>Ga0307515_10014059_pt1 | contig 14890 bp, 14 predicted proteins | sample 17_EM_MG_FD_194513 | JGI IMG/M metagenome (GOLD analysis project Ga0307515, IMG submission 194513) | Populus trichocarpa ectomycorrhiza microbial communities from riparian zone in the Pacific Northwest, United States - 17_EM | ecosystem: Host-associated > Plants > Roots > Unclassified | place... | reverse complement strand
CTGCCTTACTTAATGACCCTGAGAACCCCCCAACACAGAGTATGCTACACGCCGTTCAGCGGCATCGAGACGTATTGGAGGATTACAAAGTGGACTTCAAGAGGACCAAGGCACGTGTTTGTCTACTCTAAAATATCGTGCCCTACAGAGGGCGAGACGACCCTTGCTCGATCGCAGCAAGATGCAGTGGCTGACACCTTGTCCACCAGAGTAACCTGCAACATGCACTGGATAAAGCCAACTTATTGAATAACGTGCGGAGTGATATACAGTGCGTTACGGATGCACATTCGTATTTCACAACTCACACCGGGCGCAGTGCATACAAAGCGGCGCACGCATCGACAACAGATGCCCTGCTGGCGGAGCGTGATAATATCGACAGCTCTCACCGAATGACCGACCAACTACTCGAGCAAGCGTATGAGACACGCGCAGAATTTGGCCACCAAAGGAATGCCATTTCTGGAATCAATGCTCGCATGTATGGTGTCCTGGGTATGTGCTCTTCTCTTTGTTCTTCCTAGTGCTTGGTGCGTGACTAACAAGGCTACTGCAGCGACAATGCCGGGGATTAATAGTTTGCTTGGGATGATTCGGTCGCGGCGAAGGCGGGACGCATTTATTATGGGGATGGTACTCGGGCTGGGATTCGTTGTGATATTGATGTACCACTGGGGTTGACTGGTGGCATTGTGTGTGCGTGTGTTCGGCGTGCCAAAATTGAAGTGGTTGGCCTCAACGCTCCCTCGATGCAACCTGAAGCAGGAATAGTGTACGAGTATGCGTCCGATCCACAGCATGTGTTGCCCCCCCGTCGAACTCGGCACACATGGACATTTCCAGGTCAGTGTTTGGCAAGACCCGAATACCTTCCGCTGCTTGTCGCCTTTGGAGAAATCTTGAGACGACGCGACGACGCTGGACAAGGGATGAACCAGCAATATGTCCTTCAACACCAGCAACCCCAACAGCAACAGCAGGCCCAGCAGCATGCGCACATGATCTATCTCCAGCAGCAGCAGCAGCAAGCTCAGAAGGGCATTCTCGTCCCCGGCCAGCAGATCCAGATCCAGAGTCTCACCGTCACCGTAGAACGCTTCCTATCCCAAGGTATCTTGTTTATAATTTATCGAACTTTGCTCCTGTCGCTGAGACGCGCCAGGCGGGTTCGCGCACGTCTACCTTGTCCGCACTCCAACACGCGTCAACGGGACCACGCAGCATGTCCTTAAGCGCATGATCGTCGCAGACGACGCAATGCTCAACGAAGTCAAGAAGGAAGTGGACTTCATGGTAAGCAACGCGCTGTCCAAGTTCCCCGAGACGCTCAGCTCATCTTCCCTACTCAGCGAATATTACAAGGCCATACAAACATCGTCAGTCTCATTGATTCTACTTGGAATCGCCTGCCGGATGGACGCTACGAGGGCTACATCCTCATGGAGTATTGCTCAGGTTAGGCCATTCTCCTTCACCATTACCCTGAATCGACACACAGCTCTTTTGTGGGCTCCTCGACATACCACAAAGCGATCAAAGCGGCTAAGGCCTGCATCTCGAGGAGACTCTTCATGCCATCCGCCAGATTATCTGGTCCCAGATTGCTGCGGCACGCAAATATGTCTTGACACTATCTCCCGTGCTCGCTGAGTGCCCGTCTTTGCTTCTCTTCTAACCCCATACCCGCCCCCTTGGGTTCCGCGTTCGACCGGGAAGAGACCGCCCAGCATCCCGACTCCGCAGGGTCTCGTTCGTGCAACGGAATACCTGACACATCGCGCCTCTTTAGGTGGTGGCATCATCGACATGATGAACCGACGCCTGCGAGAACGTCTCACTGAAGCTGAGATTCTACAAATATTCGTGGATGTATGTGAGGGTGTGGCAGCAATGCACAATCTCCGACCCGCACTTTTACATCGTGATCTCAAGGTATATCCCCTTCCGTGCATTCATTTCCTTGGTCTATTTCCCCGCTCACGGGCTGATTCCATCATTCCATCATTTAACTAATGTATGAAGCTAAATAGGTCGAGAACATCCTTCAAGCATCCGCTATGTCATTTAAGCTCTGTGACTTTGGATCGGCTGCGGCAGTTACCCGTCCACCGACCACAACAGCCGAAATCCGAGCACTAGAGGATGACTTGAACCGACACACTACGTTACAATACCGCGCTCCCGAGATGGTTGACCCATACTTGAGGAGACCAATTGATGAGAAATCTGGTGGGTGGTAGCAGCGTTCAGCGGCTGGTGCCTGACAGAGCTCTAGATGTATGGGCGCTGGGAGTACTACTCTACAAACTATGCTACTACACGACACCATTTGAGGAGCACGGACCGTTGGCAATTCTGCATGTGCAATACAAGATACCACCCTACCCTGTGTACTCACCGCAAATGAATTCACTCATTTGTGAGTTCAGGGGTTCCTTGAGCCAGCATAGTTGCTAACCTGCCTCCGCTGCTCAGCTTCTATGCTCCGTGAGCATGGTACCCAACGGCCCACCGTCTTTCAACTCCTCGAGCAGGTCCACCAGATACGAGGAACGAAGTCACGATATCGATACGTACGTTTTCACAATTTCCCTTCTTTGATCCTCCCTGATCCAGTACAGAATACCAACATCTCTCCACTTCCTCCACCTCAAGTACCCCTATCACCCGAGGCCGTCACCTTGCGCTCTGCGCAACAACTCCAAGCGCAGCAACTTGCTGCCTCGACTTCTGCTCAACAACTACGCCAGCAGGTCCTCGATGCTATCGCTCCCATGCGACGCGGCCGCCCCATCTCCGCAGATGATAGCGAGGCCACTCCAACACGGAGCAACCACTTTCGCGGAACGACGACGGACGAGAAGTGGTCTGCCGCAGCTCCTCTATCAACCGTAAAGGACGTATTGGGCGCGAGAGCCAACGCCTCGCTAGCACCTGGTCCCAGTCCGTGGGCGGGTGGGAGGGTTGGGCAACACAAGAGCGGATATACCCCTGCCAGTCAATCTGCGTGGGAAGGTCTGGCACATTTTGATTCAAATCGACAGCCGAAGATTGGTGCTGGAGCCGGAGGATTTGCAGACTCGTTTGACCCTCAAGCGCAGGCTCAACAGCCACTGCAGCCGACTCAGGTTCAGCCGAATCCGAATCGATATACTATGCCCGCGCCTAGCAAGCTGCTTTCCCAGCCCCGGGGACCCCCTGTGCCGCTGCAGACGAAACCGAAAGATGCGTTTGATGGGCTGGCTCTGTTATCACTACCTAACAGAACTGCTACTGGATCTTCTTCCGCTCACTCTTCTTCTTCCGTCGTTGGAGGTCCGTCCGCCACTCGTGAGCGACCACCCAGTCGGTCGTCTATTACAACCAACAATGGACTCGTGTCTGCTTTCTCGCGGCCCTCGACTGCTGCAAGCGCTTTGATGTCACCCTCGCCTGCGCCGCCCTCTCCTGGTCCATCTACAGCGAAGAATTTGGAGTCTATGAGCGCGGAAGAACGTTTCCCGTCTATCGAGCAGCTCGAGGGCCTCGGCAAGCAAGTGTACCAGGTCGCCTCGTCGTCGTATAGAGCCCAAAGGCGGTCACCCTCGCTTGCACGACCGCCGCCTGCGCTCCCGGATTCAACACGGCCGGCATTCGCTTCGGGACTTACCAAGACGAGCTATACAGGTGGTTTAAAGCTGGACCACGATATTATCTCTTCTCCCATGCTTAATGCTATCCAGCCCCGCTCGACGCAAGTGACCGGCACGGCGATGAAACCTCAGCTGCCGCCGCCTACTGTCTCTCAGCGACGGCCGTCCTTGAGCAGCGGTCGAGTGGGCGGGGAGATGTTCGGCCCACGACAGCTCTCGCATTCCCAATTCCCAACCGCGGACCGCCCACCCGCTGCTCATCGACGACCGAGGCGTGGAGGGTCGGGCGGAGGGATGATTATCAACGCTACATCTCTACCACAGCATCCTACCTCTAATTTACCTGGCCAAGGCCATGATTTACTGAGTGCGATGCCTCAGACGGCTGTCCCAGGCCAGAAAATGGTCCTCACCGATAAGACGCCGTCTCCTTTGGCGATGCCGAAGCGGGACTGGTTGACCGGGGACGACTTGGGCTATGAAGCAGATGTGAACCCCCAACACCCGCAGCCCCCACACAATCCGCACCAACACCCGCATTCGCAGAGAATGAATTTAGGGTTGCCCGACGTTGGAGGGCATTATCCGACCCCTGTAGGAACCATGGCGGACCCGAACAAGGGAAAACGAGCGAGTCTTGCTGCCGTGCTGGTGGCTCCGAATGGGAAACAGACTTCGCAAGGAAGGGCCGCGTCGCCTCCTCCACCTGCACTACCCCCGCGCCCCTCTGCTACGAGGGAACCTTCCCCCGCTCCTGCTGGCCAGGTGGTGGACAATTGGAGCCCTGTCGACGCACGATTCCCACATCGACGGGGGACGCAGGACTCGAGCGAGTACGAGGATGACCCAGAAGACCTAGATACGAGGTCTCGAATTCGGGAGTACCTCGAACGCGGGCGTGAGGCTGAAAGAGCACACGAGCAGGGATATCGAGAGAAGCGGCGGAGCAAGACGCAGCAGTCTGTACACGACCTCGTTGATCTCTATGGTGGTGCTGCAACTGGCCGGGTCAGTCCTCGACGCACGGGAGATGGCTATGGCAAGCTGGAGAGGAAGTACTCTGGAGGGTCGAATGCTGAAGATTTGATCAATCTTTCGGATGCACCATCTAATGTTAGTGCGGCTGGTGGGACGGTTGTCAGTGCGTTTACTAGGGCGGTGCATTTGTTCCCACCCATCGATACTGTTGAGCGGTTTGATAGGAAGGGTGGCTCGACCGGGGGGAGCAGTGCTGGTAGTACAGGGAGGGGGGATTTACCGCATCCAAAACCCAAGGTCGTGGAGAGCACGCGCCCTCCGAATTTGTTTATCACTACCGCTCAAACAACCAACAGCGATGCACCTGTCGGGGCTGGGGGAGGGCTTGGGAGCCCGAATGCTGCGCAAGGCAATATCAGCCGCCATAAGTCACCCAGGCGAGGGTCCATCTCAAATATGGTTTCTCGATATGAAGCCATGTCGGTTGTGTCTGGATACTCGGCCAGCACTGAGGCTCCGTCCAAACCCAAACCACCTGTTGCCACTAAGCCAACTGCTCTTAAGGTTGGTCAGCAACCTGCCGGTCCGAATACATCGCCTGCCGCCACGTCACCAGCAACCGCAAGCAACGTGATGCCCACCCAATTGAATTATCAAGAGCCTAGAAATGTGAAGATGAACACGGCAGTTAAACATCGAACCTCTCCCCTACTCTTCGCGGCATCGGAGTCACCCGTCGATCGCGAGCCTCCGCCAATTGCCCAAAGGAAACACAGCAGGGAGATTTCGCTCGGTGTACCAATATCTTCTCAACCAGTCAGACCTAGTATTAGTCGACGGGCCTCGTTGTCACCACACCACCACCCACTCCCAGACCCGCAACAAGAAGCAAGGGACAGCTTTACGAGCTCTCAGGGGGGAAGACGCCCGTTAGAGCTGCTCAGTGACAGAGAGCAGTATACGCATACTGTCCCTCCTCCACGAGCTGTCACTCCGCCTCGACCTCATTCACCATCCCCAGACCCACCGTATCAAGGAGTAGGCAGATTGATCCACCAATGGCAAAAGAAGACTCAAGAGGAGGCGGAAGGTGCCAAACCTATTCCAAGGTTAGGTGCAGCGAGGCCTGGGGGGCCAAGACAACCGCAGCGACGACCACGTGACTTTTCGGAGGGATTATGAACACGAAACGGGAATAGAGATTTCGGTTTGCTCGTTACGCATCTATGTACTCTCGTTTTCTTTTATGTTCAGATTTTGTCGCGCTCAATCTTGTCCCCCTTGTCCCCGTATTAGTGAAATACCAGCCTGGAGGAAACCGCATAAACCAGCTCCCTTAACGTCATTTCCGCTATCATGACTCGTTGCGTCTCAGATTTTCCAGTCAAAAGGTACAATCGTGTCTTGGCAGCTTTCACGTCAAGGATCTGGAAACGATCGACGCCATTTCATATTTGATACCAACACAGGCGCACTGATCCTACACAAATATCATGGTTTGCAGTGCCAGTCCTTGCTCGATCCATTCAGCAGCAGTCCCACTCTCGCAGTCGACAGCTGCTTTGTGCGGCCTCTGGGAATGGCAACACCGCTTTGCTGGTGAACGGGCGCAGCTAGATAGTCGACGGGCTGGTTGCCACCGAACCTGAGCAGGCATGGACCTCCCTTCCCATAACCCCCATAACCTGGCCATGCAAACGGCCATCGTTAGCGAGGGCGCAGTCCAGCCGGACGTTGTTCTTTCTTATATCCAGCAGCAGCAGGATGGTATTCTGGTATGTCCAGTCATTGAATTGACGAGCTCCTAATTGACTACTGCTATTAACCTAGATTTTATTCATATCCCTGACCATCGTTTCCTGGGATTATTGTGTGACGCTGTAAGAATCCTTTCGAGATAAGACACCAAGGGGCTTCTCTGAACCTCACCGTTGCAGTCAAGACGAGATTTCATTCGTTTGGGGTTGCACTCCTCATTTCACATTTGGCAAATTGGTCTTTTTTATTGTGAGTTACCTGCCGTGATCTTTATGTCCCATGCTGAATCCCTTAAGAATCGCTATCTACCACCTGCTACGTTCTTGGCCCATATCGTCGTCGGAGTCCGTGATCGCCTCTCCAACCGAGTGAGTCCCCTCCATGCTTTGCAGAGGCATTCGATTGCTCATACGATGAAGCTGGCTCATCTAGAGATGTGAGTACAAGGATAGTATCCCCGCCTGCTTTATAATCTTCGTGAAGGTGTAGACCAAAACTCACTCGCGAAATCCTCGGGTGGCTCATTACGGTGAGTAGACGCATACTGTTGATATTCTCCGTACTTAATAGTGAGCAGGTTAATTTCATCGCTGCGGAAGGTACGTTGGAGGTATCCAGATCAACCCATTTACTTACTCCAGTTTCAAGTTATACTGCTGCTCTGCGTCTGGGTTCTGTGGGGGAGACGCCTGAGAATTGGCATCAGCCTGGGATTACTGCTGGTCAGTTGTGTTGTTGGGGGGGCAACAATAAGGAATTATCAGCCAGTGAGCATCCTCTGGTCCCTCTGCCATCCAATTGCACTAATCATGGTAGCCTTTTCTTCATTTCGCTGAACTGCGTGGGTCTCCCGTATTTTATCTTCGTGAGACCTCTGACAACACCCTCTACAGCACCAAAGAGTCTCTTCCCATGTGGATATCAACCTCCACACCCCTCAGTTCCATTCTGGCTGTATATTTTTGGGGCTTTTGTTCAGGTACGCTTGGGTGTTACCTTGTATATCTGTGCTGGTATACTCCTCGTCAGATGGTATCTTTTACGATGCTTTTGATGCGTGCATGGAGACCCGTTGAGAAAGGGCTACCCTCTTCGACTATCACCTCCGTGTTAAGGAAATAGTGCGCCTCCCCCATCTTTCTCACTTTGTTGCTCATAGCCATCGCAGTGGGGCTTTATATTATATAGTTTCCGTTTGTGCGGACACAAAATCGTTATCCGGATGACTGGCTGATGCTCCTGCTAGGCATCACCTCCGTATGCGTGATATCAACCCTCGACAGCACTGTACGTCATCAATTTTCAACGTTTCTCAACACTGCTTATTCCGTCTTAGTTGTTCCTTCGCTTCTATACCGGCCAGTACGACCACTTCATCTCGAGAGCGTCCAAAGAGACTAATAGGTCCTTCCCTTGAAGAATAGTCACGCCTATTGCTTCAGTTATCTGCAGTCGACTCGGGTTCGCTCTCCGGGAAGTCCTGCGATCGGAAGATGATACAGAGGAGTGTAGGTTACAATCTGGATTGCTTAAGAACTCTCTCTTAGTCCATCGTAGGGCCTTCATTCGTACACCCAATTGATCAAACAGAAAGCAACAAACAAAACTTTACAACCCATTTCGATGGACACCCCACGGAGTCTGGGATTGCTGCAACACAATATTGAAAAGTGACACGAAAGAGTCTGTCAGTCATATGGCTAGGCTCTTCCTGGATGGTCATACCATCCGCAGGTCTGACTCACTAGCCCGCTGAAGGCTTGTCAGCAACCTTGCGACAGTGATCGCTCGCGAAACAGTCATGGTTGTCCCCGTCGCCCTAGCTCTTTCACAGGTCCCTCTGATGTTGCAATAAATCGACTTACCATTCTACCCGATTTCCCAATAGCGCATCGGTCTCAGACCACTTTCATCATGCCTCCCAGCTCAGACGGCGCGTTACTTATGAATCACTTTGCATGGCCACGATAAGAATTCATGCTTCTAATACAGTTTCAGGCCCTATCCAATGCCACACCTTGTATAAAGATGCACGCATCGCAGTCAACCAGGAGTGTGAGCTACGGCATGATCCCAAAGCGCCATTGTGGGCCGCACACGTCGTGGGAGGCGTGTGTCAAGCCGACCTGCACTATCATGAAACTGACAATAAGAACTGCCACTATCTTGCTGTGTATTTAGTTGTTTGCTTTGTCTTCAACCTGCTTCCGCCTTGTCACCATGATTAATTGCAAAAAATTAACAAGGCTTATCAATAAGTATTTACATGACTTGTAGGAGTTGTTGCGCGATAAAGTCATTGGCTGTGTACTACTTACTTTTAGGGGGTGATCCTTTACATTTGGCGACCTTGGGTTTTGTTCTGCTCTGTCGCTTGTTTGGTAATTATTTGATGCTTAGTCCCAAGTGAGTGCGACCCCAAATCCACAAACTTTCTGTAAAGATCCAACAGCTGAGCACGTAAACTCTCAATAGGAATGGTAGCTAAACTTCGTAAGATTTAGTTTGTGAAGCCAACGGGCAGCAAGAATTTGCTTTGTTTGGGCTGGATTTCAGCCAAACGCGGGTTGGACTATACTATTAAGTTCAGCTGCGAAGGGTTTGGAGCGGTTTCCCTCAGTAGATCCCTCGACTGAAACTCGTTGTGCGAAGGTACTACTCTTCTTGGTATTGGTCCTTAGAATGCTCTGCATCTTGATTCTTCTCACGTACCACATTGGGTGGATGATTGGATTGGTTGTATAAACGGTCCATCAAACAGCAAGCCTGATGTTAACGCTGGTGAGTAATATCACGAGCACAGGAATCACTGATCTCCCGCCAATCACAGCCAAAGGCACTTTCGTTCGCAACGGCCCAGATGTCCACTGAGCACTTCCAAGATTCCTATCCGGGGCGAGTATGCGTTCTGTTCCCATTAAACGCGGAATCTCCACACCGAAGACCTTGTGACGCTCCTGAATTCTCCCACCAGTGTCTAATATAACCCCAATGCGATTTCCAGGAGCTGCTGACAAAAGAATCCGAACGGAACGTTGCCGTCGATCCCACTCTATGACCCCACAACCAGTCGGAACTTTGAATTCCTTTAGTCCTCTTTATACCCTCCAATAGCGCAGCTTGTGACCCCGGAGGAAGACCCGGAGGAAGACACCCTTTGCAACAAGTACATCAACAAATACCATAGCATCTTCTTCACAACAAATTCACAAAGGCCGACCGCCCAACCTAATCATTCTTCCCAACGAGCCCAGCCTCTCTTGTTCGGACATCACACTGGGCCGCTTCAATACTTATCAGTCTAAGCTGAAGGCCTCTTCTCTGCACTAGGCATATTGCTAGAAAGTTCCACGCAACCGTGTATGACGAGAACATTCGTGTTTGTTGGACCGGCTACAAACCCAAGACGGATTATATCCTGCATCCAGGCAACGGAGATTGCAACACAGAATTTTCAATTTCTGACACATAATAGACCTGGGTCCGGGTCCAGACACGGAAAACAAGTTAAGAAGATGCTTTTCACAAAACCTACGTGATTTGCTACAGGGAGAAGAGGTCAAAAAAAACCTTATACCACGTCGCTATCATATTTATACCCAATGTCTCCGTGTTAGTGTAGGAGAATTGGCCCCTATTTCACTGTGTACTATTTGGGATGCCCCGAAGCAATAGCACACGAACAGTCTCCCAGTTCCAATGTTAAGAACCAAATGCCGTCCATAGTCGGCGCAATACGAGCGAATCGTCAGGAATTTAACCTGAAACGAACAAAGGTGCATCTTTGGACCACATGGTACTTCCGGCGCAGGATGTGCTCGCGCACGTCGTCGATGTTCACTGCCACCCTACCGATAACGAGGTTGGATTTGAAGATGTGGCTAATCTTCCTATCCGACTGTGCGCGATGGCCACTCGGGCAGGCGATCAGGCCAAAGTTGCTGACCTTGCCACTAAGAATCCGAAGAGAGTGAGTAATATAGTCACCCACGTTATGGCTTTAGTGGCACTAACTAACAGACAGGTTATCCCTGGCTTCGGGCGCGTACCTTCTTGCTCAGAATACTGCGGGCGTTTAACGGGTTAAAAATATCAGTTACCACCCATGGTTCTATCACACCATATCATTATTAGATACACCGCCTCCAAAGGAGGAGCATTATTCCTCCCTCTTTCTTCCCTCAAACACGGTACCTGCTGCGACACCGCAGCGGGTTGCTTCCTTTCAAGAACTGCTGCTCGTACTTCCTGAACCCGTGTCTCTGAAATCGGTGTTAGGTGGGGTGCGAGAAAATCTTCTCAAATTTCCCCATGCCATGGTCGGGGAGGTAGGCCTGGATCGGTCTTTCAGGCATGCATATCAGCCATACCCTTCTCCTCCCCCGAGGAAGCTCTCACCCTTCACGACTCCAATTGAGCACCAGATTGCCATTCTGGAGGCGCAGTTAGACTTGGCAGTGGAACTCAGGCGGCACGTCAGTCTCCATAGTGTCAATTCGAATCAAGCCACAGTTGGGCTGTTGATGAAGATGAAGGACAAGCACCAAAAAGCATGGCGCGAGATCAGCATCGATATGCATAGCTGTAGCCTGAGCTTAGAGGCTTGGAGAGACCTCGAAGTACGTAGTTTTAAAGATCACGAGAACGGATACTATCCTTGTGGCAGTACCTAACCATACACCTCTCACGTTGTGGAACGCTGCCACTAACTCTTTCCAGAAAGCGCACAACAACATATTTCTGTCTCTTTCGACTGTCATCAATGGCCGCTCCGAGAACCACGAACACCTCATACGGCATTGCCGAGCAGATCGTTTGTTGGCGGAGAGCGATTACAACGACATCAGTTTTGTCACCTCCCAGACGTGGGAGATCCTTGAAACGATATCTAGGATACGTGGATGGCCTCTGGAGACGTCCTGGGAAAGTGACCCTCCCGAAGAGCAGGAAGACTGGGGTACCGTCCGGCGACTGGAAGCCAACTTCGCGGTGTTCTTGAAAGGCGGACACAAAGACGTCGCCCCAAAGAGGAACAGAAAGTTGAGGAAGCAGCTGGAAAGTTACCCTGATGACGAAGAGAGCAGTGAAGACGATTGATAGTGGGGACCGATCGGAACTGTGGCTTGGAGTCACTTGCCGGTGTTAATTGGGTGATGTTGGTGTTCTCCATCTTAGTTAGTGTAATCTCGGCCCGGGCTACCATCAAGAATCCTGTTCTTGGATTCAGTAAGAAAAATCTGTAATGTGAAAATCAGGGTAACACAGTTTCAAGTTCTAATTATACCTATGATTGATTTGGAGCTTCCATTACGTACCCTGTTCGATGTCCCCCGATTCCTGGGTCTGCCCACGCCCGTGTACGTACACGGCCGCAGCGAATGGCTACATAGTTTCTGCAAAAGACATTGAGTGGGGCTACCTGGTTGAAGCACCTCGGGAGTGCCTGAAGGCTGATACTTAGCATAATATTGACTCTCCCTGCGCCGTCCTGCGAGCTGCCGGTCTTTGACACCAAAAACGCGGCCTTCGGGCTTTTCCTTCCTGAGAACATCTTTTGTGATACCTTATACTAACCCTGGCTTCTCGGTCCCTGAGGCCTCGAAGAAAGAAGCAGCCACACTGTATAGTGATAGAGTGTGTTCTACACTGATACCTGGTCTTCTGCCTGTCCCTGCCTGTCCCTGTCCACTCTCGTACGTGTTCTAATGAACTCTGGGCGCTCATTTGGTCGTCATTATGATCGGACGCGAGTAGTGGGCCCCGGGCACTACGCTCGTCCCTCATGCAACGTCGTCTTTCACTCCCTTATCTTTTATCCTCTCCCATACTCATCCCCATTTCATATCCGCCCAGCGTCGAACTGGGGCTGTTACTCGAGTGCGCATTCGTGGCTCGGACCCACAGGGGATAGCAACCAAACAACACAAGGGCTGTTAAGGTAGTAAGGTCATGAATGCCACCTGGGCAGACCAGCAGGCAATCCTTCAGCAATTGGGTGTTACACAGGACCAAGTGATTCTCTATTATAATGGAAAGGCTAGAGGGAAATGTGTGAGTCTCTGAGATCACCTCAACTATTTCAATATCGAGTATCCTACTCCCCTCTCCTCCAACTGAACGCACAACTCTCCATGCTGACCCCGTACCCTTCTAGCTCCTCGTGGCCGGCCTTTGCCTCTTGATTTACGACTACCTCCTTACACTGTGCGTATAGACTTAGCGTTCCCCTCTCCTACAACAATCCCACTATGCCGCCCCGATCATATTGAGACACAAGCCTGACTTGGGCTCAACTCCGATCTTGCTCGGGCTTATTATTTCCATGAAAAACCAGAGAACGGGAGGTCTTCTTCATATGGAAACAAAAGCCGTGGCTATCATGGCCAAACTGCTTGTTCTTTCTCGTACGTTTTTGCGCCACGGCTCTGCGGCATTCCGAACTCAACTTGTCCCTGCAGAACCGGTATTACCCCCTGATCAATACCATCCTGCGATGGTGGGTTATGTCCTATCCTTGGACTTCGGCAAAAGTGAGCTTCCACTCTCAATGCATCTCATGTCATAGATGCTGGCCATTGACGTCGGTGCTTCCTTGCAGGAGTATGTCGTATTACATTTCTGTTCTCTACCAATTATGGGCCGTCGAAAGAACGCCAAGCTGACTAAAATCCTCTCGCCCACCTCCAACAGATGTCAGCCACTTCTATCATTCACTGCATATAGTGCAATTGTGAGCACCACTCACTATACATTCCTTCTTTGTGTTCATTTCGTGTGTCAGGTCAATTTTGCTTGTGTACAAAGTCGGTGTATGGACAGTATGAACACAAAACCAAACTCTGACAAGAGCCTTCGGCGCTAGTCGTACTATTTTTGCGAGTATGGGTACTCTACAATCGGGAGAGGCGGATGGGCATTAGTTTGTTCATCCTTTTCCTCTGCGCTGTTGGTTCTGCTTTAGCTATTAAGGTCACCGCAGTCCCGGTACGCTATCTTGCAGTTTTATATACTCTACCTCGCTGATTCTTGCAGGTTGCAATTCGCTTTATACCGCTAGGTACGTGCGTACGGAATGGTTTTGCACGGTCGCTTGACACTGTATGCTGCAGCCCCACAATCCCTGACCGTATGCCGCCGCACGCCAGCCAGTGAATTGTTCTGGCTATACGGGATTGGCTTGGTGGTCGAGGTATGTTAAATGTTTCACTACTCGCCACGTTTATTTCCACGCCCTCTAATGACTAACCGCACCCTCTGTGGCAGACTGTCGTGTTTGTTCTTCTCATTCTCAAGGTTTGGAGTACAAGTCGCAAATCTCAGACTACCCCGATCTTTAAGGCGCTTCTCATGCAGTACGTCGATCTTCTTCCATTCGAGTACGCATAATAACGCTTATTTACTTTCCCAGCGGTGTAGTGTACTACCTTGTCGTCTTTGGTACGCCAGATCCTCGATTGCCTCGTCGCTCCTGCTGACCACCGTCACCGTCACCGTCACCATTACCGTCACTCTAGTTGCCCTCCTTTCCACCATGGTTTCACCGATGGTCCACATTATGTACCAGCCAATGGCAGATGCCAACTTCATTGTGGCGATCACCAGTGTCGCTTGCAACCGGCTTATACTCTCTCTAAGGAGCATGGGATTTACAAAGGGGCCCATCAGGGCATTTGATATATTTGACAATTCCGGAAGGCCTCGTTTAGAAAGTAGGTGTGCTTGTTCTATCCACTCCGTCCGCTTTCACTCACGCCACCCATCGGACAGGAAATGAGACAGCGGAGCTTGTCACATTCGCACGAGAGGATTCCTTATTTAGATCCATGGACAGGATAGAAAAATCATTCCCCCAAGAAGCCGTCACGTCACTCACATCGTGCCCTGCCAGCATTCTATCGTCGCCGGCGAGCAAGGCCACACGTGTACATCGAGGAGGTCATATGGACCTATGATGACGACGATAAGCATAGGAGTTCGGTAGGGGTCCGAGAAACCTTGGCAGGGCGAGTGTGGAGCAGCCAATGCAATGGCCACCTAGGAACCCAGTGCGTGTCCTCCGTCGCATCCGTCGCGTCCATAACCATGTCCTGTGTTAATTTAGGATCCGCAGAATAGATTGATGCAATCGGGGATGTTAGGTGACCGGAGTGGAAGGGGCCGCTCTCAGTTGGGACAACAGCCAGATAATTTGGGACTGGTAATAGGGGCCCTTGTTTCCGGGTTCCTCCTTTCCCCCCGCTTTCTCCTAATCGGTATCTCCACGTCCTAGGGGCTTTGCTTACTTATTAGGAGAGCTTTAGGGGAGCTTTAGGAGAGCTAGGGGATTGGCGTATTCAACAAGGTGTTTGGCAGAAGCGGGCCCCTAATCGCTCCCGCAACTTGGATTCTGACCAACCCCCACACTCTCTTGCAGCCCACACTTCTCCACGCTGCCAGCATATCGTTCCATACAACGCTCGTTATACCACACCCCCTCGGCAACTGATCCAAAATGCTCCCATCTCGCTATACTTCCATGA
>Ga0307515_10014058_pt1 | contig 14891 bp, 11 predicted proteins | sample 17_EM_MG_FD_194513 | JGI IMG/M metagenome (GOLD analysis project Ga0307515, IMG submission 194513) | Populus trichocarpa ectomycorrhiza microbial communities from riparian zone in the Pacific Northwest, United States - 17_EM | ecosystem: Host-associated > Plants > Roots > Unclassified | place... | reverse complement strand
GCACCTTGGCGATGCCGAAGTCGAGCACCTTGATCGTACCGGAGTCGGTGATGAAGATGTTGTCGGGCTTGAGGTCGCGGTGGACGATGCCCTGCTCGTGGGCGCACTGCAGCGCGCGCAGGATCGAGATCATGATCTCGACCGCGCGGGTGTACGGCAGCTTCTGGCCGTTCTCGGTCAGGTGCGTGAGCGGCTTGCCGTTCAAGAACTCGAGCACGATGTACGGCGCGCCCTGGTGCTCGCCGACCTCGTAGATCACGACGATGTTGTCGTGCTGGCAGCGCGCCGTGGTGCGGGCCTCGACCAGGAACCGCTGGGTCAGCTCGGACTGGTTCGACTGCAGGAACTTGATCGCGACGCGGCGGCCGAGCCGGAGATCACGGGCGAGGAACACGCTCCCCATCCCGCCCTCGCCGATCATCTTGATCATCTCGTACTGATTGATCCGGACACCGGCGTGCGGCATGGCGCTCGCGGCGTGGACGCCGGTGGTGCCGCTGGTATCGAACGAGCCGCCGGCGGCGGGGTCGAACGAGCCGCCGGCGGCGGGGTCGAACGAGCCACCGGCGGCGGACTCGAACGTATCCCAGGCCGAGCGGCTGACGCTCGACGGCGCGGTCGACGGCGTGCGGGACCGCGGCTTGGCGTGCAGCGTGCTGGCCTGCGGCGGCGTCATCGCCGGCGTCGGGCCCTGCGGCGGCGTGTGCTCCGGCAGCGTCGTCGGTGGCTTGGGCTCGCGCTGCGCCGGGTTGGGGTTGAGCCCGAGCTGGTTCGCGGCGACGCCGACCATCGTGCGTCCGCTGCGCGGCGGTTGTGCGACCGCGAGCCCCGACGGGATCACCGTCGTCGGATCCCCCGGGCGGCTCATGCCCTCGGGGAGTTTCGGCCCGCCGCCGCCCGAACTACCGGCGGCGTTGGATGGGACGGGATGTGCCCCGCTTCCCACCCGAGTCTTGTCCTGGTCACTCATATACCTGTGGCCTCCGCGGAAGCTGCGCGCACCTCTACAAAGACGCGATGTCCAGTCCCCAAACCATGCCCATAGTACATTAGACGACCGTCAGAGCGGCATACCGACACACGCTTGAGTCGCTGTTTCCGCGGTCCCGGTAAAATCCGGGGAACGATTCTGCGCGGCGCGTCCGCTTCGCGCGGCGAATCAGCGCTGCAAGTCGGCGGGATCGCAGGGATACTGTCAGCGCCTCCGCAGCGAATCGCGTCAGCCTATAGATTCGGCCACGCCGACTTGTTGCGCCGTACGAACGCCGGTAATGCGATCGCGGCGCGGATCAGAGGCCCCCAGAGGCCTGCACCTGCGAGCTCCGGTTTCAGAGAAACCGGAGCGGCTGGGACCGGCGAACAGCACGATCTCGCTCGCGCCCCGGTCACTGACATCGATCGAGACGGGGCTTCCCATGAACCCCTGTGGGGGATGGACCGACAAAGCCGGTCGGATCATTCACGACTGGCGACCGCGCGTCGCGTCGCGCGGCCCTGCACCTGCGAGCTCCGGTTTCAGAGAAACCAGAGCGGCTTGGAACCGGCGAACAGCACGGTCTCGCTCGCGCCCCAGTCACTGACATCGACCTCGAGCATCAAGCCGCGCTGGATGCTCTCGTCGTGCGGGTGGATGTCCTGGACTTCGCCATCGAGCACGGCCTTGACGGTGCCGACCTTGCGGCACCACACCAGCCCCCAGACGCAGCCGTACAGCGGCGTCCCGAGCTTGATGTTCTTGAGGTTCTGATTGGCGACGAACGCGAGCGTCACCTTGTTCTCGATCGCCTTGAGGTACGGCGACTGGGCGAGCCGGCCGACGACCGCGTCCTGATCCTTGATGCGGAGCTTGAGGCTGTCGATCCGCTGGCCGAGCGGCAGGCGCCGGCCGGCCATGTTGTCCTTGTCGAGCCGGGCCTTCTCGAGCTCGCGCCGCACCAGCCACTGGTCCGGGGTCTTCGGCGCGTCGACCGTGTTGCCGACCTCGGCGATGAAGCCGTCGTCCGAGATGATCGCGCGCTCGAGCTCGGCGATCTGGCCCTCGGCCTCGAGCTTCTCGGCGGTGAGCTGGCTCTCGCGCAGCTTGGCGTCGGCGAGCTGGGTCGCGGCCTCGACCACGCGGTGGTGGGTCGGCGACAGCACGACCGGACGGACCCAGGTGTGGTCGAAGAAGTAGAAGATGTTGATGACGAGGAAGCCGATCAGCCCGACGAGGATCGCGGTCAGCGCGACGAGGCCGGCCATCTTGTAGATCCGGACGATCGACGGCTGCAGCGCGAGCCAGAACCGCGGGCCACTGGATCGAGGTTGCATTTCCATGGTCCTTACCACGCCTAGGCAGCAGGCAACTGCGCGTGCGAACGAGCACGCGCCACGGCGGGCGCCGGATCCCCAACGAGAATTTCTGCCGACAGCGCCTCGCGGATCGGCTCGGCCGCGGGCTCGGGCACCGCCTCCTCGTGGTTGCGGGTCTCCCAGCTCGCGGTGTCGAGCGTGAACATCGCGAGCGGCGTGAGCAGCGCGTAGGTCACGGGCATGAGCAGCGAGAGCGGGATGAACGCGAGCGGGCCGACGCGTTCGGCCTTGGGCAGCTTGCGGTTGCGCCAGCGGTACAGCATGCCGAAGAACACCACCGCCTCGGTGTGGAGCACGAGCGCGGGGAAGAACTTGTGGGCGGCGAGCGCGCGGACCACGGCGATCGGGTAGACCAGCAGCAGCGCGAACAGCGAGAAGAAGTGGATCGCGAGCACGGGGTTGAGCCGCCACACGTGGCTGAACCCGGCGGCGTAGTCGACGATGTTCGACCGCCGCCAGCGCAGCTGCTGCGAGAAGTACGCCGACAGCGTGTTCGGCACGAACGTCCGGCAGCGGGCCTGGAGCGTCATCGTGGTGAGGTACCCGGCCTTGACGATCTGGCGGGTCAGGAAGCGATCCTCGCCGTACTTGATCGGCACGCCGAGCACCGAGCGCTTCTCGAGCACCGGCTCGAGCTCGATCAGCACCGCGCGGCGGTACGCGGTGAGGCAGCCCGACAGGCACATCACGCGGCGGAACCCCCACTCGAGGTTCTTGAGGAAGAAGTACGAGTACCAGTACTTCACGACCTGCATCCGGGTCAGCCAGTTGTCCTGCTTGTTCCGGACGTCGACCCAGCCGCCGACCGCGGCGATCCGGTCGTCGGTGAACCGGCGGACCAGCTGATGCACCGCATCGGTGTCGACCACGACGTCGGAGTCGACCGAGACGATCAGCTCGGAGTCGGCCTCGCGGGTGGCGCGGATGATCGAGCGGCGCTTGCCGAGGTTAGTCCGGTTGCGGATCACCTTGAGCCGGCCGCCCGACTTCCGGGCGATCTGCCGCGCGTGCTCGTAGCTGTCGTCGCTCGAGCAGTCGTCGACGCAGATCACCCGCAGCTTGGCGTGCGGATAGTCCGAATCGAGCAGGCTCTGCAGGGTTTCCTGGATCGCCGCCCCCTCGTTGAACATCGGGATCACCGCGGTCACGGTCGGCTCGTAGTCGTCGCGAACCTGATCCCAGTTCTTGCCGCGCGACAGCCGAAGGATGATGCCGGCGATGTAGCGGTTGACGAAAACCACCACCGCGAGGGAGTGAACGATCACCCAAAGGACGTGGGTCGTCATCTCAGCACCCCAGGTGCGAGGTCCACGCCAACGGACGCGTGACGATCTAGTCGAGGTTTCACGGGAAAAAAGCTACCGATGCGGGGATAGGTACCCCGAAAACACCGGCAACAAAAACTTAAAGCCGGCGGTCCAAGGCTAGTAATCGACGCAAACTATTATGCTTCGCCCTGCAACTCAAGTTGCTTGACGCACGTTGCCACCCGGAGCGTGATCGAAAATACCCCCTCTCAGGATCTTGACGAGCTTCGCCTTGTTTTCACCCAGGTCGTATGACATGAGGCCCGCGGTGCGCCGTTTCGGGATCGCCGCTTTGCTGATCGCGTGGTTGCAGCAGCCGGGCGCCGCTGACCCGTCTACTCCCGCGACACACCATGATCCGATTGCCGCACCTGGGGCGCCGCCCACACCGTGGATCGATCAGGGCACATCTCCTGTCACGGACGTACCCGAAGCGGCTCCACCGGAGGACCACAAGCTCGCGGCGGCGCTGACCCTCGGCGGGGTCTACGCGGGGTTCACGACCTGGACGTACTTCGCGTGGTACCGCAAGCACAACGCGCTGAACGAGTTCAAGGTCGGCGGCGATGGCTGGTTTGGCTCGAGGACCTACGCCGGCGGCGCGGACAAGCTCGGCCACGCCTGGGCGACGATGAGCCTGGCTCGCCTCGGCACCGAGATGCTCCATCAATGGGGCGGCTTCAGCAAGACCACGTCGACGCTCGTGGCGACCGGGCTCAGCGAGGCGCTGTTCCTCGGGATCGAGGTCAAGGACGGCTTCTTCTACGAGTTCTCCCTGAGCGATGCGACGTTCGACACGGCGGGTGCGGCGCTCGCGCTCGCGCTGTCACTGTCGCCCCGGCTCGACGAGCTGTTCGACTTCCGGGTGCAGTACTGGCCGAGCCCAGCGTACCGCCGCCAGTTCGACGGCGGCAACGTCAACATCGCCGAGGACTACAGCGGCGAGATCTACCTGCTCGCCCTCCACCTGGGAGGGATCCACGCGCTGCGCGATCACAAGTGGGGCGGCTGGACCCGGTTCGTCGACGTCGCGGCCGGGTTCGGGACCCGCGGCTACAAGCCCGATCCACCGTCGCGCATGCTGCCCGACTACGACCACCACCAGAACATGTACCTCGGGGTCTCGCTCAACGCGCAGGGCCTGCTCGACTACCTGCTCGACGGCCGCTCGAAGGCTGCGGCCAAGATCGGCCACGGGCTGTTCGAGGTGTTCAACGCGCCGTACACGTTCCTGCCGCTGGTCCAGGACACGCGGACGCCCACCGGCACGATCGCCGGCGGCGGCGCCTGATCCGCGCGCCGCCGCGCCCCCGGGCCGCGCCGTATGTGATGCTCGCCGGCCGATGCCGCGACGCTCACCCCGCGCGATCTGGATCGCCACCGCCGCGCTGGCGGCCGCGGCCAGCGTCGCGTTCGCCGTCGGCACGGACGACTGGGGGCGGTCACTGCGCGAGCCGACCGCCGACGCGGCCTACTACTACGCGTACCTGCCGTCGCTGGTGCTCGACGGCGATCTCGACTTCGCCAACCAGTACCGGGTGACCCAGAACTGGTACCGGCTGGGCCCCACGCCGATCGGCCGGCCCGGCAACGTGTTCGGCATCGGCCCCGCCGTGGTCGCGCTGCCGGCGTTCGTCGTCGGCCACGGCCTGGCGCGGCTGGCCGGCGCGCGGAGCGACGGGTTCTCGCGCTGGGAGACCGCGCTGGTGCTGTGGACCTCGATCCCGCTGTCGCTGGGCGCGGTGCTGCTCGCCGCCCGGCTGGCGCGCCGGCGGCTGGGCTCGGCGGCCGCCGGATACGCCGGCGCGGTCGCCGCCGCGGTCGCCGGTCCGCTGCTGTACTACGCGATCCGCCAGCCGGGCTACGCGCATCCGTGCGCGGCGCTGTTCGCGACCCTGCTGATCGAGCGCTGGGACGCCTCGTACGACGCGGCACCGCGGTCGCTGCGGACCTGGCTGGTGCTCGGTGCTGCCGCGGGCGCCGCGGCGCTGGCCCGGCCGCAGCTTGCGGTCTGGGCGCTGCTGTTGCCGGCGGCCGCACTCGACGATGCCCGTCGCCGCGGCCAGGTCGCGCTCGGCCGGCTCGCCGCGCGCTGGGCCGCGGGCGCCGCGGCTGCCGCGCTGGTGTTCTCGCCGCAGCTCGTGGCGTGGAAGGCGCTGTACGGCGCGTGGTACGTCGTGCCGCAGGGCCCGGGCTTCCTGCGCTGGGACGCGCCGGCGTGGAGCGAGACCCTGTTCTCGTCGCGCAACGGGCTGTTCCCCTGGGCGCCGCTGTACGCGCCGATGGCGCTCGGCGTGGTCGCGCTGGCGCGCCGGGGGATGCGCCTGCCGCTCGCGCTGCTGCTCGGCCTGTTCGGCCAGGCGATCGTCAACGGTGCGGCGTGGGACTGGTGGGCCGGCGGCTCGTTCGGCGGACGGCGGTTCGACTCGTGCTACGCGGTGTTCGCCGTCGGCGCGGCGGCGCTGATCGCGGCGGGCGCACGAGCGATGGCGGCGCGGCCGGCGGGCGCGCGGACGATGCCGGCCGCGGCGGTGTCGGAGACGGCCGCGATGCCGGCCGCGGCGAGGACGGGGACGGCAGCGGGGTCGGGGATCGTCTCGGGCCCGCGGGTCGTGGCTGGATCAGCAGTCGTGATCGGGCGGGGAGGCGTGGCTCGATCGGCGGTCGCGCCACGGCTCCGGACGCTCGCGCTTCGCCACGGAGTGCGCGTCGTCGTCGGTGTCGGCTTCGTGGCGGCGGCGCTGATCGCGCTGGCCACCGTGGAGCTCGCGGCGCGGACCTCGGTGAACTCGGCGCGGATCGGCGGCGGCGAGGCGGCATCGGTGGTGTGGCGCGCGCGGATCGGCGGCGTACGCGGCTGGCTCGCCGCGGTGCTGTCACGCGCGGCCAACGCCCCGGCGCGTGCGGCGTTCGCGTGGCGCCACGCCGTCGATCTCGACGCCTACGATCGCCGCGTCGGCGTCCATGTTCTCGGCGAGACCTACCCCGGTCTCAACAGCTATCCCGACAAGCTGCGCGACACGCTCCCCGCGCCCGGCCTCCTCGCCGCGCCGAGCGTTCGCATCCTGGTAGGGCTCAACCGCCGCGGCACTGTCGAGCTACGCGTGCCGATCGAGGGCTGGGGCCCCGTTGCGGTGGCGTGGAACGGCGGCGCCCCGGTGGTCCGTGAGATCGCCGGCCGCGGCGACGTCGTGCTCGCCGGCCTCGAACCGCTGCGCGGGATCAACCTGCTGGAGATCAGCGCGCCACCCGGCACCGTGGTCTCGACGATCAACATCACGGCCGCCCCGTGAACCGACGCAAGACGTGTCCGACAAGAGGTTCGCCGCGCAGCGCAAGCGCGTTCGCTCGGTCGACGTCGACCTGGGCCTTGACCTTGACGGACGTCGTTGAGGCGCCGGCAGATGATGCAGGCGAGGCGCCGAGCAGCGGGGATGCGCGGCCCCGGGAGGCGAAATATCCGCGATCGGCGGGATGTGAGATGCTCGCGCGCCGGTGTCGGTGCGCGCACCTCGTGCTCTGTTTCTCGGCTGCGCGATCGCCGCGGTCAGCGTCGGCGTGGTCATGGCCATCCGGCGGTACTGGATGTGCGACGACGCGTTCATCACGTTCCGCTACGCCGACAACCTGGTGCGGGGCCACGGCCTGGTGTTCAACGCCGGCGAGCGCGTCGAGGGCTACACCAACCTGGCGTGGACGGTGTGGACCGCGCTGGGGCTTCGCCTCGGCGTGCCGGCGGAGACCTGGGCCGGCGCGTGGGGCATCGCGTGCTTCGCGGCGACGCTGGCGCTGCTCGCCCGGCGCGGCTGGTCGATCGCCCGCGCGTCCCGGCTGGCGTGGCCGCTGCCCGCCGCCGCGATGCTCGGCGCGCTCCACCACGAGTGGGCGGTGTTCGCGACCAGCGGGCTCGAGACCAGCGCGTTCACGCTGCTGGCGTTCGCCGGTTACCTCCTGGTTTGCCCGGTCGGTGAACGCGGCGCAGGCGTCGCCGAGGCCGGAGGTGGGGACGCCGGCGGTGCGGCCAGTGTTGCGGCCGGTGGCGTGGATGCAGGCGGTGACGTCGGTGGTGGCCGCGCGGCGCGGCGCGCCGGGTGGCGGCGGCTCGCGCTGGCCGGCGCGGTGCTCGCGCTCGCGTCGCTGACCCGGCCCGATGGCGTGCTGTTCGCGGCGGTGTGCGGCATCTGGCTGCTCGCCGGACCCGATCGGCGCGGCGCGCTGGCGTTCGCCGCCGGGTTCGCCGCGCTGTGGCTGCCGGTGACGATCTGGCGGATCGCCTACTACGGCGACGTGTTCCCCAACACGTACTACGCCAAGTCGGCGGCGATCGCCTGGTGGTCGCAGGGCGCCTACTACGCGCGGATCTACTTCGTGCGCTACTGGCCGCTGGTGCTCGCGCTGCCGTGCGCCGCGTTCGTCCGGCCGCGCCGGCCGGTGGTGCTCGAGCTCGCCCTCGCAGCGGTCTACGCGGTCTACGTGATGCGGGTCGGCGGCGACTTCATGTTCGGCCGCCTGCTGATCCCGGTCGCGCCGTTCCTGTTGATCGCGCTCGAGCGCGGGCTCGGCGCGGCGCTCGGCGGCCGCCCGGTGATCCGCGCCGGCGCGATCGCCGCGCTCGGCGTCGCGCTGATCGCCACGCCCGCCGCGGTCGACGGCCGGCGGCGGCCGCGCGGCATCGCCGACGAGCACCACGCCTACACCGTCGAGCTCGCCGGCTGGGCCGAGCGCGCCGACACCAACGGCGCGACGCTCGCGGCGCTGTTCGACGGCCTGCCGGTGTCGGTGTGCTTCTTCGGCGCGCAGGCCCGCCTGGTCTATCGCAGCCGGGTCGCCACCGCGATCGAGTGCGAGACCGGGCTGACCGACGCCGCGATCGCGCACCAGGTGCTCCGCGAGCGCGGCCGGATCGGCCACGAGAAGCACGCCCAGCTGCCCTACCTGCTCGCCCGCCGCGTCGACTTCGTGCTCACCCGCGACTGGGCCAACGAGGTGCTGCACCTCGACGACCAGCTGCCCGACGTGCCGATCGAGCTCGGTCGGATCCGCGGCCGCGTGATCAGCTGGGACCCGCAGATCATGGCCGCGCTCGCCGCGCGCGGCGTCCGCACCCCCGACGTGCCGGGACAGATCGACAGCTACGTCGCCGCGATGACCGGCGTGCCCGACCCCACCGTGCGCCGCGACTGGGAGCGGTTCCGGCGGCTGTACTTCGATCGCGTGCCCGACCCGGCACGCGAGGCGCCGTTCCGCGCCCGGCTCGGCGCTGCGCCCGACGGTTCCCGGTGACTGCGCCCGACGGTTCCCGGTGACTGCGCCCGACGGTTCCCGGTGACCGCGCCCGACGGTTCCCGGTGACTGCGCCCGACGGTTCCCGGTGACTGCGCCCGACGGTTCCCGGTGACCGCGTCGGCTGCGGCGAATGATGGTAAGCAGTCGGCGTGCCTCGCGCCGTCTCCGATCTCGCGCCTGTGACCGAGCCGCCTGGTGACCTGCGCCCGCCTCGTCCCGAGGACATCGAGCGCTGGATCTACGCCTATCTCGAGCACGCGCCGCTGTCGCTCACGCTGCGCGAGATCAACCGGCTGATCGCGATCGAGGCCGTGGCCGGCGAGCGCGGGCCGGTGCTCGACGTCGGCTGCGGCGACGGGTTCTGGTGGACGCTGCGCGACCGCGACCACCGCGAGATCTACGGCATCGACATCTCGGCGCGCGAGATCGCGCAGGCCCGGACCCGGATCAACGCCGCGCTGACCGACGTGTCGCGCGAGCCGCCGTTCCCCGGCACCCAGTTCGCGGAGATCATCGGCAACTGCTCGCTCGAGCACGTCCCCGACATCGACGCCGCGCTGTCGAACCTGCGCCGGGCGGCCGCGCCCGACGCGCGGCTCCTGATGTTCGTGCCGACCCCGCGCTGGGCGCTCCAGGGCCGGGTGCAGTCGTGGTTACTCGGACGCGCGCCGCGGGTCGCGATGAGCATCGCCGGCGCGCTCAACGGGTTCTTCCAGCACTGGCACCTCTACGACGCCAAGGTCTGGACCCGGCTGCTGGCGCAGAACGGCTGGCAGGTCCGCGCCACCTACGGCCTGGGCTCGGCGCGCTCCGAGTTCCTGTTCCGCGCGTTCATGCCGCCGGCGTTCCTCGAGTTCCTGGCCAAGAAGCTCACCGGGTTCTACCCGTCCAAGCTCGCCCGGTTCCTGCCGCGCGCTGTGCTCGCCCCGGCGGTGCGGCTGGTGCAGTGGGCGGTGTCCGATCCGCTGGTGCCGGTCGACTCGCCGACCGCGTACGAGTACCTCATCATCGCCGACGCCGCGGAGCTCCCGGCGCGATGACCGCGATGCCACCGAGCCCCGCAATGCCCGAGGCGACCGACTACTTCGCCAACCATGCGCGGGCGCGCCAGTTCCCCTGGACGCTGTACCACCAGCCGCTCGAGCGCGACCTCGCCCGGTTCCTGCGCGAGGTCGCGGCCGAGCACCCGACCGGCGAGGTGCTGATCGTCGGCTGCGGCCTCCTGCACGAGCTCGACGCGGCGCCGAGCGGCCTGACGTTTCACGTCGCCGACATCGATGATCGCGCGGTGTCCGCCGTGCTCGCCCGCCGCGATCCGCGGATCACCGGCGGCACGGTGGTCGCGCCCGAGACTCCGATCGATCAGGCGATGGGCCAGGCGATGGGCCAGGCGATGGGCCAGGCGATGGGCCAGGCGATGGGCCAGGCGATGGGCCAGGCGATGGGCCAGGCGATGGGCCAGGCGATGGGCCAGGCGCCTGGTCACGCGATCGACCACGCCTCCGGCCCGGCCCGACGGTTCGCGGCGATCTACGCCAAGGAGGTCGTCGAGCACGTGCTGGCGTGGCCGACCTGGCTCGTCGGGTTGCGCCGCGCGCTGGTCCCGGGCGGCCGGCTGTGGTTATCGACCCCGAACTACGGCGAGCCGTGGCTCGCGGCGCTCGAGTCGACCGTGCTCGAGGTCATCGCCCGGCGCTCCGGGTTCTCGCGGCGCGACCTGCACCCGACCCGGTTCTCGCGCGGCTCGCTGGCGCGCGGCCTTTGCGCCGCCGGCTTCGCGCAGGTCGCCGTCCAGGTGACCCCGACCCGGCTCGCCCTGACCTCGTGGTCGCGCTCGCCGCGCTGACCGCGACCACCAGCCAGCACAAGGCGCCTCGGGGCAGTCATGCTGGATCGTGGACCCAGGACTCGACGTCGAGCCACACCTTGCGCTGGACGGCGACGTGGAGGTACGTCGACGTCAACCTCCGCTCAGCCCGACGAGCCGTGCGACTGCGAGTCGAAGCGCTCCTGGTAGATCCGCATGATGTCGGCGGCGGTCTCCTCGATCGCGCGGTTGGTGACGTCGATGACCGGCCAGTTGTTGTGCTTGCGGAAGATCTCGCGCGAGTACGCGATCTCGTTGTCGATGTGCGCGCGCTGGCCGTAGCTCGAGTCCTGCGGCATGCCAAGGTGCGACAGCCGCGCCTGGCGGATCCGCATCAGCATGTCGGGCTGGACGATCAGGCCGAACACCTTGCGGTCGTCGACCTGCGACAGCTCCTCGGGCGGGTCGACGCCGAGCACGAGCGGCACGTTGGCGACCTTGAGGCCGCGCTGGGCGAGGTAGGTCGACAGCGGCGTCTTCGAGGTCCGCGAGATCCCGACCAGCACCAGGTCGGCCTTGGGCAGGTTGCGCGGCTCGGCGCCGTCGTCGTTCTTGACCGCGAACTCGACCGCCTCGATCCGGCGGAAGTAGTCGTCGGTGATCGAGTGCAAGAGGCCCGGGACGCCGGCCGGCGCCGAGCCCAGGAACATTGCTAGCTTGCTGATCAGCGCGCCGATCAGGTCGACGGTCTCGAGGTTGTAGCGCTCGATCAGCTTGCTGATCAGGTCGCGCTCCTCGGCGTTGACCACGGTGAACACGACCAGCGCATGGAGCTCCGACGCCTTCTCGAGGATCTGCTCGAGCTCGCTCTCGAGGCGGACGCGCGAGAACAGGCGGATCTGCACCGGCTCGCTGAACTGCAGCGTCGCCGCGCGGACCATGCGCTCGGCGGTCTCGCCCGTGGCGTCACTGATGATCATGACCGTCTTCATCAGGCGCCTCTATAGCATGCCGGTCCGACCGCGGTCTCCTACTCGCGATCCCGCGATAGCACCGGGAGGTGGACGCGCGGCGCACCGGATCCGGCGCCGAGCGCCGCGCGATCCACGACGCGCGGGCACTCGGGATCCGGCGCGGACGGATCGCCGGTGGTATGCGCGCTGACCACCTTGCAGCCGCCGCGGCACAGCGCGTGGTACTCGCAGCTCGCGCACGGCTCGCGCGCGTCGCGCCAGCGGCGGAACGCGCCGAACGCGTCGGGGCCGTCCCAGTAGGCGCGCAGCTCCGTGATCCGGGGGCGCGCGGCGTCGGCCGCGGCCGGCGGCGGCGCCGCGAAGCTGCACGCGGTGAGCTGGCCGCCGGGCTTGGCACCGACCAGGAAGTCGCCGCCGGTGCAGCCGTAGACGCAGAGCTCGGCGAGCAGGGCGCGGTCGGGCCGGTGGTGCGCGAGCATCGGTGTGTACGAGCAGTCGACCTTGACCCGCACCGCGTGGCGCCGGGCCGCGGCGAGCACCGCCGGGAAGAACGCGCGGTGCTGGGCGTCGGTGCAGCGCAGCTCGGCGTAGGCGTGCGCGCCGCGCCCCGACGGCTTGAACCGCAACAGCTCCACCTCCGACAGCCGGTGCTCGGCGGCGTACGCGAACAGCGGGTCGAGCTCGCCGAAGCTGGCGCGGGTCACCACGACGTTGATGCCGACCTCGCGCTTGACCCGGCGCAGCGCGCGGATCGCGGCGTCGGCGCGCGCGAAGCCGTCGAACCCGCGGACCGCGGCGTAGGCCGGGCCGAGCCCGTCGAGCGAGACGTTGATCTGGCCGAAGCGGTCGCTGATCGCGAGCAGCCGGTCGAGCCCGGCGAGCCCCGAGGTGGTCAGGTTGGGGATGATGCCGCGGCGCCGGCAGTGGTCGGCGAGCTCGCCGAGCCACGGCAGCACCGCGCTCTCACCGCCACCGAGCGCGACGTGGAACACGCCGGCCTCGGCGAGCTCGTCGATCGCGCGCGTCCACTCGGCGAGGCCCCACTCGCCGCGGGCGCCCTCGGGCGACGCGCCGGTGTAGCAGCCGCGGCAGCCGGCGTCGCAGCGGTTGGTCAGCTGCAGGTGGGCCTCGAGCGGCGCGCTCAGCGGCGCGTCGCCGACGGCGGTCTCGGGCGCGGCCCAGACCGCCGGCTCGGCCGCGCCGGGGCCGATCGCGACCGTGCGGCGGGCGAACGCGCGGTCGACGAACACCAGCGCGCGCGGCACGGTCAGCTGCAGGATCGCGCCGAACCGCTCGAGCCGGGCGCGGCGCGGCGGATGGCGAGCCGCATCGCGGGCGCGATCGATCGCGGCGCGCGCGGCGTCGACGCCGCGGACCGCGAGCCGCCCGAGGTTGGTGTCGGCTCCGCGACCGGCGAGCCAGCCGAGCGCGGTATCGACGCGGCGCACGGCGAGCCGGCCCAGCGTCGCGAGCGCCCGGATGTCTCGCGTCACGCGGCGAGCATAGCAAGCGCCGGCGCCGCGCAGGGCGTCGCGCCGGCGACGTCGATGCCGGCTACGCGATGTCGCCAGGCTTCGTCGCGGCAGCGGGTGCGAGCGCGACCGGCCGGCGCCAGCGCAGCAGCGCGCCGATCACCGGGGTCACCGCCGCCAGCACGGTCGCGCCGACCAGCAGGAACGTCACGTCGACGCCCAGGCTCGACGAGTTGGGGTTCATGCCCCACTTGATCGCCAGGATCCGTCCGCGACGCACGACCGCACTGTAGCAGCTGGCCGGTGATGCGGTCACAGCCGAGCCAGCCAGTATCCCGGACGCCGCTTCGTATGCTCCACGGGGATGACGAAGATCGTGCCTCGCTCGATGGAATAGACGATCGTGCAAGGCAACTTCGTCACGACGCGACGATGCATGCCAGGACGTCCTGGCCATACCGGCCAGGCATGCGGGAGCTTGACGATCTGCTCGAGTGCATCGTTGATCAGGTTCAACGAACCGAGCGCCATGGAAGCTCGCGCCGTCGTTCAACTCGAGCAGGGCTCCGGGTGGAACCGTACAGGCAGGGTCATCGCGTCGGAATGTAGGCTCCGACCTCGACCGGAACCAAGTTCGGGTCAGCGCCGCCGAGCCGCGGCTGCGCGTGCTTGCGTCATGGCCTCGGCAGCGTCGACCAACTCGATGCTGTCGAGAAGGCGCGCGACCAGCTCGGTGCGGTCCTCCACCGAGAGCTTCAGCGCTTGTTCGATCACGGCTTCGATCGCCACGACGTCAATGTAGCTCCGGTGACCTGTTCGAGCGGCATCGAATCGAGCGCGCGTCACGCTTCGGGGCCGAACCGGACGGTCTCGATCAGCGCGTCGATCAGGCCGTCGCGGGTCAGCGCGATGTAGGCCAGGGCGGCGACACCGGCGAGGCACAGGACGACGTGGACGGCGCCGCGCAGCCGGTGCGGGCGGCCGCGGCTGCGCAGCCGCTCGAGCGTGGCGCCCGACAGCCATGCGAGGATGACGCCGCCGACCGAGATCGCGGCGACGGCGGGTGCGATCAGGCGATGCGCGGTGAACGCGACGCCGACCAGGACGGCGGCGACCGGCGCGAGGAACGCGACCTCGATCGGTGGCCACAGCGCGGCGCGCCGCGTGCCCGCAGGACTGCGCAGCATCGCCTCGGCGAGCGAGCCGAGCAGCACGGCGAGGGCGGCGGCGATCGCGAGCCACGCGGCGGTGTACCAGCGCGCGCGGCGCCGGCCGCGGGCGGCGGCGGCGAGCAGGTTGTCGCGGACGCTGCGATCGGCGGGGTCGTCGGACGGCAGCTGGCTCGCGAGCGCCTCGGCGCGCGACCAGTCGTGGGCGTCGAGCGCGCAGCCCGCGCGGCCGCGCAGCGCCTCGCGGGCCTCGGGCAGGGTCGGCCAGCGGGCGGCGAGCGCCGCGTAGCGCGCGTCGGCCTCGGCGGGCCGGCCGGAGCGCCGCAGCCAGTCGGCGAGCCACAGCGCGGCACGCGGCGCGCCCGGCCACGCCGCGGCGGCGAGCCGTTCGCCGCGGGCGATCACGGCGCCGGCGGGCTCGGCGTCGGCGCGGGCGATCAGCTGCGACAGCTCCGCCGCCAGCGCCGCGGTCTCGCCGTGCGCGCCGACCAGCTCGCGCAGCGCGGCGGCGCGGCGAGCCGCCG
>Ga0307515_10014057_pt1 | contig 14891 bp, 5 predicted proteins | sample 17_EM_MG_FD_194513 | JGI IMG/M metagenome (GOLD analysis project Ga0307515, IMG submission 194513) | Populus trichocarpa ectomycorrhiza microbial communities from riparian zone in the Pacific Northwest, United States - 17_EM | ecosystem: Host-associated > Plants > Roots > Unclassified | place... | reverse complement strand
AATTGTAGGAGATTATATAAGAATTACCTCCTTACTATTATTGTTGTAGCCTTAGATAATAAGCCTTAATTTCTTAAATAGGGCGTTAGTAGCTTTGCCCTTAATCTTATTAACTATTCTTAACTTAAAGATGCGAACTCTATTAAATTTGGTAGGTTTATACTTCTTAAATTTAAAGACTCCTCTTATAATAAGACTATTAATCTCCTACTTATTAGATACTTAGAAAGGAGCTCTAGGAGTTATAATATAACCTTCCTTTTAAAGCTGTTTTGCGAGCTCGAAGTTAGCCTTCTCCTTAACTATTATAAAGGCTATTAATAACTTAACTCTATTCTTAATGGCGGCAACAAATTACTTTTTAAAATTAATAAGATATTAGCGATTTTATAATCCTTTCGGGCGACCTCTACTGTGTTATAGTTATGGTATATCTACTACAACTATATTAGAATTATAGTTGCCTTTTAGAGCACGTTAATCGTAGTTCTCCTTTAGGGCCTTTTCTAGGGCATCCTGCAAAGGCTTAGAACTATTATCTTTATAGTAAGGTTTAATAATAGTTAAACGGAATTAAGTGGGTCTATAAGGCATCTAAAAAGTATAAGTTTAACTATTAGTTATAATAAGTTTATATAAGCCTAACTATCCTCCCTTTTTACGCTATATGTATACCTTAGATTAGAGTAGCAGATTAAGCGTAGTTAAGGTATTTAGGCCATTTCTTATTTCTAGTGCGTTATTAACCTAGTGTATAGCGTAGAGACGTTATATCTCCTTTATTGCCTTACGAATAGCCTTAACTTATTATATAATAGAGGGAGATAGTGAAGAATTATTAGTTATTTAAGGGTAGGCGCTAAAGACTAGTAATATAGGTATAAGTCCATCTAGGCCAGCGAAATTATTAATAGCTTTAACAGCTATTTATAAGGTAAGTTCTTTGCTAGCGTCCTTTAGTTTTAAAGAGATAATCTTATATACGCGGTATAATGGCGCGTAATATTACTCCACTTTTTTAATACTATTATATACCTTAATAGGGACTTCCTTAACCTTAATTGCTATTGCCTTTATCTATTATTAAAACTCTATAAATAAGAAGTTCTTTTTTATATTATAGACGATTTAATTAGGGGGTCTTAGGTAGATATTAATCTAGTATAGTTAAAGGGTATCCTATACGTTCCTAGCTAATATATCCCTTAAAAAACGTACGGCTTAGAAGGAGGTTAAGAAGTTAATAACTTAGAGTACTGGCTTGCCGCTAAGATATATAACGTTAATAATAATATAGAAGTTAAAGTTATAGTTATCTTTAAGGGTGAACTTAAATCGGCTAAAGGACTTCTGGTTTATTTAGTAGTAATAGTAGTACTTTATAAGATACTTAATTACCTTAACCTTAACTTTATAGCCTGCTTACTAAAGGACCCTAAGTAATTAATAAACGGATAGGTGGCTAAAACGATAGTATAGTTGGCGTAACTCTAACTTAGTTAAGTAGCTTTAAGTAACACTCTTTTCTAGTTAATAAAGGAGTAACTAGGGGTAACCCCACTTATATATAACGGGCACCTAATTATCTCCCTAAATAAGTACATTCTTAAGGTTATTAAGCTTAACGCCTAATTTATTTATATCTTTAATGTAAAATAGAAACGGGGTGTTTATGGGAATAATGTAAAAAGTGTTATACCCTAAGGGGTTTTGGACTCTAATTGTGCTAAGAGAAATTGCAGTACCCTTATTAAAACGAATTGTATATTAACCTACCGTTAATTAGTTAATCTAAATAGAGGTATTAAGTTGTTAAAGGGCTTAAACTTAAGGTTCTTCTGCTATAAATACTCCTACGGCTCTAGTATCTGGTATAATACTATAAAAGATATTCGCTAAGTATCTATTATTAAAGGAGAACGCGGAGCTCTTCTTTAGCTTATTAAAGATATTTAACTTTATAATAGAATGGAGTGTAGATTAGTTATTAAGAATAGTAACGGTTTATATGCTATCTACCTCACCATACTTAGTGAAGTATTGGTTAGGTAAGTAGTCCTTAATTTCTATATCTATAAGGAGCTGTTCGGCCTTATTAACTTTACCCTTAAGATCTTCTATACCTTTATATTAAACTAAGAAGCTTTAAAAGTAGGCTATAGTAACCTTATAATTTCTAATATTTCTTATACTCTGGCAAAACTTATTATATGCCTCCTTTTGCTTATTAAGAGAATGCCTAGTTAACTAGCAATTTGGTTTCTTATAAACGTAGCACTTCTGCTAGTAATTACTTTAAAATAAATCTCCATAAGGACCTCCACCTTTACCTTACAGTCGTTAATTATACCCTCTACTATATTACCTACTACGGCTACTATATATTTAATTAGTCCAGTTATAATTATATTAGTCGGCTAGGTCGGCTGGGTCGATTAAAGTAGGTTAAAGTTAAGTATTAAATTGCTATACTTTTTAAGATCGCAGAGTAATGCTAATAGAAGATCTTAATTGGGTATATACCCCTTTATAAGTACTTACAGGATTAAAGAGGGTAAGGTTGCATTCTTTAACACCTTAGTATATACTAATGACTTAATTATATAGGCTGAAATCCTCTTAATATAATTTGGATAGACTATGCTAGATTATCTAAAGTTAATTAAAGAGCTTTTAAAGATAATCGAGCTGAGAAATACCTAGGTTTATAGCAATAATCCTTAAAAAGGTAGTCTCTCTCTATTCTAATATATACTACTACTTATTATAACAGAACCTTGTAGTAGGTACTACGGTAGGTCCTATTAATGGGCTAGGTATATAGGTAATGCGTAAAGTTAATAACGTAATAACAACTAGTGGAGTAGTTGCCCAATAGATTAACTTTAATTATATTCTAAGAATTACTATAAGAAAGGAACTATCTAGGTAGGGATTATAGTCCTTTAAATTTATAACTATACTCCTAAGAAATCCTTCTTATATGTAATATATAAGGTACATAAGGTACATACGTTCCGTTTATTCTCTACGTTCCTCTTATAGTATATTATATAACCTTAGCTACCATTTCTTATTATATAGTTTAACTAGTTCTATCTTAGACCGTATTTATATTAACTAACTAGCTTCTTTTAACTCTTCTCTAAGTAGTTATAATATTGTACTTAAAGCGTCTATAATACCATCTCCCTCCTCTTTATCTTTGTCCTTAAAGATCCCTAATATCTCTAAATTATTTACTAGAGGTATAATATCTATCTAATTAATTTAGTTAATATCGTTACTTATTATACCTAAAGCCTCTCCTTCTTTATACGCGTAACGTTATACTCGCACTATTACTGCTATACTATTACTTAGTAAAATTATACTATCTCCGTATTCTTATTATTTAAAAGAGGGGTTAATTTATATTGCGTTAGTAAGTCCTTTATCTTAGCAACCTTCCTCTTATTTAGAGTATACTAAAGTAAACATTTAATTATCCTATAATATGCGTTCTACCTCTAACGCTAAATATACGCGTCCTATAACTCTTAATAGTTATTAAGTTCTTTAAATAATTTATTATAGGGTCTTATATTTAATCTACTATTATAAAGCTTAATAGTAAGCTTATAAGTGCCCTTACTAAGCTAAAATGTTTTTATAATATAGAGTAGAGAGCCCTAAAGGCTCGTATTACGGCATCTACTTATTTACTTTATTTTAAGAAAGTTTATAAAAAGGTTTATTTTAAAAAGTAAAAACTTATAGAATAAGATTTGCTAGAACTTAGTAATAAAAGAGCGGATTCTCTTTTAATAGTAAAGGAAATAACTCCAAGTAGTTTAGCAGTCGCTCTTTTTAGGTCCCCCTTAGGTAACTTATTCTTTAGCAATTCTTCTTTATTAATATTGCCTAACCTATTTTCTTTTAATACTCCTATACCTTTTTTATAGCGTTTTTATTTATTTTCTAGTAGTTTCTAGGTAGTCTTATTATAGCTTATCTACTTAACCTTATACTATATTTTATTATTAATATCCTTATAACTAATAATCTTTAAAACTTACTATTTGTCTTCTTCTTACCCTTTATATATATCTGCCTTGTAAATTAGTAGTTTAATATCTCTATATGCTAGTTCTAGTATTGCAATATATTATACTAGGTAGATTCTTATTTTAGCTAGTAGGTTTAACTTAAATATAACTAGTAAAATCCTTTAAATAATTTTAAAAGGTCCTAGCCTAATATAGTTTAACTTTTTACTTAGTCGTTAACTCTTAAAAAATTTGTATAGTAGCTATACTTTATCTCCCTCCTTAAGATCTGGTCCCTTAGATCTTTTAATATTATAGTATTTCTTTATTCTTTATTATACTACTTTAGCTATTTCTATAAGGTTCTTTATAAAGCTTTATTAATATATCTATTCTCTCTTTAACTATAATACTTGTTTTCTTTACTTAACGTAGTAATAATAATATTCTTAGCTTATATCCGTAATTCGCCTTAAATAGTAATATACCTATTCCTTCTTATAGTGTTATATTATATATAAACTATATAACTGGTAATAATAATACCTAATTATTCTATACGTAATTAATATAATATCTTAAGTACTGCTTTAGTGTTTAATTTAATCTTTCCGTTTAACCGTCTATCTGTAGATAATATATAGTAGAAGTTACTGCTCTAACTCCTTATTCCGCTAAAAATACCTCCTAAAATACTACTATAAATCTTAGATCTCTATCTAATATAATTTTACTTAGTACTCTATATCTTATAAACACTTCTTTAATATAGATTTTAGCAATATCTTCCGCTAAGATTTCTTCCGTATATGCTATAAAGTATGCCTACTTTATAAGCTTATTTACTATTATTAAGATCGCGTTATAATCTTATCCGGTAATAGAATCTCTTAATTTTAGTAACTTAATAATAAAGTCCTATAATATAACCTCCTATAGTCTCTTTAGTATTTTAATAGGTTATAGCCCTCTATATAGCTTATACCTTATTAGTTTATTTCTTTAGTAATCTAAATACTCCTTAGTAACCTTTTTAGCTATTCTCTAAATTCTATTAATAATATACTCCTCCTAAAGTCTTAACACTAAACCTATAGCTTTATTATATCCTTAAGTTAACCCCTTATAGAATTTTTTTATAAAGTACTCTGCTATACTTCTTAGGATATACTTTACTTTTTAGTTCTTATATATATCTAACTATAGATCTTCTAGCTATGCTTCTAGAATTCTTTTTACTTAAAAGCTTTCTGGTATCTTATAGATTCTTTATAACTTATCTTCTTAAGTTACTACAATCTTTAGATAGTTGTATTTAATTAGTTTATTTATATCTTTTCGCAATAAAGCCCCTAATGGCTTTTTATTATTTTATAGTTTAGCCTTTCTACTTAAAGCATCTGCTTGTATATTATCTGTACCCTTAGTATACTAAATCTTAAAATAGTAATCTATAAGTGTTTCCGCCCATCTAACCTATCTTTAATTAAGTTCCTTTATTATTAGGAATCCTATTAGGTTCTTATAATCTATTTTAACTATAAATAGTTTCTCTATTTCTTATAAAAATACTTTTTATTCCTTTAATACTATAACTATACCTAATAACTCCTTATTGTAGATGTTATAGTTTAACTCTAGTAGTGTTATTTTCCTACTATAGTATACTACTAGGTGCCAACTATCTTTATATTTCTATATAAAGTATACCCCTAGTATAAAATGTAATATATTTATTTTAACAACTATTTCTAGTCCTAGTTAATAGATTTTAAGGATTAGTTCCTAGGTAAATAACTCCTTAAGTTCTTTAAATAACTTCTTTTATTTTATTTTTTATACCTATAGTTCCTCTTTCTTTATTAATTAAGTAAATGGCTTAATATTCTTTAACTATTATACTATAACCCTCCTATAGTAATTACAAAACCCTAAAAATAATTTTAACTGTATAATATTCTCTAGTTCTTACTAACTAACTATAGCTTTAATCTTCTTTAGGTCTATACTTAATTTTCTTAGTTTAATAATAAATTTAACGAAATCTGTCTTTCTTATAAAGAACTTATATTTCTTAATTACTATTAGCATCTATTCTTCTTATAGTCTCTTTAAAACCTATTTAACGTATTCCCCATATTCTTCCTTAGTTATTAAATAGATAATAATAATATTAAGGTATACTATAACAAATTTATCTAAATATTCCCCTAATATATTATTAATACACTTTTAGAATATTACTAGTGCGTTTATAAGCCTAAATTGTATAACTAATAGTTTATATAGTCCTTCCTATAACCTAAAGGCTGCTTTCTATTTATTGCCTTTCTTAATTCTAATCTAATAGTACGCCTATCTTAGATCTATCTTTATAAAGATCTTTATATTACCTATCCTGTCTTAGATTTTGCTAATTAAGGGTAAAGAATACTTATCCTTTCTTATAATACTGTTTAACTATCTATAGTTAATATACAGTCTTAGTTTACCATTCTTCTTTAGTATAAATAGTACTAGATAACCCGCTAATAACTATAATAGTCTAATATATCCCTTTTATAAGTTTTTTTTAGATAAACTCTTTAAGTGCCTATAACTCTTTTTCTATAAGCTTATAGGTTAGAAAGAACCTTAGACTTATTTTTAGTTTTAACTCTATCTTATAGTCCTATGCTATATACTTTAATAGCTTTTCGCTTTTTAGCGACTATAGCTTCTTACTATACTTATAGTATCTCTTTAGTATATAATCTAATCTTTTCTCAGTTTCTTTATATATTACTCTAACTTAGTACTATACTAACTTAGTTTATTATCGCATCTTATAGCGTTATATATCCCTAATATTAACCTAACCTATAACCTAATTAATCTTTAAATTATATTCCTATAATTAAGGTATTCCTAATATCGCCTTATCTTTTCCTAATAGTAAGATATTAAAAGACATCTTAATTTGTCTCCCTTTAATAGTTAACTAAATTAGTCCTATTTTAAGATTAATAATACTATCTCTATAGGCTATTAGATTTCCTAAAATTGTTACTAATAAATATAGGTACTCTTTTCTTTGGTATGGCAATCCTATTTTTTAACTACTGCTAGTAATATATAGTTCCTTATTACTCTACTATCTATTAATACTTTAAACTATTAATCTTACTATTTAACTTGCAAATTTAGGTATTGTCTTTAATTTCCTTTAAGGGTCTAAGGCTCTACTACTGGCTCCCTTTAGTCCCGTAGGCCTCTACTTTTCCTAACTATTAGCTACTTAATCCTATTTATACTTAGTCTACTTTTAGCTAATACTTAGTTCGCTTCTTTTCTTTAATATATTATAAATAAGTGTTTTTTTAAATATTCCCACCATTATTGTCCATCTAGGCATTCTTTTATAAGAAATCTTTTTAGTTAAAGTATTAAGTTATCTAACTCCTAGACTTTTACTAGATGCCAGCTATATATATACTTAGTATTCTTAAACCGTTTCTTATCTAATACCTAATACTATCTTACTAGGTATTTCTAGTTCTTATCTTTTAGTGCCCTATATATTGTATATATTATCTATATATACAATCTATACTAATATATAATACGTTAGGTGTTTTAGGTTAACTCTTAGCTTATTACCCTCTTTAAGTTTAAACCTCTATCTCGTTAATTTAACTATTGTTATATTATTTGCTAGTACTAATATCTATATTATCTCTCTCTAGTCTATAGCTTATTCTTCTAAATTTTTCAACCTTATAATTAAGGCTCCTTTAATATAACTTATCTATCTCTTAGATATTGCCTAATTTAGTATAACTTTCTCATCTAACTATATATAAAAGTCTTCCTACTTATTATTATATTGTTACCTATACCACTTCTAGTAAAGCTTACTAAGTGTATACAATCTATCCGTAAAGAAGTGTCTTTTTATTACTACTTTATAATAACCTTTTATATATCGTTTTTAAAATCTAGTTAAAATCCCTAGATCCTCTTCTTATTCTAGTTCCATAAGCTACTTAGCTTTAAGTATACCTACCTTTAGCCTATTAGTAACCTTTTATATAAATATCTTTTTCCTAAAGTAATCTAGCATTCTTAGCTCTATAGATTGCTTTTACTATATAAAGATTCTCTACCTAAATTCTTTTATACTTTTTTATAGTCGTTATCTTTCTAATAAATCCTTAACGTCCTTATACTTTTTAACTAATATATTAACTTTTTAATCTTTAGGCTAAATACTATATTTACTTAAAATAATTATAGACCTTATTTATTCTTTAAAATCTCGGCTCCCTAGGAATTCTTATCCCGTACTTATTTATTTATCTTTAAACTAAGCTACTGCCCTTTCCTATTTATTATCGTCTGTTATAGGTTCTTAGGTCTCTTTTATCTCGTCTTAAGAATCTTAAGCCTATAGCCTTTTGCCTTTATTAAGTAGTAAATTAGCACTAGTAGTTATCTACTTATTTAATCTCTTTAAGATACTTTTTCTACCGTCTTATAAAGCGATGGATGCCGTATCTAATGGTGTTATAATACCTATTACTAAGCTATGCTCTATGGCGGTCTTAGTCTCTACTTCTAATACTAATATCTTAAAATCTTCTTTCTTAATATCGCTAAATGGATTCCTATTAAAGTCCCTTTTTAAGTACTACCTTACTAACATTACACTAAAAGTTGCTATTAGATCTTTATTGCATTTATAAAGCCTATCTTACTCTTTATAGTCTTAGGTAGCTTTTAGTTTCTCTAAACTAGGTTCTTATAACTAATAGCTTATACCGTACTTAGCGTCTTTATAAACTTTATATACGTTATTATAACAAAACGTAAAGTAGTTAATTAAATAATCTTTTATTCCTTGTAGTGTATTATTATTTCTCTATATATATATACCATCTACTAGTCTAGTTCCCTTTATTATATAGTAACTCTAACTATCTTTATAATCCCTTATAAAGTAACCCTATTTCCTATAATTTATATAAGCTCCCTTTTTAAACTATCTTTCTTATTATAGAGTCCGCCTAAACGTCTTCTGCTACTAAGATCCCTAGTTTAGCCTCTGCTCCTAGGTCCTATAATTACTTAATCCTTAACCTCTTAGTTTTTACAGTTTCTTTATCTATCTTTTATAGGTTTCTTTAATACCACTTAGGTCTATTAACTTTGCGCTATACTATAGTTTTTAACTTAGCTTAGGTTAATGCGTACTCTACGCCTTATATAACTATAAAACTCTATCCTAACCCCCCTTAGTTTGCTCCCTTTAGTAGATCCTATTATTAATCTTTATTACTTAATTTATTAAATCCCTTAGGGTTTCCGTATCTTTTATTAGGATAATTACGTCCTAGACTTTAGCCTTAAGTCCTTACTTATACTATACTATAAGCGCCTTATTATTCCACTTTACTTATATTACTAGCGTTTAAAACTATATTATGTATTTAATTACTAAGGTTTGCTACGTTATATCTTAGAGTTTTCTTTCTACTATAGTTATTGCCTTTAGGTCTCTAAATATCTATATAAGTCGCTCCGCAAATCCGTTCTAATTTAAGAATATAAACCGCACTTTTTAATTAGTAGTCGTTATTTTATTAGCTTATATCTCTATAAGGTAAAGCTTAAACTATTTAAGTGCTTTTCCTATTAGAAATAACCCTGTATATACTATTTAATCTATAAGTATTACGAGCTTTGCTCCTTCCTATATTACCTTAAAGTGCATTTATATAAGGAATCCTTTAAGCTTTAATCTTTCTCCTAAGAATCTCTTAATTAATAGTAACTTAACCTTTACTACGCCTATCCCGTTAATCCTATTTTTAAGTACTATATTATTTTCTATTAATTAGTTAACTATCTTTTACAACTATCTAACCGTTACTAGTTGCTATAAGTTAGTATCCGCTATACTAGTATCCCCTCCTAATCTTAAAGTAGTTGCCGTTAATAGCGTTATAGTAGCTGCTTTTAGTGGCATATTATTTAACTTTTAATACTATAACTAGGTAGTAATTGTATAACGGAACCTTATAGTAGGTACTACGGTAGGTCCTATTAATGGGCTAGGTATATAGGTAATGCGTAAAGTTAACAACGTAATAATAACTGGTAGAGTAGTTGCCTAATAAATTAACTCTAATTATATTCTGAGAATCACTATAAAGAAGGAACTATCTAGGTAGAGACTATAGTCCTTTAAATACACAACCGTACTCCTAAGAAATCCTTCTTATACGTAATATACGTAAGGTACATAAGGTACGTACGTTCCGTTCGTTCTCTACATTCCTTTTATAGCACATTATATAACCTTAGCTACTATTCCTCATCACATAGTTTAACCGGTTCTATCTTAGACCGTACCTATATTAACTAACTAGCTTCTTTTAACTCTTCTCTAAGTAGTCGTAACATCGTACTTAAAGCGTTTATAATACTCCCTGCCTATAAGGAGAGAATTAGCAGCTAATTACTATGCTGCCTCCTTTATAGTAGGTGCAGTTTAAGAGATTTGGCGCTTTGCCGTTAAGGTATACGCAATATATTAAGGCTTTAAAGCCTATTAAATGATATATAAGCCGTTCTTATAAGTCGCTCTACCTACTACTAAATTGTTAGAGTACCTTTAAATTATACGGCCACTTATTTCCTTATTAGGCCTAATATAGAGCTTCTTACGCTTCTTAAGAGCCGACTCTAAAAGGAGCTTATAAGGTGATTTAGGTATATAATAGGCCTTAGCGGCTACCGTATAGGTATTACCGTTATTTATTAGTAGGGGTATATATATCGTTCCTTTGCCAATTATATAGTAGATAGTCCCCCTTAATATTCCTATTTTATACGGTAGTAATAGAGTCTTATACTTAATAAACTGGCTTTATTTATTGCTTATTATAATATTAGAACAGGAATTAAGGAACTAGTTATCCTAATTACTATTGCCTAAGCTATTAATTATAGCTATACTGCTAATAAATAGGCCTTCTGTTAAGCCTCTGCCTATCGTTTTAACTTAATAATTTAAATTCAATATAGTCTCTACCCTATTTTAGGGTAGATCTATATATAAAATATACTTTTTATAAGGCCTTTACGCCGGATATTAAAGCTCTAGGTAAAGGTAGAAATACCTCTCTTTATTACTAAGGTGCTTGCCATTATAATATAAGCAGCGCTTAAGTTCCTTTTCTTTTAAATTAGATTTTAGTTAATTGTCTAGCTTTTTACTAACTAAGGATATTGCGGTAGAGGTAGCTAGCTAAGTATAACTCTTATCTATAAGGTTACTTACTAGCTCCTCTATTATAATAAGGTTGTTCTTCCTTATAACTCTTCTAGCTACCTTTTATTAATTAGCCGTCTATATAGGGAACTCCTCCTCTACCGCGTAAAGTAATTAGGCATACGCCTGCTTCCTTAATATTGGTATTAATGCTATAATTAATTTTCTTATACCTAAGATAAAAGCTTCCGTATAGGCTTTAAGTAAGGTATAGTCTTTATAATTAAGATTAAGCTATTAGTTTTATATTTGGTAGTTATAAATAAGACCTTACGCGGTATATAGTAATTAAATTAAGTTAAGCAGGTTCTTAATGAAATCTCGCGGCTTACCTAATGCGGTAAGATAATCGCGAATTAATTCTAATACTGCTCCCTCTATTATCTTAAGTCCCATTATTTATTTATATCACCATTCTCGGCGTTTATTTGTATTCGTTGGCGGCTTTACAGCTATACCTTATATTAGTAGTAGGAGGTCTTAAAGCTTAAGTTGTTATATAATTTAACAATACCATTTTTTATAATTACTCTCCCATTTTAATATAGGAACAGCCCTAAGAGAGCTATAGTATTCCTTTTTTTTTATACTATATCCGCTATAATATACAATTAACTAGTTTAACCATATTGTGCGTAGCGTATATTTATATTTATATTAGTTTATTATAAATTTCTATCGCTCTATACCTAGCTCTAAATTTAAGGGTTTATAGCTTTATATTAATTAGATAATTAGATAATATAATAGTAGCTAATAGAGCTTTAATTAAAGCTATAAGAGGGCTTATAACCTATTAGGGCACTAAGCAGGCTAATAGAATAATACATATAATACTCTATAAGGAAGAAGCTTAGGGGCTTAAAAGCCCTAAGAAGATATCTATATAATAGCCCGCGCGCTATTACGTAACACATCGCTAAGCTTAAAGAGACTGCCTAAGTACTTCCCCCCTACTAATATACCCCCTTAGGCTCTATAAGCTCTAGCGAATAGGAAACTCCTTTAGGATAACTATACCATGCTTTATAAGGTTGTGGTTAATAGGTAGGGGTAGTATAAGTAGTAAGAAATGCAATTAAGGAAGAAAGACTTAAAGAGAAAATTAATAACGCTTAATCGCCCATCTACTATGCTAAAAGGTAGTATTATTAAGCCTTTAAAAATTAGAACTAAGTTAATTGGCATTAATTCTAAAGTTCCGCCGGTCGTAGTATAATTTCCTAATTAGGGCTAGGTGGCCTAGGTGACTTTAGTGGCACTAATACCTTCTTTAATCGCCTTATAGGCGTCCTTTAGTAAGCTTTTATTAAGCTGTCTACTAGTTAATCTATGCTTTGTATATAGTGTAGTTTAATCCTACCCCGTTTAATATCCTTGCGGAGCTTAATATCTATATAGTAGTCCTTTAGTCTTTTAACAAATTAATATATCTTAACCTTCTTATATTAAGTCGTCTTAACAGTTAGTATCTGCTGCTAGTAAGGAGCCTTTAGTGACTATAGAGGTTCCTTTAACCTTTATAGTATCTTAATCTTATACGGAGCTTTTAAATAAGGCTCTAGAGGGGTCGGCTATATATATACGTAAGATGAGTATATAACTGCTGTATAAGAGACCTTCTTTAGTTTAGCGGCCTCTGTCCGTACACCCCCCTTAAGCTATTAGTTAATTTAGTAGACGCCGCTGTTATTAAAATTAATATTATCTTAATTGTTATAACCTCCGTCGCCTTTAGCGATTATTAGTATTATACTCTCCCTACCTATAAGGAGAGAATTAGCAGCTAATTGCTATACTGCCTCCTTTATAGTAGGTGTAGTTTGAAAGATTTAGCGCTTTACCGTTAAGGCATACGCAATATATTAAGGCTTTAAAGCCTATTAATCGATATATAAGCCGTTCTTATAAGTTACTTTACTTACTACTAAATTATTAGAGTACCTTTAAATTGTATGGCTATCTATTTCCTTATTAAGCCTAATATAGAGCTTTTTACGCTTCTTAAGAGCTAACTCTAAGAGGAGCTTATAAGGTAATTTAGGTATATAATAGGCCTTAGCGGCCACTATGTAGGTATTGCTGTTGTTTATTAGTAGGGGTATATATACCGTTCCTTTGCCAATTATATAGTAAATAGTCCCCCTTAACGTTTCTATTTTATATAGTGGTAATAAAGTCTTATACTTAATAAACTGGCTTTATTTATTGCTTATTATAATATTGGAATAGGAATTAAAGAACTAGTTATCCTAATTACTGTCGCCTAAGCCGTTAACTATAGCTATGCTGCTAATAAATAGGCCTTTTACCGAGCCTCTGCCTATTATTTTAACTTAATAATTTAAATTTAATGTAGTCTCTACCCCATTCTAGGGTGGATCTATATATAAAATATGCTTTTTATAAGGCCTCTATACTGGATATTAAAGCTCTAGGTAAAGGTAGAAATACCTCTCTTTATTACTAAGGTGCTTGCCATTACAATATAAGCAGCGCTTAAGTTCCTTTTCTTCTAAATTAGATTTTAGTTAATTGTTTGGCTTTTTACTAACTAAAAACATTATGGTAGAGGTAGCTGGCTAAGTACAACTCTTGTCTATAAGGTTACTTACTAGCTCCTTTATTATAATAAGGTCGTCCTCCCTTATAACTCTCTTAGCTGCCTCTTATTAATTAGCCGTCTATATAGGGAACTCCTCCTCTACCGCGTAAAGTAATTGGGCGTGCGCCTGCTTCCTTAATATCGGTATTAACACTATAATTAATTTTCTTATACTTAAGATAAAAGTTTCCATGTAGGCTTCGAGCGAGGTATAGTCTTTATAATTAAGATTAAGCCATTAGTTCTATATTTAGTAGTTATAAACAAAACCTTATACGGTGCATAGTAATTAAATTAAGTTAAGTAGGTTCTTAATAGAATCTCGCGGCTTACCTAATGCGGTAAGACGATTGCGAATTAATTCTAATACTACTCCCTCTATTATCTTAAGTCCTATTATCTGTTTATGTCGCCATTCTTGGCATTCGTTTATATTCGTTAGCGGCTCTACAGCCGTACCTTATATTAGTGGTAGGAGGTCTTAAAGCTCAAGTTGTTGTATAATTCGACAATACCATTCTTTATAATTGCTCTCCCCTTTTAATATAGGAACAGCCCTAAGAGAGCTATAGTATTCCTTTTTCTATACTGTGTCCGCCATAATATGCAATTAACTAGTTTAACTATATCGTGCGTAGCATATATTTGTATTTATATTAGTTTGTTATAAATTTCTGTCGCACTATGCTTAGCTCCAAATTTAAGGGTTTATAGCTTTGTATTAATTAGATAATTAGATAATAAAATGGCAGCTAATAGAGCTTTAATTAAAGCTGTAAGAGGGCTTATAACCTGTTAGGGCACTAAGTAGGCTGATGGAATGATACATATGATACTGTTGGTAGGGGGGGGGTACTTGGGCAGTCTCTTTGAGCTCAGCGACGTGTCACGTGACAGTGCGCGGGCCATCTTGTAGATACCTTCTCAGGGCCTTCGAGCCCCT
>Ga0307515_10014056_pt1 | contig 14891 bp, 15 predicted proteins | sample 17_EM_MG_FD_194513 | JGI IMG/M metagenome (GOLD analysis project Ga0307515, IMG submission 194513) | Populus trichocarpa ectomycorrhiza microbial communities from riparian zone in the Pacific Northwest, United States - 17_EM | ecosystem: Host-associated > Plants > Roots > Unclassified | place... | reverse complement strand
CGAGGTTCATATTTTGGTTTCGATATGGCTGACGCTCTGACTCAACACTGGGTGTGTTTACTTCATTCCTATTCATTGCAAGTAGAGGAAGTACATTACTAATATCTCTTCAGTTCAATGGCACAACCGACACGCTTCTCTCATCACTCTCCAGAGATCCTGATGTCTGGAAGTCAGTTATTAGCAACAGTAAAGATGCTCAAGAGAAAACCGGGTAACTGGGTTGCGCCATTTTAATGTCATAGATCGCTTAGTCCTTCGTCTGGTGTTGTGCATGCAAAGCGATCTTTGATGGTTCTGACTGCTGGGATTGTCTGGAGCATTGGTTTTGGTAATGCCAACACCGCTACTTTGTATACAAGGAACATCCTGAATTGAGCTATGAGATTATTTGCTATCGACTCCTTGGATGATGAGAGAATTTGCAGTCTGGGTCCACCCTGGTTCAGGAGGGTCAAGTAACCGAAATCTTTTCAAAAACGAGGGTTTAATGAAGACCGTACTGTAGGATTCCTGGTACGTGATTGTATGCTTGCCGGTTCCGCAAATTGGTTCACCCCTTGGCTGATTGTCAGGCGCGATATATTTGAAGCGACGGACGATCGAGATAGCCCCGGGGACAAAGGTTCCTCTGGTATAAAGCCCTTGAAGAAACCAAGACGTATCGGAGAGGACCTTCTCGACTCTAATTATATGTTCAATAGACGCGAGTGACAGAGGGTACACTATCGTCCAGGAGTTGGTTCCTGTGATGATGTGATACCCAACAGGGGAGATAACCTCCAGAAGGGCTCAAGAAGCCTGACAAGGGGTCGGCCTGCAGTAGGATGATCGTAAGGATGATACGGTCCAAAATAGATTCCGTCCCTGTGATCCATATTACCGTGAGCATTCTCTTCTTCCCTTGGCATATATCCCCTCCAGGCCATACCGTGTTTCTCGACCGGCAGTCCCAACTTGTTCTCCAAGAAAGCAAAAATAAGTCTTCTGCGGTCTGATACAGGGCTAAATGAAGCCTGGAGGAGATTCTATTACCTTTAAGACGAAGGCAGAATTGCCTGATTGAGAAAGCTTCGTCCGACTACCTAGCGGTTTGTTCGCGAGATGAGAGGGTGCCAACCCAAAAAAGCAGAAATGGGCCAATCTCTACCAATGGTCACTATGGTATCATACGATCAATATTATTAGAGGGTGGGTTCGTGGGAGGGCTCGCCGGCCAATTGTTCCGTGGGGGAGAGTCCGAAGGAGCGCTTCGGTTGGCTGTTGCGAATCATGATTCGCTGGTTTGGCCCCAACCACCCAACTGGAACACGAACGACGGTGCTTGCCCAAGAACCACGTTACGCGTCCTTGTGTCTTCATATCCATGTACCGTACCATTCAATATGCCCAAATGCAGGATTTAATTATCATCCCCCATTCCAAACGGCTTACCCTAGCCGTCGTATTTCCCTCTCTTATTCCACGGGGAACGTCCGTCCGCTCCAATTAAAGCGGTGCAGGTCACTGAGCGAAATGTATATAGTGAATTTCACCACAGTAAATAACCACATGTTTCACCACGAAATGTGGTGATTCAAGGTCCGGTGAAGTTCACCTGAAGATCTGGTGAATTTTAATAGTAGATTTGTCCGATTTATGGTGTTTTCTTGGGCTGTACTTATGGTGAATATCAACACGTCTTGTAGTGATATTTGCAGTGAATTCTACAATCAAACCACTACAAATTTAACACAATTTTCACCATATTTATGAAAAAGACAGAATGAATATTTATTGTGAATTATATAAAACAAAACACTACAATAATAAGGGAGGAAAAGACGGAATCGGCAAGAAGGTCTTCATATACAATACGCAACCACCATACCAGTCGATGGCTCTAGAATACCTGGTCAGATGCCTATGCATAAGAAAAGTCGGTAAGAGTTCACCTACCTGGTGCCAATGGCCCAAGACATCCAAGAACGAACTGCTGGGGGAATTGGTTAGCGAGAGGAAAGTGACAGAGATAGAAGGCTGTGTACCTCGAGACGATGCGTGAGCACAAGAAACCGCCGAAACAGGCATTTACAGCAGGTGAACAAGTGGTTGCAGGAAGAGTCTGGAAAGCTTGAGGAGAGAGCACTTGAGAGCAGATTCCTGAGAGCAGAAAAAGGTCAATTTTGAGGTTTGAGCGTCTGCATAGACTGTGGGAGACAAACGGACAAACGAACGAATGGACAGATTGAAGGGCTTGCCCTGGGCGAGCTGTTCGTCGCGCTCGCGCCCGCGCGCAGACGTGGCGGTGTGGGTGGTTGAGTACGCGACGAAGAACTTGAGACTCTCCGTTTGCATGTCCGTCTTTGCGTTGCGTGAGTCGCGCGGCATGACGCATGGGTTCGGGAGCGTCAGCACGACCGCTCGCCGCGTTCAGGCTCAGCGTGCGGCCGATCCCCCCACGGGTGGCGGTGGTCGTCGGTCGTGGTGGGGCAGAGTGCGAGGACGCTTGCAGAGGGTGTTTGGTCCCCGTCTTGGCCTTTGCTGGAGCAGCATAGATCGAATCTGGGTCGGGACCAGGCTCGAAGACAAAGGGGGCGTCTAAACACACATGTCAGGAGAGGAGAGCTATCATGAAAAAGAACGTGGATGCACGCACTGGCTCCAGAGGTGCAATGACCCACCGAGCTCCCACCTTGCGGTGAGCCTGTACTGGACACGCGCATCATCCACCAAGAGGAACATCTTCACAATCTTGGGCTTTCCACTTGCGGGAATACCCGGGGCTCCGCTGGGCACCTTGCTGTTGTTCGGCGCATGCAAGTCCATGTTGCTGCTGTTGCCGAAGATGTGTTTGCTTAGGCTGAGTTTTCGTTTGCGCATGCCAGGTTCGTATCTGATTTCCCAGCGCTCATGCGTCGACATATCATGGCCATGGCAGTCTGCGAAAAGGTGCTATCGAGCATGGAGGGACCGTTTTCGGAGGGGGCGTCAGAGGATGAGACTGGAAGACCCATGGAGGTGTAAAAGAAGATGCGCTTGTGCTCTATCATTGTTTGGGTGGGGACGGGAGGACCAGTAGATCTCCTGCTGAGAGAACGAATTTCGAGTGATGGGACTTGAGGGACGGGTGCCATTTTCGTGACAGGTGTTGACTAGTAGAAAGCACCTTCGAGCTATAGACCCAGTAAGTCAGCGGAGAGTGATGCGTGATGAAGATGATTGCGGAGTGGGATGGTCTAGTGACCGCTTACCGCTACAGTGAGCTTCGCCTGGGTGCTGGTGAGACATGTGTCAGGATTCAGGGCAATTGTACTGCTTATCGAATCTTTGGTGGTGAATACGGGGACGCGTTCGATCGGACCTGGTAATTCTCCATTTGGGAACCGGAGCACGAGATGGGGACTATTGATTGTGATCTCCAAGTCAGTTGATCTACAGCGATAGGAAGCAAGAAGGTGAGCTTGAGGTCAGGCGAGCCGGCCACTCGACTTGGCCTGCCAATTGGCTGACCATGGCAGCGACTTACTTGACGGTTGAAGCGTGAGGGTAGACTGGGGTATCTACGAGCGTGCCACCATAAGGTGAAGCGGTATCGAGGGGCATCATTGTAGTTGTCTGAATTTCGACGAATTTCAGCCCTACCGCTTCACCAGGCCGACGAGTACTCCATGCACTGCCGAATGGAATGCTGAGCGCGCCATGCTGTGTATCACACCTATTTCAATACACAGATAATGTTAGCAAGTCCAAAAACGGCCTCCTGGTTCACGATCCCGGCCCAGATTGGGCTCACGCATCCCGACGGTAGGAAAGCACACGACGATCAGGAAGCTGAATCACACTCACAAGTATGGTAGACCGATATGGGGAGGGTATGGGATCGGGGGGACTTGACTGGGGGTGACGGACGTGGAATGGTTCAAGTTTGGGGTTGCGGGGTTGCGCCGATCTCGATCTATTGGTGACTTGTTGTGATTCGGACTTAGATAAAAACTTAAACAGACCATGTCTAGCCATCAGCGACAGCACCCAGAAACAAGCCTAATATAACTCAAAAACAAAATTTTCTATTGATTGACTGGTCGACGTTTCATTGAACACGCGATCGTGCGCTTTCTATGGTGTTCATTCGACTTCTACTACGAGGTGTTTCCTGCATGTAAAAATACTCTAGATATCATGTACATGTGCTATCGAAAACATTTGCCCCATCCGCGATGCTCTCATTATATATTCAATTACTCACGCGACCATTGACCCAAATCACCACAAGTTCTTGTGGTGATTTAGACCTATGGTGAAAACCGCCACAAGTACTTGTGGTGATTTCGACTTGTAGTGGAAATCACCACAGAAATCACCACAAAAGGTGAAATTCACCACAAGTACTTCTCTCAGTGAGGTACGTACGTGGGTTCGAGTAGGGAGGTGGAATATATGGAAGGGACGGACGAGGGATGGTAGGTGTTAGTGGTTGTTGTACGTTGTACTTTGTTTGTTCGTCCCCAATTCCCCACGCCGCCTAGAGGATAAACCCCCCATGGTTCTTTCCCCCCTGAGCTGCGCCTAGTTTGTCAACAATGGGGAATAGATTGCAAGACGACAGACAAAACGGCGATGGGCTATCTCTGAAATGGCTACGAAACACTAACAAGGGACATCGAGCCAAAGCGAGTTGGGAAACCCGCTAATAAGACACCAGTGGAGGACCGAAACAACCAGGCGCGCACATCCCAATGAGGGGATGTTGATATGATGTTACAAACCATAGGCTCCCGTAATGATCCCCACAACTGCCTGCATGACCTCCAAGCCTTAGGGGGATAAAACCTATAACACCCCAGGTAGCGAACCCCTCTCCGGTGTGATTAGACACTATGGAAATGACTCCCACGACGTCCTCTCGCCTATCCTCAGGTGCCCTCATGATGCGCACAACGGGGAGACACCCTCGCATAAATAGGTCCAGCTATCGTCGAAGCCCGTTATCGAATCGGAACCGAAAGATGACAGACTGGCGTCGCCCACCATTACCGCCGCCCAGCGGAAGAAATCCACTCCAGTAACCACCCCAAAGGTGGGCCCATGCCAAAAGCACACCCCGCCCCCCATTACTTCCTCAATTCCGCATGAACGTCCCACCAGAGGTCACCACCAACCCCCAGAGTATACTCCTGCCGAAAGCCTTGAACCCAAATTCAGGTGGGCGGGCAGGCAGTTGCCGGGAAGCATCGCTGGTCAGATGGCTATTGCCTGAGAGTTGAGATTTGATCGAGTACAGGTAGTTGCTCTAGAGTTGGGACCAAGAACGAGTTGGATGAATAGCGAGATGAGTAGTTTGTGACATCGAAGAGTGTCACGTCGAGGAGAGAAAAAGAGCGACGGCATGGTGTGAGTGATGCAGGAACACCGACAAAGTGTGGTATATGGTAGTGAGATTCAAGACACGATGAGGATTGCTGATACGTGACACACCTCAAATAGACACACACAACCTCTGTGACGACTTCCCGAAGAACACGTCCCCTCGCTTCATCAATTGCGGGTCCTGTCACTCTAAAAGGACTTGCAGTTGGTCTCATACACTGCCCTTTGCAGAGCGTACCATTGGAGTGTTCACCAAGTCCAACACCCACGTCGTGCTCTACAACTCAGCTCTCATTGAAGTTCGCTAAGCTGCGGGCGACGTCCGATATGTCCACAACAGAACACCCACGAAACCCCTCAAATGATGGACGTTGCACGAGCATACGAGGTACTGTTATTAGATGGCGATAGACTGAACCTCACGGATTTGGCGTGCTGTGAGCTATCGTTGAACTGAGGGAGCACCTTAAAGAACTCGACGACCAGGTGACAGTGAGTTTTATTTTAGGTATCAACGAGAAATGGCAGGTCATGGTTGAGTCAAGAAATTGTTTTCTTTGTGGACGCTTGCGCCGCCGCCCACTAGCCTTAGCGAATGCTGGCTCAAACGACTCTGCCGTTCAGCCACTGCTCAATGCCCTTGTCGAGCCAGTAGTATCGCCTGACACCGTACCGAATTCGCACCCGCACTCGAGCTGGTCACCATGAGCTTGAATCGACAACGGACACTGCATACGAAGAAAATTCCCATCCATATATTACTATGCGTCTTTCTGGGCGTGACATGAACTGTTCCGTCCTCCGGCGCCGCGGCGGAAACCCTTCAGCACGAACCTGAGAAATTCGTCGAATTAGGCCTCGAACGCAATGAGGAGGGGTAGCGGGTAGTGCAATACCTATTATAGGCAATGTCAATCATCCTCCTATCGCGTTTTCAACAGACCTCCCCAGTGGAATTCAGCTCGAGTGGCTGCCCAAATCTGCGCGAGCGCCCGACGCCAACAGGTAGAAGCGCATAATGCTTGCTTTACCCGTAAACTAATGGGGAGGAAAGAGCGTGCATTTGGTATAGACAATTTGATAAATTCATTTTACACTTCCTACAAGGGTATTGTACGTCGCGTGGAGAAGCTCGTTGTTAGCGAAGCTTTGTGGTAAACACGAGAGGACGCGCATTGCGTCTCAATACGAAAGACGTAGATGCGACGTTAGCCTGTTTGCACGTATCGATTCAGTGACGCGGAGTTTCGCCGGCATCAAACAAAAGAGATAGTGTTGCTGTTGGACGTTCTACGCGAGATAGAATCTGTCAGAAACGGTGTTCCATTGAAGTGGACACACGCACACAGGACGTTGGTCATAGCGCTGCCGCGCCGGGAGGTATATGTATATGGTGGTCAGGCTGATAATGGCGTGAGCAACAAACAAGCTAGCAAACGATGCAAACAGGCAACTAGCACGGGTATCGCAACGAACACATGACGTAGAATAAATACTAACAGAAGTCCCACGAAAGCAGTACTCCTCCAACTCAATGGCCTTTGTCTTTGACAAACATACCCACCACTCGTTCAACTCCCATGATGGCGATTATCCACCGAATCCCACAATGTGTCCATGAGTGCCTGCAGGCATGAAAGGCGGAGGTCAGCGAACTAGGAAGAAGTGACAGAGTTGTGTAAGACAGTTTCCAGACCTAAAAGCAATAGGATACCGATGATGCACGAAATAGAGTGGACGGCTTTCCATCGGACTCAATCGAGGTGGTACGTATATGGTGAGGCATTGTGGAGGCCATCTTCTCATCGTCGACTTGGAAGACAAGCAGGATTGCACAGATATATCACGGTAGATATGACACTAGTTAAGGGTCGACGGTATTAGTTGTTTGAGACAGCGAAGATGCTACGCAAACGATCCAATGCACCCCTCTTGCGCTAGTGCTAGTGCTTCATGCATCATAAGTGGTTTCGGTTATTCGTACCACGGTGGGCGTAGTACAGAGCTGAGATAGTCTGCGTGATATTACTGTTCCCACAAGTTGCACGATCGCTATCGAATCAGTACCAGGTGAGGCACCTGGAATGCAATCGCAGGCTATATCAGACTTACAACGGTTTCCCATCTCTTTTACAAACAGGACCGGTATTAGCGCTCACGCTGAGCTTGCCCATCTCCCACGTTGGTCCCACCCACCGTAGTCAACCAGCACTCCAAACCAAGCACTGAAGCCTATCCTTCGTAGTGATGGCCGGACCAAGACCCGTTTTCCCCCTCGTTAGTGAGGAGACTGCGCGCCTCAAGTGGTTCGAGGCATTCATGCGCGGAAGGTACCCAGTTCTCTTACTGCCTCGTAACTCCTACTAAATCGGTCATCAGGGTAGAATTGGAGCAACAAATGTATGCTGACAACGACATAGTTCTCGAACCTGGCACTGATTGTCCAAAAAGGATTTCAGGCCTTCAGGCGCTGTTTGAAGGGGCACCTCCTCTACCTGAACGTAAGCTGATGTGGCATTGTACACTCGAGAGGCTTCTGGATGGTGCTCGAGAAGGTTTGAATCCAATGGTGCGCGATGGGAATTAATTGTGGACTAACGTCAACACCAGAACTGCACGCTCGAATGGAAGAACTAAAAAGCCTAGAGGATCAAACGCAAGCCGTGGGAATGTCCATCGCCAAGGCAGTGAGTGACGCGACCTTTATTATTAACCAGGACACTGATTCTTTTCCATCAGGAAATGTGTATAGGTGACCTAAATATTGAATTTGAAAAACTCGAATCAACAAAGAGCGTCGACTCAACTCAAGCTGCCACAGCGACTTCACACAAAGAATGGCTTGACATCAAATCGGTCGATTTCGGTGGCCAAAAAAACCTGTCCAATTTGTTTTCTTCTGGCAAAGCTCTAAAGGAAAGACAAGCACTGAAAGTACATGGAGCATTCAAGGAGTATTACAATCATGGTAAACCGAGGAAGAGTGACCACTAGATTAAACTGATCCAGATTTGCCAGATTTGCAGTATCGCCGTACAGTACATCAACAGCGACAAGACCAGGAGCAATTCCTCAGATCGGTCCCGGACCGAGTTCAGGTCAAACCAGTGTTGTTTTGTCCGAGTCTTGATTGACTTGGAAGCACAGGAATATGGGACTAAATATTGGGCTGCTGTGTGTGATGTGGGCATGGTGATGGAGTCATTTTCAAACTACCTTCGGTATGCCTAGGAGTGATAATAGGACTGGAGGCCCTGTCCGCTCATTTCATTGGCAGGAATGTATCAAGCACTTGTAATTCTTCTGGATCGGCACTCTGGGCATCGGCCAAGAACATCAAGCCTCTTGTTGATGCAAACTTCCACACAGAGGCCATTGAATTTGCGTATCACAAATCACCAATCGGGTTTTCCCAAATCCACTATCGAGATCCCGGGTCTAAGTCAAGTGCTCCCAGTGGCCAAACAATTCTATTTGGATGTCCACTAGAGCTTTGCACTGTTGGAGAACTGAAGAAAATTCCTCCTGTTTTGGAATATCTTTTGGATTCTGTTCGTAATTGGCACGTACGAATCATGTTCTATCGAGTAAGTCGAAAGCACACGGGTTGTGCACCTAACTCACTTCATTGTAAGTCAGGGGAACGCTGGCAGTTGGTGAATGAGATTGAACAAGCATGGACTGGTGTGGAGGAAAGCGATCGCGCTTTCATTTCAAAGCTTGTCCAAGCCAATCTCAGGCCCCTCATTCTGGTTCGTCTACTCCGATACATCACTACAGGAAGCTAAAGGCCCTGCAGAAATACCTTTGGGCCCTTCCAAAGCCAGTATTGTCGAATGATGATATTACATTGGCTCTGATAGAACCACCCAACCCTCCAAGCACGATATGGGATACTTGGAGTAAAGACCCCACCAAGGCAGCTGTTCTCCAAGCCCTATTTTCCTGTCAGGTTAGGTTAGGTCGAGATCCATTTTTTTGTTATGATATGGCCGACGCTCTGACTCAACGCCGGGTGTGTTTGCTTCAGTGGAACTGGAGGAAATACATTACTAAAAACTTTTCAGACCCTTCCCAGAATTGCCGATCTTTTCTTATCACTGTCCAGATCTCCTGATTTCTGGAGACCAGTTGTTAGCAACGGTCAAAATGTTCAAAAGATAATGCTACGGAATGGGTATTACTAGACGGTTATGACTTGATGCACGTGCAGCGCGCGGAAGGATGGATTTATATTGTTAGTATTTAATAATTATTTGTCCTTTGATAGGACAATAGGTTGGTTACCATTCTCGGTTCGTATCTACTTGTTTCGCGTCCAGTACTTACCTGCTTTGTTTACCCCGGTGGTGCACAAAGTAATTGGTTCATGCGAAAAACCTATTTGCCCAAAGGTCTGTGACTGCACCGCTATACGGGTCACCTGGGATGATTTCCGCGGCTGTAGCTATGTAGACACGGACCCCGCTGCGGCGGACGCACCTATATAATGGGGCTCGCGCGCTCCCTGAGCAGACTTTTGTAATATCATCTTTTACTACCACACAAACTATTCATCCATAGCGTCTTAAAAGCCCACTAGCAAACCTATCTAATAAAAGATATGGAGTGCAAGGGACAGCAGGCCTGGATATATAACCCGTCTAGTTTCAGAGCGCGCATCGCAGGTACACTAGTGTCAGGGAACTAATTAATGCTGTACTGTGGTACATATCAGCGGAGATTGCTCCTATAATGGCTCAGGAAAGCCGACCATTGGGGATCCGTGCGGCAGCATGATCGTTAGGGTGCTCCGGTCCAAAGGAGGTTCATTCATGTGATCCACACTACCGTGAGTAGCCTCTATTCCGTTGGCATATATCTCATCCAAGCTACACCGCCTGCTTGATAAGAATTCTGCGGTCCGATACAGGTCTGAACGAAGCACGGAGGTATTCCGTGACCCTTCAGAAGATGGAGTAGTCAGGTTGAGAAAGTCTCATATAAATTCCTGGCGGTTTTCTGGCGATCCTGACGAGAGGGTCGGTCTCTGCGGCGTCCCGAGGGAGTAGAAATATGCCAATCTCCACCGATGGCTTCTCTGATGTAATGAGGCGAGCGTTATTAGGGGGTAATGTTGTGGGAGGGCTTGCAAGCCCCGCGGGGGAGTGCTCTTCGCCTCCACGACCTTGCCGCCGCGATTCAAGATTCATTCCCCAACTGCCCAACTAGAGCACGACCCCGCTGGATGCTGGCGTAACGACTCCGCCATTCAGCCGCTGCTCGGTGCTCTTGTCGAACCAGGACTGCCGCCCGATGCCTTACCGAATTCGCACCCGTACTCGGGCCGGTCACCCTGAGCTTAATTGAACCAACGACGAACACTGCACACGAAGAAAATCCCGATCTATGTATTGATATACGTCCTTCTTGGCGTCACGTGAACCGTTCTGTCTTCCGACGCCGCGGCGGCAAGAATCAGAGGAATCTTTCGAATCTGGTACGTTTATATTTGAACAGTGAGGAGGTGGTGCGGGTAATGCAATTCCAGTTGTAAGCGAAAACTCATCATCCTCATATCGCGTTCTCAAAAGGCCTTCCCAGTTGAATTCAGCTCAAGCGCTGCCCGATTCTCGCAAAATATTTGCGTGCATCCGACGCTGATGCCCTCCCTCTTTTTCTGTGCCGTTTCGTGCCCGTTTAGCACGCCTTGTACCACGGAGGATCTACCAAAGAGTTTTCCGCTTCCAGTCGCGTCGACCCTGACTTCATTTCATGGCTTAGCCTGATCAGCCCCGCAGGTTTCGACTTCTCTAATGTGAGGGAAAGGAAGCAAGAAAACGACGGAACCAAGCATAGTGCGACGAGTACATATGAGTGTAAACCACAGTCTTGAGTCCCCTTCCATTCATGGGAATCTTCTTTTTTTTTAATGTCCAGACAACCTGAGTTCTAGAAGTCAGTTTTAGTGATGGCCAAAATGTTCAAGAAGTGAACTAGTAACTTGTATGTGTGCCGTTTCAACATCGTGTGGTGGTATGCCTGACTTTGATAGTTCTGACTGCTGCGATTGTCTGGAGCATTGGTTTCAGTTTCCAGTATTATAAGTTTGTATACAAGGGACATTCTGAATTGCGCTTTGAGAACACTTTTAACTATGTACTTCCTACAGACAAGAATTAGATTTGCCAATTAGTATTTGATAACATAGTACTCTGTTGCAACACTTCCCATACCATTGCACTGTGGATGTAACATCCCGACTGTCAATATTTGAGCTCCAAAGCAGACACAGTACAGTAGCACCATACTCACGGGAAGACATATTCAATTGTCTTAATTCAATTATTAGAGAGAAAAGAATAATCTCCCACAATATCTTTATCATATTCTTAACTAAAGGTCGTTGTTTGTGTACATAGGTGCGTGATAATGGAACTACTATAGTCGGTGTCATGATAACACTCGCAACAATAATTGACCATGGTAGAGCAGTGTGTATGGTACGCGGAGGCTGTACCCCCTTGCCTCCAACGATCAGGCATAATAATGAGGCACTGGTATGGCAGACGCATGGACGCTCACCGAAAACTCCCGATCTCCAACCAAATAGAAGGAGTGAGCATGGCGAATAGAAAATATTAGTGGTAGTCAACAATGGTCATACAATAGTGATCGTACTTTAGGTGTTACGACCGTTAGGTGGATATGTTGTAGTTTTCGGAAGCCATGTGATGGAGTCCTGAGCAATTACGAGAATCCCAAGAATTCAGGTGCATGATCCGTCAAATAGTGGTTATATCGGAGAATAAGCCGAGGATTACGAGCGCAGATATATTGGCCTGGAGAGTTTCCACAAATTCCTTTGAGTGCGGAACAGAACGTCTTGTACAGGAACCTATCGCCAATAGATGAGTAGAGATCTATACTCCCCCGTACGTGGTTACAGATACCTCTTTTACGCTTTACGGGGCCAAGACGCCGGGCGTACGAATCCATTCGCAGGGGATCGTGTCTACATAGTGGTGCGTGCCTGCCAAGCTACCTTTAAAGTCGAGCACGTCGACATTTGCGATAGCCTCCGCTCGCCGAAAGGGCTCGAAATCAAATTCGCCATCGATATGCGGTGGCTTGGTGAAGGATTCTATCCCGAAGCTCGAATATTGAGAGTGCTGACAGCCTGACAGCCTGCCCGGGGTGTCAGGCAGATAAGACCCGCAGACCCGAGACGAGAGTGACAACAGATAAAGGGGTACCTTTCTTTGTCGATGACTTGCCTCCGCCTAGCTTCGTTTTGCATTCAAGGTCGACATTAATACTGTCTTGTCGGTGGTCGAGGCAACCATAACAATACCTTTTTCAAAACGAGATCCGACAGAATAAATGCGGCAGCGTCAGCCACAGCATCGCTGGACGTTGGACCGGGACGCGAGCCAAATATGGCCTTTGTGGGACTAGTCGTATATCATAAGTACGTTAACCATGTGGACGTACAATATCCCAACTTTTGCAAATTGTAGACGGAGCGGAAGGAAATTGAAAATGGATTGATGGTTCGGCCGCTCGTTAAGCTTCTCATATGCGCAGACAATTTGGTGTGGACATTGGCCATAAACCATAAAACGTTGGCCCGACTCAGACCCACGAGAAAACTCGACGACCACCACCTGCAGCTGGAGGCAGAGCGAACCGCAGGCTCTAGGCTCCCCTCCACCCGCCTATCCCACATCCCTTTGGACCCAACCACGGCCCTTCCTTTTTCTCTCCCCTCCCTCCCCTCCACCAATGCCCTCCCTCTTTTCCCGTGCGTTTTCGTGCGGGTCTGGCACACCTTGCACCACGGAGGACGTACCGAACAGCTCTTCGTTCCCAGTCGCATCGACGCCGACCTCCCATTCATGGCTTGGCCGGGTCATCCGAGCCGGTTTCGACTTCTCTATTCCGAGGGAAAGGAAGCAAGCAAACGACGGAACCGAACATGTTGCAACGACGATTACACATGAGTGTAAACCACGCGCTTCCAAGGCTGGGTACAGTCGATGGACCATGTGGTCTTCCACACTCATCATGCACAGGCGGTCCAGCAACACCGCATCCGAGGTCTCTTCTATTCCCTCTCTTTCGAGACTGGACTCCACAGTTAGCAGTGTCAGTGCTGCCAGTGCTGCCAGTGCCCCTGGTTTAGCCCCTTCACCCGTCAGGTATGACCTTTAATTTTTCTGCCCCTCTAAGCGTCCTCACGCCTCACCCTCTCGCAGAACACAAGTTGATGACGACGACGTAACACATACTCTTAAGGGTATGCAAGCTTCCGTTCCGGAGTCTCCTCGAATTAGTCATCGGAACTCTCTCCCGCCTCTGTCCCATGAAGGCGATGATGGCAATTCGTCGCGACGACCATCTTATTGCAATAACGCACTCCAACTGTATCCATACGCCCTTTCCGAAGACGATTTCTGGGCGGAGGAAATGGTGGCAAATATTCTCGCTGTAAGGCCGGTCATCCCCCCCGTCCTGGGTCTGTCCATCTGAATCATGTTCCAGGATTACTCCCGCTCCGCTCACTCCTGAATTAAGCGATGGACGCTCCTCGTCACTTTTCACACACTCTCTGCTGATGACCTTACGGCTCCACATTCATTTACACTTGACACTCTCATTCCGTCTACAAAGCTTTTTTCCTGCTATGTCCCTCATTTGTTAACCACACATCGTCCCTTCTCAAGCAACACCTTGTACCTTCTCGCGCGCACAGCTGTAGTCCATAGGTTACTTGAAGATTATTGATTTTTTCGCTGGTCGGTTTATGGTTTCCAGCGCTACATTTATCTGAATATCTCGGAAGGTAAGATAAAGTCGAGGTAGAATCATGATATCAACCGCGATCATATCATTGCGTTAATCGCATGACAATTCCGACAAGCACGAGCAAAGGCGGCCAAGCAACGACCAACACGTCCCAAGCAAGTCTCTTCCAGAAACTCCCCGTGATCTGCCTGCCAATGACGAACTTTCCGAGCACGCCGATAGCCGTGCAAGCCCCAGAAACAAGCGAGGCAATCCCTTCACCAAGGCTCGGCGGGAGTGCTTCAGCTATAGTCGGGGTCGTTCCCCAACTGCTCTTCCTCTCCATCCGCTTATCCTTCTCCCGCTCGCTCTCAGAGAGGAATCCCCAAGTCGCGCTCCGCGCCTGCTGCGCGATCCTGCGACTCGAGGTACCAATAGAGGGTGAGGGCGGGGGAGCTCCAAACCCTATATTCCTCGTATTTGACCCCACGAAGGAACCAGCTTCCACGTCCCTCGCCTTCACGTTCTCCTCGTCCGCGTCCGCAAACTTTTCTTGGGCAAGCGGCGTCTCGGCCCATGTGCTGCTCATCGGACTGGGTGGTACAGCAAACGAAGGGCGGCGGTACGAGTTTACGGTGATCACTCGTAAGTACTCGTCTTCCCCGTCTTGATCCAGTGTGGGCGGGACCAGCACCGGACTGAGTAAGGGGCTGTGGATCGGCGAGACGCCAGGTAGACCGAGCGAGTTTGATCGCTGCGTGGGGCTACGCAACCAA
>Ga0307515_10014055_pt1 | contig 14892 bp, 7 predicted proteins | sample 17_EM_MG_FD_194513 | JGI IMG/M metagenome (GOLD analysis project Ga0307515, IMG submission 194513) | Populus trichocarpa ectomycorrhiza microbial communities from riparian zone in the Pacific Northwest, United States - 17_EM | ecosystem: Host-associated > Plants > Roots > Unclassified | place... | reverse complement strand
TAATTACCTTTAATATAGACAATTAAGCTACTAGCGAGTATAGATTAGGGGTAACATTTAAGGCTATTATAAGGAATAACCTCTACGTACTATAAGAGCATTAGGAAGCATTTAATATAATAGTAAAAGCACACGATTTATAACTAAATATTAGTGAAACAGATACTAAGCTATGGCACCGCCAAACTGGATATATAAATTACAGCGACCTATTTAAGCTATAGCACTCCTTACTAGGTATAAAGCTTAAGAAGAGAGTAGTACTAATTAGCAAGAGTATATACAAAGCTTATTTAGCAGGGAAGATACGAGAAATACTAAGCAAGAAGACAACCAGGCGCGAGAAGGTGCCTGGTTAAGGACTATACTTTAATACTACAGGACGAATCGGTACATTAATTAGAGGTTATAACTACTACCTACTAGCCCTAGACGACGCCACACGCTATACTTAGATTATCCCTCTTAAAATGCTACGAACTAAAGAGGTACTACCGTATATTAAGGAGATTATTGCAAGGGCAGAGAGGTTTACTAGTAATAAAGCTATCTGGATTTAAGCGGATAATAGAAAGGGGGAGTTTAGCCGCAGATTTTAAGACGAATTAATATCTTAAGGTATTAATTTTAAACCTTATCCACTATATAAGCACTCATTTAATAGCGTAATCAAACGCGTAATCTACACGGTTAACTATAAAACAAGGTTACTTCTATATTAAGGAAATGTACTAGTTAAACTCTGGTGCTACGCAGTTAAATACGCTATCTAGATTAAGAATTGAGTACCGACCTTAGCACTTCTATTTGACGACGAGTATAGTGGTGCTATTATACCCTATAAGGCATACACCTAATAAGTCCCTAATCTCAAGAACTTTATTATCTTTAGGTGTTACGCTAATCCAATTAATATACTAGAGAAACACCCTAGAAAGTATAACTTAAGGATAAAACCTAACTACGTTTTCATAAGATTAAAAGGGAGTAGTTAATTTAAAATAATAAACCTATATACGCAAGCAATTGAGCTCTTTAGAGATACTAAAGTGAATAAGTATAGGTTCCCTTATAGAGCACCTTAGGTGTAAGCTATAAGCTAAGTTACAAGCCAACCTGCACCTCCCCCTACTACCTTAAACGCGCCGATAGAGACTCTAGTTGCGAGAACTGAGAGTAGGCTAGATGGTAACTAAGTGGGCCGCTTAAGCTAAGTAGGAAGCCCAGGTTAAGACCAAGTAGGCCGCTTAAATTAAGTAGGAAGCCTAGGTTAAGATTAAGTGGGACGCTTAAATCTACAAGGTGATATAAAGGGTGGGATGCCTATACGAAGTACATTAATACGCATTCCTTATACGCAGAGAATAAGGTCTAGAAGGTTACCGTAAATAAGGGTCTTTAACGATACGGTGGTTTAGTTAGTAATAGCTATAAAAGCTATCTACCTAAAAGCTAAGAATACTACCTCTATGGGAGCACCTATAGCACCTTTTAATACTATTAAGCTAGATTAGGCCTTAAGGGAGGACGCTTCTAGCTGGATGAAAGCTATCTTTAAAGAATTTCTCTCTTTTAAGAGAATGCATACCTATACCATTATAAGGGGGAGAGTACTAAAAGGAAGGTCGTTACTCCTAAGCAAGCTAGTTCTGAAGCACAAGTACAACGCTAAGGGAGAAGTAATTTGTAAGAAAGTAAGACTGTGCATTTAGGGAGATAAGTAGACCCCCGACATCGATTATTTTAAGACATTTGCGTCTGTTATATAATACGACACCTTTAGGTTCCTAATAGTAAAGGTAGCAGCTAAAGACCTTAAACTTAACCACGTTGACGTCAAAATAGCGTTCTTAAACCCGCCGTTGCAAGAGTAGGTTTATATGTAGATTTCTGACCTATTAAGAGACTTTAAGCCTAATCTTAAGGAGGCAAAAAATGCTTACTTAAAGCTGAATAAGTTACTCTATAGCCTAAAGCAGGCACCAAGAGAATGGTTTTAGATGGTTAAGAAGTTCTTTAAGAGCATAGGTTTGATATTAGCTAACGCTAACCCTAATCTCTTTATAGGAAATGAAGTGTATATTTTATTATTTATTAATAATATGCTAATTATAGGAAAGCATAGACACCTTAATATTACGAAGACAAGAATCTTAAGAGAATGGAGATACAAAGACCTAGGTCCTGTAGAGGTATTTATAGGCTTCTAAATCAATTAAGACCGTACAAACCAAACCCTTAAGCTATATTAGACGATATACACTAAGAAGCTACTTAAACGGTTGAAAATGGACAACTGCAATCCGGCTAAGCTACCGATACTAGCTGGCACTGTTCTGAAACCTGATATCGAAAGTCCCCTTAAGTATAACGATGTAACGGTATACCGATAGATCATTAGCTCTATAATCTACCTCTTAAATTACACACGTCTCAATATCAGCTACGCTGTTGGTTAGTTAGCTAGATTTATAGTAGTACTAGGAAAATCGCACTACCGATTAAGTAAGCAGCTACTACGATATCTAAACGGCACTCTTGAAACAGGAATTACCTACTTAAATTAAGAGATTCACCTACCTTTATGCAAGCTTACGTTACCTACTGGCTATAGTATCTTTACTAACGCTATATAGGGAACGGAATATAATTAGATATCATTCCAAGGCGTAGCAGTTATACGCTATAGGGGAGCGGTAATCTAAATAGCTTAAAGACAAAAGTTAATGGCATTAAGCTTAATAGAAGCAGAGATTATGGCAGCGTTAGAAGGAGCAAGGTTAGCAGTATGGCTTAAGAAGCTGACGAGAGACCTAGGGGAGAGAGATGACGACAACCTATTTATCCCTACGCTCTACTATAATAATAAGGGTACGGTCAACCTTTTATACGATATAAAACACCACCAGAAAGCCAAGCATATTAAGACTTAATACCTCTTCATACAAAACGATATAGTTCAGCAAGGTTAACTTAAAGTAGTACACATACCAGGTAAAGATCAGCTAGGAGATATGCTTACGAAACAGCTACCAATCGACCAATTTACGAAGCACTGTGTAACGCTAGGAATCGGTAACTGATAGCAAGTGACAGAGGTTTTTCGCCTACTAGGTTTTCCCTCTATATGTAGGCTAAATGGCGCTTGCAAGGTATTTGGGAATAGCTTTATAATTGCCTATTTGGGACAGACGAGGAGAGCGTCGTCAGCATAGGGGAGTGTCAGAAATTGGCGTTGAGGGTGCTGACTAAGCTCTATACGCGAACTCTGTATGCAATCTACATAGACATCAACCGCATCTACTGCATCACGAATCAATCAATATTCATCGTCTGCGTCATCTCTATCATCAATTAGATCCTCAAGATAGCTCCGCTATAACCCCATGACCTTGTAATTCCAACAGGAGGGCTACTAATATATTAGGTGCTTTATTAAAACGGGCCGTTAAAATAGAGAAGATTGCTTTATATTATAGTAAGTCTATATAAGAGCACTAAGACTTCCGTAATAGCTTAAAGCTAGCATTTCGCTTAAAGCGCGACGGCTTTATAAATAAGGATACTAAAGTCGCGTTTACTATTCTATGCGCCGTTAATAAAGGCGTACGCATAAGCGAACCAACTAGAGCCTCTAGATTGAATCAAGTCTTGGCGAAACAAAGCTACGGATTTAATCACAAATTAAGGCTCCAAATCATTATAATAAAGCTCAATTTTGATATATAATTGACTCTATTATATCCTAATTAGGCTAAGGTGTTCCTGCTAGCAAGGCCCTACTTTATAGAGGGGTATATTACATAAAGCACAGCCGAATTGGGTCCTTGGAGGACGACATCATCTTACCTATTCCTTACTACCGCGAGGTTTCTGTATTATATTTACTGAAAGCTCTATAAGAGGCTTCATTTTTGCTTGCTCATTTATACCTCTTCTACCAGCAGCTATACAAGCTGTATAGCTTAGCTTCTTAGGAAATAGCTAAACGGGCTCTTACCCGTGTTCCTCTGCAGGCGCCTTATAAATATCTTTATCCTCCATTATAGCAGACGGGCTAGGTAGTTTAGTAAGACGTTTACCTTATTTAAATAAGGCACTGATAAGGTCTTCGCGAAAGGCTTTATGGGCGCTATAGGTAGGCCAATAACCAGGTACTAACTTAGTAGAGAGTTTATAGCAATTAGTAACAGTTGTATTAAGAAGGAAGTAGTAGAGAGGCTTCCACAACTTTAAGTACGTCCTCTATATATTATAATAAGACCTTAGTTAATTAGCTTAATCAACCCCGCCTATAAAGTGGTTATATATATTAATAAACTATAGTATTAAGAGCTCCTTTATAGCCTTATTTCCGAAGATTTTGCGCGTTTATTAGGCTCCAGATGCTATAGCAGTAGGATATTGTTACGTTTGTTAAACCTTAACCCTACCTAGTAATATATGACGTTACCATCCGCAGAGCCTTATTTTTGGGTAGTAAACATATCTAAATTAACCGTACTTATAAAAAGCACTATATTGGCGTCTTTCTAGGTAAACTCTATAACAGAGCTATCCTTTAAAAGCCTCCCATATAACTTCCCCTATTTAATCTGCCTTAAATATACTAATTTAAGATCTACAAGCGACCGATTAATATGCTTAAAAGGGTCCTTTTTTAGGTATAAAGCTGGCTCCGTTTATTCGGCTTCCCATTTATTAACTACCTTACATCTCGTTTTAGTCGTTTATACGGTTTCTATAGCTCCAATTTCTTCTTTGCGAAGCTGATGAAGTAGCTTAATACTTATAAAAAGGTTATCCAGCCATACAATATACTTATTCTTATTAAAATATCGTTTACCATTAAGCTCCTGTAGTAGAAGGTCTAACACTACTACCTACGTCTTAGAAAAGCCCTTATCCTTTATCTAATACTCGTCCAAATCAATAGGTCCCTTTTTATCGCCTTTTATATACTAAAGCCAGTCTAATATATAGCCCTAATTAGCTATAGCCCACACTTTAAAGCCTTCTGGTGTTGGTTTACTTAGAATATTAACTATTTTAAAAGCTCGGCCGGTAAATTAAACAATTATTTTATTAACGGCGAGGTAGGTTCTAGGCTTCCAATAAAGCCAAAAACGGTCATATAGGGTGTCGCTAAATATAGCAATCTTATTAAAAGGAGACTCCTTCGTCTCGTCACTAGGAAGCTTTAGTATTAATACATAAAGCTTTAAATCAATCTACTACCACCAATCCTTACTAATATTCTCCCTTACTGTAAAATAGTCAACTCCCTTTTTATAAGAAGTCGTCCAGTATTCCTCAATATCTCTTTCTGGTAATAGGCCTATATAAATTATTACTGCCAAGAATATAAGAAGCTCCCTTAGAGAGGTAGGCTTCTATTTTCAAGGCCTTATAACCCTCCTACTTTTGTCCTTATATTCTTAATAGGGGTGAAGCCTTATATACTCGTTCGTATATGCGGCAAGCTCCTTAAGTAAGTCGTCCGTCCATATAAGCCTAAATAATGCAAGAGGATCGGTAAAATTAACGTGTGGCGGCAGATTTGGTGCGCCATTAGTATACAGAGAGTTAATAGGAAAGGGTTTGAAATCGGGCAGTAGCTAGGGCTCGGGTAGTGGGATTTTAGCTTTCTTATACTTTGGAACAATATATTAATTAGGTTTAACAAAGTCTGCGTTATTCAAAGTACATTTACGGCCTATTGTGGTGGTTTAATTAATATATAAAGCTATATAGATACTACGGTGGAGACGCGTATTAATGTTTTGATGTTCGCGCACGGGCCTCTTTTGGCGTACGCCTTAACGGCACATAGAATAGCACGCTTTATTAAACCTTTTAGTATAGCTAAATTAGTTAGAAAGTAAGTATACTAACTATATTTACCTATATCTTACCGTATCTACCTAGTGTTCTATATTAGCTTATTAGAGCTATATAAATAACATAAGGGTACTACTAAAGACCCTTTACTAGGGCCTATTAAGCTAGACGATTAAGTGGACTAAGAGGACTAATATAAGGTAGAAAAAGTATATAGAAGGAAAGAATATAACCAGACCCTATAGTACCTAGTTAAGTAAAAAGGATGGCTAAAAGAATATAACTAATAGGTCCCTATAGAGGATATTAATAAGGATATAAAGGAGGCGTATAATAGTTACTTTACCCTAAGGGGTAAATAGAAGAGAAAGTAGGCGGGAGAATAAAAAACTTTTAATTGTAACTAAAATTATGCCCTACTAGTAGGGTAACAACAGAATAACGGCGGAGTAATAGTAGTACGTTAATAGAAATATAGATACTCTATAGCTCTACCTCCTCCTCTTCCTCCTCCTCCTTATTCTCCTTCTCTCCCTCCTTATCCCCCTCTCCCTCCTCCTTATCCCCCTCTCCCTCCTCCTTATCCTCCTCACTCTTATCCTCCTCCTTATCCCTTACAATAGGAGGCATATTGGCCTATAGGTACTATTAGCATACGTTATAACGGCGAAATACCTACGCTATAATACGTACTAAAGCGCGCATTATATTAAGAATTTCTTTAAGAGTATAACGGATGGCCTGTAATTCCTATACTTAAAATAAGAGAAAATCTTTACCCTTTAGGCGCTAGTGGAGACTATACTTAGCGCTAGTGCGCACTAGGGCCTTAATATCCTTTATAAAGGACTTCTAGACGGCAGCGACGTAAGTATTAAAATTAGCTGTATCCCTACTAGTAACCTACTAGCGCTTAGCCCTGTTAATAAGGGTAAGTAGCTTATTTAGGCGGCTATAGAAGGCCTTAGGGACCTAGTCTATTAGCTATTAGAACCTAAACTAACGCACTTAAACTTACTAGTTGGCACGACTTATTTAGTCGTTAGTAGTACCCGTAATTGCGGTTAGCCTACTTACCGTAGATAGCCCGCCCAGCGGTAGCTACGCGCTTAGTGTAGCAGAGGTAAATTAGTTTAAGTAAGGCTAGAGGAGCACCTTACGAACGATAAGGAAGCTTGGACGGCGGCTAGTAGGGTTAGCAATAACTATAAGCTAGTATAAAGAATACTTACGAAAGGCTTACCAACAGGCGGACCAGCGGCGCTACGCTTGCAATTTATAATTAATTAGAAGTTAAGAAGGGGGCAAGTCGCAGGCTAAACGAATTGAAATTAAAGGGGAAGGGAAATCTGGTGTCCTACCTTGGTGGGAACTCCTACCTTTATAGATCTCGCCAAGGCCCTAGCGTTTTATTATCTTATTGTCCTATTATCCTATTTATACTTTATCTAATTTACTTAAATTTTATTATACACTTTTTATTTAGTAAAGGACAATAATAGCGCTCCTATTATATAATAGCGTCGGCTAAGGACAGCCGCTTAAGAAGGGGGGGGTAATTGTTAGGCTATAGAGACGCACTGGCCGTAACCGGCTTAGCGTAGGCGAGGCGCAGGCGAGGCGCCTATAAAACGTAGTCACCCCGCATTAAAGAACAGCAGAATTTAGTTCTATAGTTCTACTTCATCAAAAACCAGATACCTATTGCATTCCACTACTATTGTTACGTTACCACATGCCCTAAGGACCTTAGCGTCCTAACACTATTCTAGTGGCGTAGTAGGCGGTTAATATTACGCCTAAAGACTATCCAGATCTTATAGGGAGGCTAAATAACCTTAGAAATAAACTTAGTCGCTAATATAAATATACAGAAAAGATAAAAGACCTTAAAGAGGCTATTCTATAGGTAGCTTACCTCTATTACTTATATTTATTCAATACTAGTAGTAGTATATAGGTATTTATTTAATTACGGTAATGGGCTAAGAAGCCTTACTAAAAGTAGACGTTATAGAATTTGTTTAATATACAAATTCCCTAACTATATAATGCCTCTTAAGCGTATATAATTTTATTCCTCTCTATTTTAACTATAGCTTATATTAGGAATAAAGGGTAAAGTTATATATTACGACTTTAATAAGAGCAGAAATATGGCTGTGCGATAGTACTTTATAGCTATATTACTAAGCTTAAAGTCTTATATAAAAATTTAATAGCTTATAAGGGTGTAGCTAAAGCGGGTTAGTTGCTCTCCCTACTAGCGGTAGTAAAGGGCAATCTGTAATAGACTAAACACTTATATAAATAGTCTAAGTAGGTAATTAGCGTTACTTAGCTAAAGTATATATTACAGTTTACCTAAGTATTTACTTAGTTCTCTCTTATGGCCGCTAATCTACCTTATATTAAACACCCTCGTATTAGCTTAGCTAGGTTATACCCCAAAACATATATACTGCGTCCTAGAGTAGCGGCCGCTTATAGAAGTTATTGCTTTTTTAACCCTTTACGGTTGTCTCGTATATCTATAGATAAGATAAGTAAATTAACTAATATACTAACCTACTATATAGTAGAGATAAATACTTCTCCAGATTCTATAGTATATTTATTATAGTCGCCTTTTAAGGTAATCTTATCCTCTAGCTCTACCTTAATTATATCTTTAGCCTCGCTCTTAAAATACCTCGGCCTATTATATCTTTCCCACTATACTTTCTTTATAAGCGTTATCTTATTTACCTTATTACTTATAAACCATCTCTAACAGACCTTATAATACTACACTATATATATCTACTCGCCCAGAGCTATAAACTATCTTTACTTATCTTCTATATAACCGCGAAAGCCACTAAGCCTAGGGTCCGCTATATTAGTAAACGGGATAACTACGCCGGATACTGCTAGCGCTATTAATACCGGTATTACTAAGTTCCTACTAGCAGCGCTTCGCCCTCCTAGCTGTTCTATTATTTAAGCGTTAAGTAATATATAATAGGCTACTACCATATATATATCTTCTCCTTCGTTAATAGTTCTTTTAATCTACTTTTAAGTTTCTTTAGATTATATGGCATCTTAAAACTATTATCCCGTATTATTTAGATAGTACATCTTAGCTTATTTAGCTGAAATCCCTATTAACACTTTAAGACGCTTTAAGAAAGAGGACAAAAGGAAGGTAGTAAGCTATAATGCTAAATTTTAATTCTTAACGGAATAATAAATGCTATTATACTAAGCTTAGACTTTTTTAATAACTTTAAGGCTAGAATTACGAAGAGGATTATAGAAGTCTTAATAGGGGTAGTTTAAGCTAGTAATAAAACGTCCTAGGGTAACAGCTAATAACAGGAGAAAAAACTACGGAAGTAGGATACTTGGAGGCATTATAGGAATAATTTACTATTACTAAAGTAAGGGTTGTTTATAGGAATATCCTTAATATAATTAATGTATCTATTAAGTTTAGAGCTAGGGAGCGAAGGCTATATAATAAAATAAAATATTTTAACGTAGTTAGTAGGCTTTAATAAGCTACCTAGGGTTATCCGCGCTACACTATATCCTCTAAACTAAACATTGCAAAAAGTAAGCTTAAAACGCGCTGTGGGGCTAGTAAAAGTATTATAGTACCCCCTACTGGAATTCTATATATACTGATAATTTAGTATAATTTTAGATAGGTTAGTAAACCCATTCTAACTTATATTTACACCTTATATTTAACGGTTATAGATAATAGGATTAACTTTAATATGCTATTACTTAAGAACTTTAAGCTCCTCTTAAGCTTAGCAGCTAGTAAAGATAACAGCCGCTAAATAGAGCTATATACGCACTATACTATATTAAAACCTAAGCTATTTTAGCGCTAGGGGCAAATAGAAGACCTTAAAGAAGCGATTAAAAAGGGGAAGTATACTATTATAGAGACGTAAAAAGAGGATAAAGCTTATATAGGGAGGCTAAACAACCTAAAAGTTATACTTAAAAGCCGATATAAACGCGCGGGAAAGATAGAAAACCTTAAAAAGGCTATTTAAGTGGCGTAGTAGGCGGTTAACATTACGCCTAAAGACTATCTAAATCTCGTAGGCGTGCTAAATAACCTTAGAACTAAGCTTAAAAGCCGGTATAAATATATAGAAAAGATAGAAGACCTTAAAGAGGCTATTTAAGTAGCGTAGTAGGCGATTAATACCGCGCCTAAAGACCATTTAGATCTTATAACTATGCTAACTAACCTAAAAAATAATCTTAGTCGCTGATATAAACGTATAGGAAAGATAGAAGACCTTAAAGAGGCCATTTAAATAGCGTAGTAGGCGGTTAATATTACGCCTAAAGAGTATCTAGATCTTGTAGCCGGGCTAAATAACCTTAGAATTAAACTTGCTCGCTAATATAAACATATAGAAAAAATGGAAGATATTAAAAAGGCCATTTAAGTGGCGTAATAAGCAGTTAACGTTATGTTAAAAGACTATCTAGATTTTATAGGCGTGCTAACTAACCTAGGAAATACTCTTAGTCGCCAATATAAACGTATAGAAAAGATAAAAGACCTTAAAGAGGCCATTTAAATGGCGTAATAGGCAGTTAAAGTTATACTTAAAGACTATCTAGGACTTATAGGGAGGCTAAATAACCTTAGAATTAAGCCTAAAAGCCAATATAAACGTATAGGAAAGATAGAAGACATTAAAGAGGCCATTTAAGTGGCGTAGTAGGCCGTTAGCGTCACGCCTAAAGGCCATCTAGATCTCGCAGCTATGCTAACTAACCTAGAAAACAATTTTAGTCGCTAATATAAATATATAGGAAAGATAAAAGATATTAAAGAGGCCATTTAAGTAGTGTAGTAGGTAGTTAACATTATGCCTAAAGACCATCTAGATCTTATAGGCTATTTAAATAACCTTAGAATTAATTTTAGTCGCTAATATAAATATATAAAAAAGACAAAAGACCTTAAAGAGGCTATTTAGGTAACCTAAGAGGTCTGGAAATACAATAATGCTACTCCCTTTATTTATATACGTGCCTCTACTTAGGCGCTCTAATTACTTTAAAATTAAATAGACTTTAAAAGCGCGTATAATCTCTCTATAGGGGCTATAAACTAGCTACTCTACGTTTATAATAGATTACTAACCTATTAGGATTAAAAGTACGTTATCTTATACTTTTCTAGATTAGCTACAGCTGTCTACTCTCTTACTCTCTAAACTGAAAAAGGACCTAAAGAAGCCTTAGAGGTCTTAAAGAAAGGACGCGAAGTTATCCTTAGCCTTCTTATAGATAATTAAAGCAATACCTCTAAACTAAAGGCGGCCTATCCCTAGCTATATACGCAATATAAAAGTCTTTATTTAAAAGTTAATAAGCCTACTAAAAATATCACAGATAATTATATACGGAGGACTGCTTTAATAAGACGAATAGAAGCAATTATAAAGCTTAAGAAGTATATACAAGATATCTAGCAGCTTTCTAGGTTTAGTTAATTTTATAAAGGCTTAACTGCTAAGTAGATGCAGAGTTGTTCTATAAAAGGCAGTATTATTATTATAAACGTCACTAACCTTAAGAGTAATATTATTATTATTACTGCTAATACGTTAAAGGTCCTCCCGCTTTTTAGTTTAAGCGTACGTTAAGCCTAGGACTAGATTAATTAGTACCTTACCATAACTTTATTAAGCGATCGCGGTTATAAAAACAAAGCCTACCTCTAGTTCTTATTGTAGCTATAGCACGGATATATGGAGTCTATATTAGACGAGCTTTACTAGCATACGCAGCCTTCCGCAGATAGCTTACTAAGGGTTTAGTAGATCAGAACTAGCCTTTCTAGTTTATTCCCCTTCTATTCTGCTAGGGATATATCTACTAGGCTAAGGGAAAGCACGTATTACTGGGCCATTTCGTCCTATATACTAATAATTAAAGCCCTACAATATACCCGAGAGCGTACTAGTACCACTATAATATCTCGCTGCGATCCTTAAAGACTTGTTATTGTAACTATACCTAAAACCCCTTATATACGCGATCTTCTAGGGATTAAAGCGGAAAGATTTAAGGTTATAGCAGCTATAAGGCCTTCTATTTTAATATAGACTCTAAAGCAACCTAACATTGTTTTAGCTAGGCGGGTATCACGATAGATAATATAGGCTAGCTAATAGGTAGAGATATAGAATTGAATAAGTGATCTGTTTTATTTAAGGTGGCTCTAAGAGCCCTAATATATATAAGATAATTGACCCCCTATAGGGGTCCCTAGAGAGTGATAATATATATTAAAAACTAACGTTAAATAGCACCCGTCGCACCTCTGTAGTAGGGCTACCTTTATAGCCAACATACCCCCTTAGATCTGGCGTAGTACGTTAGAGCTGGATTACCGGATTAGGCAGTTAGGAGAGACGTACTAGTAGTAAGCTTTGCTAAGTGTTAATTAACTAGATGTCTAATATCGCGGAGCCCTACCATATTAACGGATTTTTAATGATTTTGCTTTAATAAAGCTTTAGTTAGTCTATTTACAGCTATCTTACTTATTGGTACCCATTATACAACAAAGCTTCCGTTTTAGACTTCTTGGCGAAGCTAGAATTAATAGATATCTATATATTAGAGTTTTATAGATACCGTAGGGGTCTCTTTCGTCACGATCTGTACTAACTGCTAATTATTATAATTGATAATAACGTCCTGTTTGGGATTAAATCTAATGGCTTTAAAGATCCAAACTATATACTCGACCTCCCTACTAATATATAAGAGAGCTAGGAGTTCTGCCTTTATAATAAACTTAGTGACTACCTTTTATCTAGTTGCCTACTATACTATAGGCCTATTAAACAAGCTTATTAAGAAGCCCTGTAAGCTCCGACGTGTTAAAGCATTATTAGTAAAGCTAGTATTAGAAGCAGCTTTTAGAACCTAGTTTATCTTATATAGCGTAATAGTAGAGAACCTAAGAGCGAGGTATTTGGTATTGTAAAGATAGGTAAGCAATTTATTAATCTCCGTAAGATAAGCTAGCGACGGATTTTATAAGAATTTAGCCAGCCTGCTAACTAAGAAAGCAATGTCTGGTCGTGTAGTAGATGCTAGATATATCGTAGAACCTATATAACGTTAATATCCTTTCGTCTAATTTGGCGTAGCTTTTCCCTTATACGGCGTTAATTCCTAGCCCGATAGTGGTGTAGCTAATAGCTTTAGATATTCTAGATGGTATATTAAGACTAGCTTCTTAAGATATTAATCTAGACAGAGCCAGAGCTTTCCCTTTTGTCGATCTCGCATAATATAAGTATTTAAGAATAACGTGAACTGAGGTATTTAGCGGATCTTAAATCGATTTTATAGCTGCTTTAGGATGTCCTCTATCTAATATTAACAGCTCGGGTGTCCTATAATTAGGATATTGTCAACGTAGAAGAATATAAAGATAGGTTTGGTAGGGTGTATATAGAGACACGGCTTGTCTAGTACAGCTTTTAAACCTATGCTTTGCAGAGCAGCAGACATTTCTAAAAACTATAATTTTAGAGATTTCTGTAGTCCGTATATTGCCTTTCTTAGACGGAGAGAAAATCTAGGCGGTAGGTCTATACCCTTAGGGGGAATAAGGTAGACCTTATTATCAACTAAGGCATTGACGAAGGCGTTAACGGCGTCAATCTATATAATATCTAGGTTGAAGCTAGCGATAAGAGCGCAAAGTAGACGGAAGGTTCGATAGGCTGCCGTTATAGCTTTAACCTCCTCTTATAAGACTGCCTAAAGGTCTCCGCGGACGACTAAATAAGCCTTAAATTTTGTAATAAAGCTATCCAAATCTTCCTTATACGTAAAGACCTATATAATAGGAAGTTAATAGACCTTTTTAATTAGTTATACCTCGTCCTAGGTTTGCTTTCCAGTTAAGGCCTTTATCTTAGTGTAAGCAGCTGCTTTAAACTCTATAGCGTACTTATAATTAAGCATCCCTTTCCATAACCCTAGTGGTGGTGGAAAGTTATTTTAATATCCGTACGTCTTTATAGCAGTAGTATAGAAAGCGTAAGCCAATGGTGTTGTATCTGGATTAATAATATCACCGTTATTAATTTAAACCGTAAAGGCTCGTTGTTATAGATCCTAATTTAGTATATCTTTCTTCTTTACCGTAGACTGCTTTTTATGGCTAAAACGTCTCTTACCCCCTAATAATAAGCCTGCTATTATCTAAGGTTTGGAATAAGGTATAAGATCTATAAACGGTAGTTTAGTAACTTTAGAAGATAACTAAGTGGTAGATAGTATCTGTGGTGTAGATACCGTAGTAGATAGTAATTACTAAGGCGCTAAAGACACTAATGGTATAGACGGTTCTAGAGTTAGCTTTAGGGTAGGTAGCTAACAGAGTTCTTCTATTAAGATCTAAATGCTTTTTAATATAAGAGTAATATCGATATTTGCTAAATACGGTAGTCTTATATCTAGTTTTTTATTAAAGTTCTCTATCTAGTTCTTACTGCTATTTTAGAGATTATCTAATAGGTTCTAGACTTGTTAAAAACAATTTTTTTAAGTCTATAAGATAATAAGGTGTTCTAGTATAGTAGGAGATTAATATCTCTTTAACTTATTAATTCGTATATTACGAGATCGGATAATACGGTTAGTAGTTAGTATCTATATCTTATAGATATTTAACGCTTCTATACTAACGAGATAACCTATTTAGGCTTATGGCTTAAACTTTGCCTTTCTAGGAATACTGTGTTTAATAAGTATATAGGTTAAAGATTTAGCTATATAAAGTCCTGCTAGCTATAGCTTCCGTTTATAAAGTATCTTTGTATAATTACAGCACCTGTTATACCAAACGCGTGCTTACGCGTTCGGTACACCAGGTACGCGTTTACGCGTTCAGTGCACCAACCACTCGCTTACGCGTCTAGTGCACTTATAAAGCACTGACTAATTAGGGGGGAGGTGCATCAGTATATAGACTACGTAGTCTGCTTTATATAATTA
>Ga0307515_10014054_pt1 | contig 14893 bp, 4 predicted proteins | sample 17_EM_MG_FD_194513 | JGI IMG/M metagenome (GOLD analysis project Ga0307515, IMG submission 194513) | Populus trichocarpa ectomycorrhiza microbial communities from riparian zone in the Pacific Northwest, United States - 17_EM | ecosystem: Host-associated > Plants > Roots > Unclassified | place... | reverse complement strand
AATTTGTTTCTAATGGTGGTAGTATGGCAGACAGGTTCCAAGGTGGAGAATGGTGTCGGAAATGAACTAGGTACTCGGTTATTGGAACTGTAATAGAAGAAACAAAGGGAGGTTGAAGGAAACAGTTAATTAATTTTGGGATTTTCAAGGCCACTAAGAAGATTTTTTTTATATTTTATCCTGCAGTAAGAAAACACCGTAGTCATCTACTTAATGATAGTTTTAGTAACTTAATTAGTAGCCTAGTATGATCATTGTTGCTTTTGTATATTGCCCAGCTGCCTAATTAGTAGATATATAGAATTAAAGTTTGAGACTCAATCTAGATTGACCCGATAAAAGGCCAAAATCACTAATCAATAGTATCAATCAAGTTAACTTGGATTTTGATTGGATTTTGAACATGATTAATGGGGTTTTTTACTTTTTATTTTATTTTTTTATTTAACTTGAACCGGTTTAGATTCTGGATCGGTCAAAATTACAAATTAACTTGTCGAGTCGGTCTAAGTTTTAAAACAATGGATAAAATTGCTTTAATGAAGTGTGGCTAGAATGGTCATCAAGTTGATATGGGATTATGCTATAATCAAGGTATGCATGACTGGAACTTATGACCAACAGGTGATTACTTAATTCATAATTAATACATTAAAAATAACATGAAATTTTGGCACTAATAAAGAAGTTTCTTTCACATTAGTAACTTTGTAGCTATCAATGGAAGAAGAGACCGATAATGACAGGGCATCCCACTAGTAATAGAGAGGAAGAAAATCTCAATTATTTGAAGTGATGGAATATTTTGGCTAATCAAGAATTGGATTTGGGCCTCAAACCCAAACAAGACACTATCACCGAGTTTTTTCTTCAGGATTTCTTGACATGACCCCTTGTGGTTTAATTAGGTAAAAATCAATTGCAAACTTCACTTTCATTACTTGCTTACTACAAAACTTCATAATGCTTCAGTCTAATCATGAACTCTGGTCTAGTAAGATAAATTTTTATATGTAATTTAGATTATTTTCATATATTAATTTTTAATAAAAAAATATTTACATTAGATCAGATTAGATAAAATGTAACAGCTTTACTTAAACGCTGCTTGATATTATTTTTTTCTCTTTTAAATATTTGTTAAAGTATGTTTTTTATGATTTTTATATAATAAAATCAAAAGCATGTAATAAAATATTAATTTAATATCTTTTTAAATAAAAAGACTTTAAACTGCATTGTTAAATATATATTTGAAATATTGTATGGGAATTTTTTGTTTTATTTTATAGTTTGATATGTTTCGCATCATCACGAGAAGCTCAACCATCACGTATAGGTAATTGATGCTATACATCAAGCTAATTTTATTATTTTTTATAATAAAACTTGCTGTAAAGATTAAAAAAAAAAAACAAGAATCCACTAGGGTTGATAATTTCCACTCTCCACCAATAATGCCATAGGGATTCATGAAAAGATTTTCCCACATGTCTAATGACTAAGTTCAAAGTTCAAGACAAATCATGGAGCAAAATTCAACAAAACCTCCATGGGAAAGTCTCAAACATTGTCTTCAAACACTTAACCTCAAGTAAAATAGAAAGGGTCGTGGCCTCCCATTATGAAAAAGAGTCGTAAACTATAATATCTCCATTAAACTAATGTCAGTGGATTGCATCATGTGTATATTGATATACAAGTCTCCATCAATTTGACCAAGATTATGCAATGCTATCCTTTTATGGTTTCTAGTCAATGATTAGAGAAACCCTAATCATATAACTTCATCATAACAACACCACAGCACCGAATAGTAATGGAGCAGCCTCCACCATTCACTGAGCATTGAGCATCAATCTGTCATAGTACAGACCTGCTTGTAGCAAAACGAGCATGGTTCTTCCCTGTTTTATCTAGGGCTAACATGCATGCATTTAGCCCGTTTAGCAACGTGCTGGCCGTGCATTTGATAAAAATGTGAATTTGTTTTTGTTAAAAATTAGTTTTTTTATATAATTTTAAATTGTTTTGATGTGTTATATTAAAAATTAATTTTAAAAATATAAAATACATATTATTTTGATATATTTCCAAGCAAAAAACATTTTGAAAAGCAACCGTTATCACAATAATAAATTATTTTAAGTTTAGATTTGAAGTTAAAAATTTACATTTTTAGACTCCTTAGAATTAATGTAGGGCATTTTTTTTCTAAGAAGTTATGAAAAGGTATATAGAAGAAAATATGAATATACAAGGACATATGAGAATGAAAGATTCTTAAAAGTTAATATAAAATAAAACACCTAATATACTATATTATATTTAAAATACGTACAAACATAATTAAATAAATGAAAATTAAAATAAGATATATAAAAAATATAAATTTCTCCAAATTTGACCTCATCAGGTATATACCCGGTCAAAGCTCTGAAATTATCATTTTTAAAATAAAAATAAAAAACTTAAATTTCACCCAATACAAGGGAAAAAGAGGGGAAAATAGATTTTGTGTATCCAATGATATAACCACTTGAAACTCTCGACCGTCCCAACTTGTTAGTAAAATAATATTTTTTTATAACTAAATTATTATATTTTTATATTTTATTGTGCACATCCATTTCTCGTTCTTATACGTACATAAATATATAAAAAAATACTACAAAGAATATTAAAAAAAAAAAAACTCGTACTAAACCGGAGAAGAAAATGGATCTACCGTCTGATCATCTACCATCCACAACACCATCTGATCCATTTCCATTTCCATCTCCATCTCCATCTCCAAGTTCAATTCATTGCCCAATGAGCAGAAGGGATCAGATCCCTGCCATTGTTAACAACAACAACAACAACAAGACTGGTTGTCTTTTATCCATAAAAGCTGCCTGCTTCCCTTCAAGCTTGCTTGGCTACGCAGTGCTCTTGTAATGTAATTTTTTTTTGTGTTTTTTTTTTTTAAAATTTATTTGAAAACATATTAAAAGAATTCATTGTTTAAATTGTGAATTAAAGTTATCTCACTTTCGAAGACTGTTTAAATTGTGTTTTTTCGTTAAAAAGCACAAAATATCTTTTTTTGATGTGAAACGTAATTCACACGAACAAAGCCTCCATCCCACTTTCTCCATTTATTGCAGAATCAAACTCAGATACCCAGTAAAAAAAAATACAAACACACACATGCACGTAGTAAAAGAAACTGTAAAAATAAAATTGACAAGAACAACGACAACACAAGTGAACACAAACTCCAAGAGATTCCTGCAAATCAGTACACTTTTGTCATACGAGTGGCTATTATATCACTTCTGCTTTTCCTTCATTACATCTATGTCTGTTATCTATGGTCTGCGTCCTTTTCTGTCAGCAACGAGGCCCTACGAGCAATAAGAGAGTAAAAAAGGAAGCAGAACTCTGTACCCTCTTTTCTTTTTTTATTTTAACAGTAAAGTTATTTTTCAGCAATTTCTTAAACATTGCCGTAATCTTTTTTTATAGCTATGATGATTGATACATGCCATTATTTCCTTTTTCTTTCTCCTTTTTTTTTTTTCCATAGATAGTTCTTGCAGCCTACAATATGAAGTTAGTCTTTCATGAGCTTAGTGTTGAAGTATGTGAATTTTAATCTCTAGATCTATTGATGGCATTATTTTTATTATGGTGTGTAACTTATCATAAAATGAACCTAAATTATAGCATGGTGAACATGTCCATCCACTAAACATGCTGTGCGCATGAGTTAATTGTATTCGCTTGATCTTACTATCATGAATATTCTAGTATTATTTTTTTAATATCAAGAATACATCTTTCAAATTTGATCAAAAATAAATTTTTTATATTAAAATAAAGAAGTTTTAAGAAAAAAAAATTTTACCCTTGAATATGAGATTTAAAACCAACCACTAAAAGAGAAATTTTTTAACAAATTAAAGTTCTTAGTAACCATAATACTAGATGATGACTTCTTAAACTAAATATTTTTTTATTTAAAAATATGATGTCAGATATTTATTTATTTTTCCATAAAAAATTTTAAAAAATCACCGCGATGTCGGATGCAACAAAAATAACATGTTTTTAAAGCTATAATTTTCAAACCCGACCAAACAGGTTAATATATAAAATCTTTAATTTGAAATTTGACACAAGTCAAGTTTCAAGTTAAATTGAAAAAAATATTATCTCAGTAAAACCTGATTAATTCAATCATGATTTTAATGATTTGTTGCCTGATTTAACTTAGTAAAACTGGTTTTAATGATTGGGTTGTCTAAATTAACTTAAAGAAAATTTAAAAAAGATTTGAAAAAATATTGTAGCAAATATAATAGAATTGAATTAATCCCAAAGATTTACACCCTTTTTTAAGCTTTAAATTTAACCACGAGTAAAACGGGATGGAGCATGCATGAGAGGATTGACAAGGTGTGTAAGCTATACTAGCTATTATATGAGAGAGAGAGAGAGAGAGAGAGAGAGAGGCATCATCATCATCACATGGCATGGGGGGTGGTGGGGACCCACAAACAAGCTGGCACAATAACATACGAAAATAAAAGAAGGGAAGCATCCACATGCATCGTCAGCATCCCATGTGATGTTATCCCTTCCGGCCCCCCTTTATCTTTTCTTCCTTTCCCCTCCATCTCCATGGATGGCGAAACTTAAAGCCAGACCCCACTTCGATAATACTTCAATAATAAATAAATAACAGGAAACATATTTGTAGTATTAGTAGTAACAAGGTGACAAATGATAATTCGATCTCCTTGCAATAAGGCAAAAAGGACAGTAGATAGGGGGAGAGAGAGGGAGGGGGGGAGAGATCCATTTTTCAGATTTCAAATCCCACTTTTTTCCCCCTTTTTTTCTCTTTATGATCATGATGTTTCTTGGGGTTTTGCTAAGTTTTAATCCCTCCGCAATCTGTGTCGAAAGGGTTTGAGACTGTGTATAAGGTTTTACTCGCTAGCTTTAAATATAGAATACATAATGGGTATAAAATACCGGTTAAATTGTGCTATTAGCATGTAAAATGCAAGGAGATAGTGAAATGATATAAGAGGAGAAACATTTGGCCAAATAGTATTTTTTTTTATGTTACAATTGTAAACTGAGAAATCAATTAATTGTTCAACCATCACAAAATCTGAATTGATATCGTAGTTCAAAGTCGCGATATTTATTTAAATTTAGGACTAAATGCTTAATTTATTCGTTAAAACTGTCAATTGATTTATTAAACTGGTCGACCGTTTCGCAAGAAAAATCACAAAACAGCCAAAATCAAAGCTCTAGAGTGAGAATTTTGAAATCTAAAGATCTAATGGTAAGAGTAGTGATTCCATAGTTATTTAAAGGAAAACGATCTTCGAAAACTCCTGTAAAAATTTAAATGCGATCCAACGATAGAATCAAAAGTTATGGTCGTTTTGAGCCATCATACCTTCTTCTTACCCTAGACTTGTTTAATTAATCCATAAATATATAGGCTAGGCCATTCATATAATTTTTCCAGGACAGATCCTTGTTTAGTTATAATAGAATCACATCTGACTGCTCATAATTACTCGTGAGAATTGCTACATAAACAATAACTTTTAAATATCACATTTCAGAAGAATGAGAAGGTAAAAGAATACTATTTCACTAAATATTTTTCAAATAATATCATTCTATCAAAACTTTTAATTTATTAAGCTAATGTTTTTGAAAAGAAATCCGAAAATACCATGCGGTTCTTGAAAGTGAGGTGGAGTAACCAAAATCTAAATCCTTGCCTCACTTTATTTTGCTCCCAGTTTTCCCCTTACGGATAATTAGCTGCTCATTACATGTGTACTTGTTTTTTCACTAGAAGAACCTCTGAATTAGTGGCTGGTTTTCTTTTTTAATATTTTGATATATTTTATTATTTTTCAATCAAGCTTTTTTCTAAATAAAAATCAAATTAATTTTTTGTCCAACTAGCACTGAGAATATATTATACATTTTAATTGATTATAACATTTTAAGTGGAATTAATTGTGGAAGGAATGAAAATGGAGAGAAAGTTAAGAGAAAAGTCGTAGAACTGTAGTTCCAGAAGGGGAACAGTGTCAGCCCTATTTTCATTCACATAGTCATAGATATAGATAAGTAGTATATAGATTCTCTGATCTCTGGGGTTCAGCTTTCTGCTGTACAAAGATTTTTGATTATACCCTAAAAACATCACAAGAGCTAACACTAAATATAGGCTTTGTTTCTTCTAGGGAAGACAGGAGTGGTGAAAAAAAGGGGGGAAGGGAAGGGAAAGAAATTTTGTAGTTCCATAAAGTTACAACTTACAACTACACATTGTGTGACTCTTCTTTTTCTTTGCTTTCTTTACCTGTGGTCCAACTTACTTCAACTACTGAAATGAGTGACGAAAATAGTGCAACAAAGAAAGGAATGGCTGACCCACTTCCTCTACTGGCCTTTCACGTATGCAATTTGTATGGTAGTAAGTAGTATAGTATCGATGATGATGACGATGATGACGGTAGCAAGAGGTGGTAAAGGTAGCTAGTAGCACTGCTAGTGGTGGCGATGGCTCAATCTCTCTACATAATCTTTGATGTGAGTTTTTGTTTGGTTACACTTCTCAATCTTCCTGTAAATTTATACAGCAGAAAAAGCCAAAGCAAAACCAACCAAATCCCATTAAGAATACACATCACATTTTGTATGTATATAAAGCAAGCAAGAGAAAATATTTCAAGGAATCCAAAGTTTCAATAGTTTACCTATAAGCATAGCAAAGCTAAATTCCAACGGGACAGGTAGGTCCATCTGTGCTGGCATACATCCCAATTGCTCCATGCCCAGATGAAAACCTAAAGTAAGATCCAAATATTGTCACAAACTCGTCACCTTGTCTTTTAAGATTTTTTTTAAGGGTAAATTTGAATAATTTACCTAGGGATTTGGCAATTGAAGGATTTGAAGGATGCCATTTCCAGTGAAGAATTAGGAGAGATTAGACTTGAGGGGACCAAATTATTGTTAGCAGAAGTTGAAGTTGGGATGCTAGCATCCTTCTCACGGGCCTCAGTAAGTCCATTGATGAAGGCAGAGTAATAGTCCCCGGTGCCCTTTGTTGGAGATGCAAAGGGACTGTCAGGGAGGTTGTGCTCCAAACTGACATAAAAAATAAGATTCAGAAATACAAAATCTACCTAAATTGGAATGTTTCCAGAAATTTAGACCAATGGACCAAAACAGGAATTAGATACAAATCTGATGCAAAGGTATGGTGGTTACCATTTTAGGCCAGTTTATTGTCTATAGCTAAATGCCAAAAGGTTGGTTTATACCTTTCTTGTAAATCACTGTCTTCACCATGGGAGCTCTCTTTTCCACTGCCGTTCTCTTCACTGCTAGTATATTCTTTACCAGAAGTAGCATTTGATATCTGTTTTTCAGGCGGGGCAGTCACTGACGTGGCTGGCATTGAGCTAGAACAATTCTCTGAAACAAAACAATCCAAAGTTAGGTTGTAAAGCTCAATTTTCACCTGTATAGAGTAGAGTAACAAAGAGACAGCCATACCCTGTGGAACTTCGGTGCTGCTGTGGAGTGGAGGGAAGGCAAGAGAGTGATTGAAAATATTGGGAGAGTGAGTAGGAGAGGGGACAGGGCTGCCATTGGAAAGAGCCCTGTGATGATGTTTCTTGACATCAAGAAGCTGCAAGCTCATTAATCTTCTACTTTGAAGCTCAAGGGCTTGCTGCAAATCAGCTTGCTCCTCTAGCTTCCTCCTCCACAGCATGTCTTGAGTATTGTAAAACATTCTTGCACCTAGAATTAAAGAAAGATAAATTGATTTAAGTAACAATATGTGAAGTACAAAACATAAGTGTTGGTTGTTTTGGTTGTTGCATGATTACCAAGCTGGAGATCAAAGGGATCTCTTGAATCAAGACCAGTAGGAGTACCGCAAGGTGAGAACTCACCCCTCTCAACTTGTTGCTGCTGTTGCTTCCTGCAAACAACAGACTCGAATAAGCAAAACGAGCTTCAAAAAAGCTTATAGAAATCTGAAGTTAAGTAGAAAGTGTGAGAGAATGCCTGTACTTGTCTGGGACTTTGCCTTTCTCTTTGTATGGCTTAACAAGCACCCTTGCATCACAAACAAAATGAGGATTCCCTTTGGCCAAGATTATCTTCACCGTCTCTGGATAAACAAAGGTAACAAATCCAAACATCCTCTTCTGCTGATAAGGAATCCTCACATCTTGCACTGGCCCATAAATACTTCAAACAACAAAATCAAAATAGTTAAGCAAAGAACTTCTCTGATTTCACCAAGTTCAGCTTGCACAAAAACAAGTTGAAAAAATTAACCTGAAATAATTTGACACGTCTTCCTCTCTAAAAGTGCTATCAGCTGGGAAAGTCAAGTAGATCTGCCTTGAAGCAGGATTAACCAAATCATTCCTGTCAAGCCTAGATCTTCCAAATTTGTGCATGTCCTCCCCCATCATCAAAGCAGTAGCGGCAGCCCTGCAAGGAAAAAAAGAAATGGAGCTCACCACACAACTTACACAAAACAAAAAACAATGAACGTAATTTTTTTAAAAGAAAATACTCTAGTACCTCTGGCTATCATTTTGCTGCTGTTGAAGAAGAAAGTTCATGCTTTTAGGAGAGTAAGGAAAAGAAGCAGCAGAGCCACTCATGAGCTGAGAAGCAGCAGCTAACCTTTGCTGGTGAGCAGACTTAGATCTAAGCAACTCATGGCACTGGTCCATCATATCAATCTTGTTGTTGCCATTGGGTGAACTGACAACACCTGCACCATCTAGTTCTCCAAGCCCACCATGAACAAACCTACAATTACTTCCATTCTTACAGTACCCTCTAGCAAAGTAAAGACATGGTCTCCATCCAAACCCTGAATTTGGATCCTCAGACCCCAAAACATCACTGACAGAGCAGCTCCTTCTGTGCACAGACCCACCCCAGTAAGAAGGAAACATCATAGAATCACTAGCACCAGTTGGACTTGATAGAGCATCAAGTTGAGGGTAAAAAAGATCTGAACTTTTTGGACCGAGATTTTGTGAATTATCATTTAAGAATGAAAGCTGGTCTTGGAGCTGAAACTCATCCATCAAATCAGACTCTCCACCTCTTACTCCATTAGCATAGAAAGGCACTGAAGCAGGATTGAGTGAGCTATCATTAGGACTAATCATCAAGTCATCTGGGTTTGGAAGGTCACTCCAAGAAGAAGAATTATTTGATGAAGGGTTTGGGATAGCAAGTGAAGGTGGGATATTAAACCCAAGTCTTGAAGTTGAAGAACTATTTTGTCTAGAGATGGCTATTGGGTTGCTTGAGTAAAGATGAGAAGGAGAGGAAGGACTTGTAGAAAGGTTTGTCGGAGAGCTTAGTCCTAGTTCTTTCCTGGCTTTAAGGATCACTGAGTGAACAAGTGCTTCTGGTCCAAAAGCTAACCTAATCATTTCCTTTTCACCATGGTCTTGAATCAAAAGAAGACCCATGATCTTTGAAGCATTTTCTGGGTCTAGATTTTGGATTCTTGAGAAAACTATTCTTGTTGCTTCATAAGCATCCATGGTAGTAGTGGTAGTAGTTGTGAATAGAGAGTTTGGTACTATGTTTCACACCAAACCCCACCTCTCTTACAACACCTTGTTGTTGTAGAAGTAGTTCCTTTGTCTATCTATGCTAATAGAGACTTGTTTTCTCTCTTTTCCTTGATTTGTGAGAGAGTAAGTTTCGTGTTTTTGTTTTGTGTGCTCTCTTTTACAAGTAAAACTTCTTTCTCAACCACAAACCCTACCTACCAACTAGAAAGAAAGAGTGTCAGTAGCAGCTAGCAGAGTGGTGGTGGTGGTGGTAGCAGAGCAATTTTCTTTCCCCCATTCCTGCAAAACCCAAGAAAAGTAAGGTAAAGAGAAAGAAGACACAAAAAAGAAAGCTTTCAAAAGGAGAGTATTCTCGTGTGGTTGATGGCAGTGGCAGTTGTCTTTGTTAAAAGCAAAAGAAAGGAGAAAAGGAAGTAAAGAAAATAATTAGTAGTTGAATTTCTCTATAAAGCAAAACCAAGAATGCCAAAGACACAGTCACAAAAGAAGAAGTGTGTTGTAGCTAGCAGGCACCTATTACTATTAGCAAGAAGATGTCATAACTCTTATTCTTTCTTTTCCAAATTAATATTGATAGACTCAGCTATAGTCAAGACAGTACAGCTTGCCCATGAAAGAAAAGGAAGGATCTTTTTCTATATTTTCACTCTTTTCTTTCTTACCTGTCCCTAATAATTTAACACTCTATGTCTGTGTGATCCTCTCTCCCTAATGGGTTCCCTTCTTTCTTTCTTTTTCCCTCTCAAACTTGCTACAAAAGCCAAACCACCGCCTTGTTACTAGGATGGTTGGCAGGAGCTAGTAGCAGCAGCAGGGAAACCATCAATTGCTTCAGTGGACGCAGCAACTGCTGGTGTTATGGGTTCTGGCTAATAATAAACAGTCAAACCTCTCTTTTTTTCAATGTAGAACACTATCTTACAATTACCTCTCTAGCAATTTCTCTGTCTAGACACTGTCTCTCTGTCTCTTTCTTTCCTTATCTCTCTCCTTTGAAGTTTATAAACACAAGGACCGGTAAGGGTGGCAGTGATTAAGAGAGTGGTGGGGGGAGTAGGAGGGGAAGGGAGGGTGAGTTCGTGTGGGAAGTTGGGTCTTTTGGGTGTTTTTAGTGGATCCAGATCTGTGCTTCAAATAATGCACGTTCTTGCCCTAAACCCCTGACACAACACAAAACTCTTTTTCTTTTTAAAGAAGATTTTTTAGGGGTTTTTTTTTTTTTTGGTTTCTTGATTGCCCACTTGAAGATATAGATTGTGTATCATACGCGCTGATGGGTATCTTTTGTGGGACCTTTTTGAGATGATCACCATGTGTGGTGTGATTGGAAAGTGACCACTGTTGTTTTTGCCTTTATTGTCTTTTTGATTGATTCATAATATGTTTTGGGTGTGTGTTCTTGGAGAGGAGATGGTAGAGTCAATGCATCTCCTCAATCAATTACTACTGCTTGTGAAGTCATCATTCTTACTTACCCTTCTTGTTTTTTATTTTTTTTCTCCTAGGATGATAGTTGTTTTTAGAGTTATTAAATGAGTAATCGAGGGTATAATAATTTTTATTTTTTAATGGGTTTTATTTAAAAATATTAAATTAATGTTAAAAATAAAAAAAAAATATTTTAATGAATTTTAAAGTAAAAATTTATTTTTAAAAAATACTTTACATCACAATATTAAACAAGCAACAAAATTAGCTTGACTCACTAATCTGATGTTGATTTGGAATTCAATCAATATAAAACCTAGCTTTGACTATATTTAAAAAAATAAAAATATAAACTCCATATAACTCAATCAATTTAATTATATCATTATTCTTTTCCTTCCTGAGAATTTTGCTTTGTTTTGCTTCATTCCCTAGATGCATCATTTGAGGGGTATTTGGTCACACCCCACCAGCATATGCTCCCCTCTCTCTTATCCTTCCATGAGCAAGTCATCTAATTGGGTTTTTATATATATATATATATAATAATTGAGTTTTATTGATTATTACAAAACTTCACCAAGGATCTAAAATTCTGCTAGAAAAATATTGAAGGGAGATATACAAGAAAAAAAAAACATATACATAATAGAAAAAAAAATATTTTATATGCATGGAAACATTGGTGATTATGATTATGATTGTATAATATCTAGAAATAGAGGAGAGGGGGAGACATGGTAGAGTGACTCTTCAAGTGGAAAGATTATCTTATTAGTTGAATTTATTTGAAGTTAATTATTTAAATGTTTAGTATGCAGAGATTATAATCAAAAGTTAATGATGAAAACATTACAATAACAGTAACAATTGATTCGCACTAAGTCTTAGCATCTATAAATTGATGAAATGGTAGTAATAATTAGGAAGTTTCATCTCTTTCTAGCACCACTACTAGGATTGCCAAATCTAGCTAATTGAGCTACTTGTTTTCATTGGGCTTGGAATCCTCGTCAAGAATCCTTGCTTTGCAACAACGTGTCATGTGTATGAATTATCACACCATCTCTTGCTTAAAGCCCTAATGCAATCATTAGACCATGCTGAAAAATAATCATTGTCATATTCAAGATATTTTACTTTAAGGATTTGAATGATGACTAGAAAAATGAGGTAAATCTTTGATTAGGTTATGAGATATGAGACTTCCTATAAATTTTTAATCTTCACGTAGATTACTTGTCTTCGATCATAGTATAGATATATATTTAATTTAATTTAATGGTGATGTTTGAAAGTTAATCCGAAATTAAAAAACTCGCATTAAGTTCAATCACTATCTTTAAATTTATAAAAATAAAAAATTATTACAATTCTAAATAAACTCTGTCATGAAAATATTTAGAATAACTAGTTTGAATTAAAAAAAAAACCCTAACTATTAATTTGCTGAGACTCTTCAAGATTCTTATAGGGTGTTCTATATAATAATATAGATCTTGACATATGCATCGATAATCAAATATACAATGCATGTTTTAAATGATTAAAAAAAATGTTAAGAAAATACAAAATAAACTATTATTATGATGGCAGAAAATAAGAAAAAGGTTTTGGTATTTGTATCTGTATTTGAAGAGGGGGCAGAGGCTCTTGCATGCCCCATCACCTCCTCCATCAGTTGTCGTTTTTAACATGTCCCCACGAAATAAATAGATGATACTACTGAATCTCTCGACCTTTCCTCTCTCTCTCTCTCTCTCTCTCCATTGCAATTTCAGCAAGCAACTAACCTGCTATCATTCACAGCACAGACCTTGGTCACTTTTATTGCAACTTTTTAGAAATTTACTTACCCGAATGATGTGTGAATAAAGATGAGAGAAAGGGGAATGAGCAGTTAATTTCAGAGAGGTGGTGGTGAATCACAAATCGTGGGACTAAAAAGTATGGCATTCATGAGAAAAAAGAAATCTATTGAGTTTCCACGACGAAGTACTATGATTTCACTTTCAAAAATTGTTATTAAAACCAGTATGTGTGTCAAATCAATAATTGGTCGACCCAAAATATGTTTTACACTGTATTTAAGTGAAATTAAATGTAATTTGACTTGATTAAATTTGATTATTTGATGAATTAATTTATGGTTTGTTTAATTTGACCAAAACTTGTTCTGAATTTCTTTTAAATAATTCAAAGTTAGTAGAGCTTCATTCAAACTCTTCTCGGGGCATTAAATTGAAGCAAAACATTAAGGGTATGTTGAGTGATGTGATGTATGCTACTTTTTAAAAATTAAAATGATATTATTTTTATAATTTTTATATTAATATATTAAAAAAATAAAAAAATCTAAAAAAAATTCATAATCAAAATAAAACGAAAAAAAATTTAAAAAATCAAAAGTTATGAAAAATCACTAAATAATGATCTCTCGTTTTACCTTTTCCTAAAGGAAGTGAGTGTTTTTGCACAAATGATCATATTCGCAATGAAAGTCATGACTGCCATCATTCTAAGCCAGACAAACACTAACACCTCTCATTCCTGGAAATTAAAATTTAGAGTATATTTATTTTGTATTTTAAAAGTATTTTTAAAAAAACTAATTTTTCATTTATTGTTTTGCTTTAAATTAATTTTTTATATTATTTTGATGTGGTAATATTAAAATTGATTTTTTATATTATTTTGATTTTAGATTAACAAAAAATTGATATTCTCTTGAAATTTGATATCCAAATTACCTTAGATTCTCCGCAACATCCCCTTCTGAAGGTTTTTGAAATCTAGCTCAGGCACTCCTCCTGCTGAGAGGTGTTGGCATGAACAATTATGACTGATGTGTTGAGATTGACAACGACTAAAATGTTGATGTTAACATTAACAACAATATAAAATGCGTTGCTCTCTTCATGTAGCTTTCACCGTGAACACTGAACATAGTTATGGAGGTAAATTTAGTCATTTTCAAGATATTAATTGATCATTGAAGAATTGTCGAGGAGTTATTACTGTATCATTACAGGCCATGTACTCAAACTTGTATGAGGATTTTTTTTTTTTGTCGAGTGGAAAAAAATATTTATTGTAGAGTGAAAAAAAGAAGTTTAATTCGCACTCTTGTTATAAAAAAAAATGATGAAAAAAAAGGAAAGATCAAAAGGATATTCCGAGCACATTGCCCCAAATGCTTCAAGAAAGAGATGGCCTGGCAGTCGCACAAAGATAAAAGAAAAAGAAAAAGAGAAAAGGAGCAGCTCGTCGCTAGGACCACACTGATGATAACAGAAAAAGGCTTTCGTTTGTCGATTGGATTCCAAGTGCGTGCAGCTTATTTTATTAGTTTTATATTTGATTTTTTGAAAAAATAATTTTTTAAAAAATTACAAATTATATTTTTTCTATAATTAAAATGTTAACATGGAAATTTTAAAATTTATGTAAAATTGTTGTATGTATTAATTAAATAAATATTTTTAAAATTATAATTGAAGCAAAATATAAATTCAAAAACACTACTAAACACAAGAGCAAAGACAAGAATCCGACAATCTCAATCACGTATCAATTATTTTAATTAAAGATGGTTAAAAATATAATAATGATTATTTTTTAAAGTATTTTTTTATTTAAAAATATTTTTAACATCGTTACATCAAAATAATTTAAAAATAAAAAATATTTAATTTAAATAAATAAATTAAATTTTACTCCACCCAAGGTAATTTGAAACAGGGGCTTTAATTAATTGAAGACACACATGGTAGGTGATCGAGCCATGTCTAACAGGCTAAGGAACC
>Ga0307515_10014053_pt1 | contig 14893 bp, 12 predicted proteins | sample 17_EM_MG_FD_194513 | JGI IMG/M metagenome (GOLD analysis project Ga0307515, IMG submission 194513) | Populus trichocarpa ectomycorrhiza microbial communities from riparian zone in the Pacific Northwest, United States - 17_EM | ecosystem: Host-associated > Plants > Roots > Unclassified | place... | reverse complement strand
TTTGTTCAAGGTTATCTCATTCTCAGCATCTCATAACATTTCCCCTGCACTCGAGATCAACTGGTAAATGTTGTAGAACGGGTATGGTCCCTGATTTGGTTTTTAGCAAGAATCTTGTGGCGTACATTATGAATGCACAAGCCTAAGGATTCTTTGGGTGAGCAAACGGTTTGTTCAGATTGGTTTTTGTTTTATTCGGCTCTGTGTTTGAAAAAACAAAGCAACAATTTATGAAATACCGAATTGTGCGAACCACCATATCTCAGTTCGGTTTCTGCTTTTCAACTTTCTCTTCATATAAAATTTTATTATTTTTGAAAATTAAAAATGGAAGTGAAAAGAAAGAATTTCCCTTTTCCTTTTTGTGGTTTTCAAACTGTACCAAAATGAAAATCGAATTATTGAACCAAACAGCAAACCGAATCATGGAGGTTCAGTTTGGTTTTCCAGTTCGAACCAGTCAGTGCACAGCCTTAATATTAGGAACTGTAACTGTTATTAAAATGTCCCAAACCTTACTCTGCAGGCGCTCATAGGAAAAATTGGAAACTATAAGGTGTGGCTAGTAAGAGAGCCCCCCCCTGTTCCTGTATTTAATCCATGTCGGATATGCCAGGATACATCAACATTTCTGAAGGCAATGGTAGACCATTATCATTTATAACTGACCCGGAAACACCATTGATGTGTTTTGTTTCTCGTGGTCCTATCTGTGACCTGCCTTAATGGTGGGCATGACCTCAAATTGTCTGCATGGGAGGGAGTTGGATGATACAACTTCCGCAAGATGTTTGAAGGCATCACTATTGTTTGGCTGCCATTTTTTTCTTTTCTTTCTAGACTGGGCAACATGGTCGTTGTTAAAACTGTCTACCAATGATATCTGCTGGCTGGCTGTTCACTTGAGATGCTAATTTTATCAGCATTGTGCAGGGACCATCCGACTTAGAAAAAGCCATTTGCAGCATGGTTTCCATACGCAACGGTAGAGCGCCTATGGTACCAGCTTGAGGAATTGATTAATTTGGGTCACATGGTTGATCAAAATAGCATGGTTTCCATATTGCGTGGAGCTTTGCAGAACCACCTCAAGCAGGTAATCAATATTTCTTTCTTTCTCTTAAATAAATGATTTACTTATTAGTAGAAAGTCAAGGTAGCAGGAAGGTGTGAAATGGCTGCACCCAAACAAGGACAAAGATGGCAAATAAAACCCTATACGGATAGAGAAGTGCAGGTACATATCAGAGCACTGCCTCGTAAAAAAGAAACTTGTGAATCTTTTGATCATCAACCAACTGAAGAAAGAGAACCAAATTTAGCAGAAACTCCTTACTGTTTAGGAGAAGATTTTGTAACCACTGTTTTGTGTGAACTGAATTGGTTTTCAATCATTTATGTTGTGTCCAGGTGAAGATTGACTCTGAAGATTCATTATCCGCTGCTACCTGTTAAGAAGCTTTTGGAACGGTTGAAGTAATGGTCAATAGAGCATAGGAAACGTAAGGATCTTTGAACAGATTATGAGCTGCATAATCAGTAGTAAAATCATGGCATGTACCGGTAAACCCGAAATTCTGAGCACAATATATTTATCGATTTGCTTGCCCACTGGCTGGATTGTGTTTGGGGAAGAGATGGATGCTTTTATCTGCACATGCATATACATACCACTTGGCTGGCCAGTTCTGTACGTAAGCCGTTGAGAAAATAGAGTTAGATGAGATTTAGTTTGTCAGAGCCTTGACACTTTGTGGGGTATTTTGGGATTTGTCTTTTCCATTATGTTGTGATTTGCAACTCCGATTTTGCTTCTATGTTAAATTGAATTCAATCAGTTATTGGTACATCTAAACTGGAACAGGTTCGTGGATTTTGTTTTTCCTGCCATTTTTCTTTTCTTCATGGTTGAATATATTTTTCTGCTTTTATTCGCGGGGACTGTAAAAATCATGAGGTTCCAAGAAAAAAAAATTGTAAGAATAATTGTAAGTTTACCTTATTGATCTCGATAACTTTTTTTTTGAAAAAATCTGTTATACAAGTTTAATATATTTTCTACTTTTAATGGTAATATATAATCTTTATCAGGGGTGTAATCATAGATTTAGTATCGGGAAGGTATATAATTTTTGGGAGTTTGGGAGAATGTAGCATGTGTGTCCTTTTGTTAGCAAAATAGGAAATCAATTTACTTTCTTCTCGTAAGTGTATATATTACTAAGATTTGTTAGTTGTGGGCGATCATGGAAATTGCAAGCTCCAGTCCGTTTGTCCAATTGGAAAGGAAGATATCCTGAAACGTTAGAACGAGGGGATAAAAAGAAGATTAGGTGCGTGCTTTTTTGGCGTGAGTGGGAAGCATATTCTGTACGCACAAATAATTCTCGCAAAATTAGTGTGTTTTAACACAGACGTGGTGGTGGCAGGGCAGCGGAGGGTCGAGGTGGTGGTCAATTTAATAAAGGGTGACGTTGGTCCCTGTGGTGGTGTGGTGCGTCATCCATTTATGACTGTTTTCCATTGCTCAGGAGGAATTGATGCTCTCTTTCTCTCTACGCACGAAAACGAAAACGAAAACGAAAACAAAAAGGAAAAGGGAAGGGAAAAGGTTAAGTTTGTTCGGTTCGGTTTAGTTTGATAGAAAGAGAAAGGAAGAAGCTTATGTTTCTGAAACAAGCAAGCAGATATTTTTTAATATTTTGTTTTAAGCATACTTTTTGTTTTTGTTTGGTAGTGTGGTGCTTTTCAAATAACTTTTCGTGTTAAAATATATATTAATGATGTTTTTTTATTTTTTAAAAATTATTTTTGATATCAGCACATCAAAACGATCCAAAACATACAAATCATATTAAATTTTAATAAAAAAAAATTTAAATTTTTTAAAAATACAAGTTAAACCGCGTTTCCAAAAGTTTTCAAAACGCCATCTCAAAAGACAGAGATTATAAGTGAAACAACACCAAATGTGTCTCTCGAAGGGCACAGGTATCACAGCAGTTTTTTTAATAATATTTATATTAAGCAAAAGATCTCTTCCTCTGTTATAAAAAAAAAAAAAATTCAATATGAAAAGATAAAAAAATCTCAAATACAAGTTTAATATTTTTTTCTTTTAAAAAGGTAATATATAATCTTTATAAGGGGTGTAATAATAAATTTAGTATCGGGGTTGGCAATTGGAAGGTATATGATTTTTGGGAGTTTGGGAGAATCTAGCATTTGTGTCCTTTTGAACTTCCACATGCAGGTTTGGACATCAAGACTGTATTCTGTACGCAATGAATTCTCCATTCGCTTGAAGGTTTTCTTTTTTCGGTAATATATACACGCGCACACACTTAGTTGCCCAAAGAATCCGCTTAACTTTGTTGTTTAGGACAAACGGAAGGCCAGTGGCTCTAACTAAGATTTGTTAGTTGTGGGCAATCATGGAAATTGCAAGCTCCAGTCCGTCTGTCCAATTGGAAAGGAAGATATCCTGAAACGTTAGAATGAGGGGATAAAAAGAAGATTAGGTGCGTGCTTTTTTGGCGTGAGTGGGAAGCATATTCTGTACGCACAAATAATTCTTGCAAAATTAGTGTGTTTTAACACAGACGTGGTGGTGGGCAGGGCAGGGGAGGGTCGAGCCGTCGAGGTGGTGGTCAATTTAAGAAAGGGTGGCGTTGGTCACTGTGGTGGTGGTGCGTGATCCATTTATGACTGTTTTCCATTGCTCGGGAGGAATTGATGCTCTCTTTCTCTCTCTCTCTACGCACGAAAACGAAAACAAAAAGAAAAGGAAAGGGAAAGAATTAAAAGGTTAGGTTTGGTTCTGATCGGTTTGGTGGATCAAGGAAGGAAGAGGAAGAAGCTTCTGTTTCTAAAACACGCAAGCAGGCATTTTTTAATATTTTGTTTTAAGCATGGCCCAGGCACTCCTCTATTGTTACTCGCAACTAGTGGCTTCGCTAAACAATCGTTTAACCATTAAGCCTTTGAATTTTCACTATACAACTCTTTCTTCTCTTCTCCTCCCCCCCTAAAAAAAATAAAAATAAACAATTAACAAGAACAAAAACCAACAACATAGAAAGATCAAGCTGAGATTTTTTTTTTAAAAAAAAAATTCCTCAGTTTTGTTCTTGTTCTTGTTTTGTCAGTTTTCTTTCTCTCTTCCAACGATAAAAACAAACAAAGTAGACGAGGTTGTCCGCCACATCTCGGACCGGCGTCCAAAATTGCTCAGATTACCTTTCAACCCAAGGTAAAGTAGCTTATCATTTCCGTGTTTCATCTCTCTTTGAAAAAAAAAGAATTTTTTTTATTTTGTTTTTACTCTCTCTCTCTCTCTCTCTCTCTCTCTCTCTGTATCGTTGTTAGCAAAAGAGGAAATCAATTTACTTTCTTCTCTTGATCAAAATAAGAAGAGAAGAAGATTCTTCCGATTCCATTTTCAGCGCAGCTTATTATCGTCCCCTGAACAATTCCATGGATGAATTCTTAAATCTAAAAACAATCTAACTCGGCTTAATCCTTTCACCTCTCCTTAAATTTGATGGGTTTTTGTTTTGTTTTTCAAAATTATGAATGAAGATGGCAGAGACAGCGGTGGAGTCGCGAAAAGACAGTGGAAAGTTGGAGCACAATGTTAGGGAAGATAGCGAATATGTTAGGCTTGTTATATCTGACGAACCAAGAGTTGGTGACTTCGACATTTCACAAGTTCAATCGAGAGCGAGGATTAAAGCTTTCATACAGTGGATCAAAGCTTTAATTTGGTGCCTTGTTATCGCCACACTAATTCTTGTTTTCTTGAAATGGGGTGTTTCATTTCTTTTTGACAAGGTACTTCCTCATTTCTCTCCTCTCCTCTTGTTTTTACCCCTTTGCCTTCCCTGCATTGGTGCTTTCTCTGCACCTTTAATCAACAACTACTGCATAAACCGCATCCTGTTACTTTTTGTTTTTGGGCTGATTTGTTCGAGATGGTTCTTCTTTGGTATCAAATTAGATTCATGAATACAGCATTGTGGTTGATAAGCTTGATCGAGTTTGGCTAACTTAAGGATCAACTTGGTATTTTAGTTTGGTTATGCCTAAGGTCAATCAATTTTGTTGTAGGTTCTCTTGCCAATGATGGAATGGGAAGCAACTGCCTTTGGCCGTCCGGTCCTCTCCCTTGTGCTTACTGCATCTCTTGCCTTGTTCCCAGTGTTCCTAATTCCTTCCGGTCCTTCCATGTGGTTGGCTGGGATGATCTTTGGATATGGTATTGGTTTCGTGATAATCATGGTTGGAACCACTATTGGGATGGTCCTGCCCTATTTGATCGGGCTAGTTTTCCGTGATCGCATCCATGTAAGGCAAATGATTTTTCACTGATATAACTTGGTGTTTATATTGGATCTTACTTCTGCATCTCCATCTGTGCGAATTATCTCCTGTTGAATGTGTAGCAATGGTTGAAGAGATGGCCCCAGAAAGCTTCTATGATTAGACTTGCTGGGGAGGGAAGCTGGTTCCATCAATTTAAAGTGGTTGCCATCTTTAGGGTTTCACCATTTCCCTACACAATTTTCAACTATGCAATAGTGGTAACAAGTATGAGATTTTGGCCCTACTTATGGGGTTCAGTTTCCGGAATGGTACCAGAAGCTTTTATCTACATATACAGGTCTGTTCCTTGGTTATACTATTTTTGGTCACTATTGGTTCTTATTCCAAATTTCCAATGAAATATACAAGGAAAATAGATATCTGGGAACATTTTTTGCCCATCTCAACCTCATGTTTGTGCTTCGGTGCAGTGGTAGGTTAATAAGGACATTTGCTGATGTGAAGTATGGGAACTATCACTTGACTACTGTGGAAATAATATACAACATCATCTCCTTCATCATTGCAATTGTTACTACTGTTGCCTTTACTATTTATGCGAAACGAGCTCTGAAGGAGCTTGAAAGGGCAGAGGCTACTGAAGAAGTTCCGCCCTCCCACCAAGAAAGTCATGAGATGGGAAAGCTTCCACTTGAAAGACCTAAGCGTGCAGGTTTGTCATCTTTTTCATTATAGCCTGAATACGTAGGAGGAAAATATATGTACCTGTTGAAATTGATATGTTAGATGGCAGTTGTAGGCTAGGTGATCGTTGTAACTTCCTTGTTCAATTTGTTTTTTTTTTTTGAGGGGGGTTTATGTTTGTAACTACAAAAATAGAATTCAGAAGGAAAATTACTGGACGTAAAAGGTGAAACTTCTTAGCATATTTTTCCGTGCTTGTTTTCTTTCTTACCATTCAAGAAACAACTTTTTTGTTTATTATCTTCTGAATGATATTGATCTTATATTTTTAGTAAATACAGGGAAATAAACATCTCCTGGGTATGGAATAAGGCAATCATTAGCTTCTCTTCCTCAAATTGTTGAGAATATGAGCTTTAACCTTCTAGAGTCATTCTTCAATGATGCTTGAGCTTTTCACCATGCATTGATGCATACTTGCAAAACTATTAAGAAAGCTTGCCATTCGGTAGCGTGAGAGATTAGATTCAGTTTTCAACTGGCAAATTTATGTGATAATAAAAAGAATAGCAACAATGATCATGAAAGCAACATAGACATTATGTACCGTATGTGATCCAGAGTATAACAAAAAATAGGGTCTCTCAAGCTTTAAGATTGCAATCCTATACTATCGAGAAAATTTTGTTTGATATATTTTGAAATTCAATAATTGTTAAATTGTTTTGTTTAAATAAGTGCCAAATCGACCTAGCTATTAAAACTAAATTAAATTAAAATTCTAAAACTTAACTAGGAAAGGAATATGAAAATAACTAAGAAAATAAAGTAAAATCTAAAACATTAATGTGGACTTGTTCCTAACATGCTAGTGGATCAATCCTATACGGAATGAGGCTTGTAGAAAGCTCTAAATTAGTCTAATCTAATAATCAGATCAAAAGTTATACTTGTTTTTTTTTGTCATAAAGCATGTTGGATCTGTCTAGGTTTTTTTTTTAGCTTGACTTTGGCCATCCGAGATGTATCCACTAAATGTCTCACATATGTTACAAGAAAGAAGAAATAAGGCTGCAAAATCACCTGCATCTGATTGAGGCATTGGTTTTCTTTTATTTACCATAAATGCATTCGGTTCGGTAGGTTGTGGGGGATTTTAGGTGGTATGAAAAGAGCAGCAATGAATGGCAAATTACCTGAAACAAAGTGAAAATAATATTCACAGAAAAGGTGAAGTTATGAACAATGGTTTGGTTGAATGATGAATCTGCTCATATTTAAGGCTTTAGGAGATGTAAGTGGGCGTCCTTTTTTTTCTTTTTACCGAACAACCAAATTTCAAGATGCAGGCGCTTGGGTTGCAGAAGAAAGCTTGCCCCGCACTGTGAGCCGATTCTGTGGCTATATGCTCCGTGATGGTCGTTTGGGCCCCTCGCGGTCCATCCTGAGCTTCCCGACCAAATGCTAACTGCACTTCCTCAACAAACATGCCTGTCCATCTTGAACCTGGTGCCCATCTCCACTCACTCAGATACCATCAGCAAAAGGGAAGAAGATGAGTTTCTGAAACATTTCAATCATTAAAGAGCTCAACGTGAAACTTGGTGTGTACGTTCACCAACCTGGGATACTACAGCATACAAAGGCAAGGTGGGGTAACTGCATAGAACTTGAAAAATCAAACTGCATCCACCAAATAAAGCAATGAGAATGCTCGTTTTCTTGGATAATTAGGGAAGAAACAGAAAAAATAAAATCATAGAAAATTCTCAAATATGTAGTAATCTCCCTTTTGGAATTACTACATAATAAGCCTGGCACAGTGTAGCCCGCTCTTTCCATGATGTAATGATCTAGACGCAACTTTACGACTCCTATTGCGACCTCAGACTTCATGAGAAATTTGTTTTCAGAAAATAACATCTAAAAAACATTATTCTTTGGGACACATTTTAGATAATCTAAAAATAGTAACATGCTTGATTTACAAAAGAGCATATTTTAGTGTTGTACTGCAACACCCTCAATTATGTCTCACAAGCAGTGATACAGTTGTTTCAAAGTAATCCACTGCAATCCTGCGCACTGTATCTATATTTTCTGGAAATATTTATAAGTGCAAACTTGTTGTACAGGAGAGATTGGGGAGAAAAGGATTGACTAACTTTCTTTTAATTTTTGTGAGGCTTCAAACAATTCACCTTGTCTCTTCAAGAACTGAATTTTCAAACAAAAGTCAACCACCCAAACCCTTAGGAACTTCGAGATTTTCATATGCACCAGAAAACCTCTTACATGGTGAAAAACACCACCTCAGACTAAGACTGTTTGACGTTGTGATTGAGGTGCTTTTAAAAGTTTTTTGTCTTAAAATAAAAAACACTCAAGAAAACATCAATTTGATGTGTTTTCATTACCAAGCACACGTCTAGAAGCTCTTTCTATTTGCTTAAAAATTCAGTTGATGCAGAAACAACATTTAAATAACATAAATATAAATATAAAAAGCTGAGAATGTTTATTGGAGAGGAAGAAAAGATACAGGTTCAGAAGCAATAACATTTTTTATGCGCAGTGTACGACACCTGCATCATTTCGCACATTCATTTCTGCAATCAGTGGCGGTGCATAGCTTTAAATTTATCTTCACTTCAGTTTCGGTTTTGGTCCAGTCCAAATATGAAGTTTTTAAAAGATAGCTTAAATATAGATAGCTGAGGATGTTCAATCTGGGAACCAAAAAAATTAAATATTGAAGGAAGAAAAATTGAACCAAAATATTTACCTAGCTCAAGTGTAAAAGAAACATACGAATGTAACAAACCTTTACCAGTTTAATTATGAAGAACACGCTCAGCAAAAATGGTGGCGAGAGCAATAACAAAGCAGACAGCAGCAACCACCCATGTCGGTGTGTACTGCGGAGATTTGGGTTCATCCTCCATACTCCGTGTTTCCTGATAGTCTGGAAAAAGAATTTGAAAGTTGCCAGGAACATAAAAAGATTGTGAGAATGGGAAAGTAGAAGTACATTCTGAGATTGGCTAAGGACTAATCAGAACCACAGAAGTTCTGAAAGGTTTCTCTTGGAGCATACATCTCACGTTCGTCACGTGAATAAGGTTCCAATTTTGCTGTTAGCACACTTCAAAGTGGTGGCTATGGCCTCATCAGATTCCTTAACTCAATAGCAGATCAATGTCAATGAACTACTGATTACCTCGTTTTTAGTAGAAGCTACATACGGCAGATGCCGCACATCTACTGCAATAGTCTTCTTCGAGGCATAAATTTGGTTGCAAACAGGGGGGAAAAGAGACATTCTCAGGGCATTGGTCTTGGAAATCACCAAAATGACCTGTGCACACTTGGCGGTGTATGTTCCAACCAAAATATGCACAGATTGTACAAACTGATATGCACGGATAACAATTAGATATGGGAATTGCAAATCCAGTAATGAGATGAGATCTGTTACAACATTAAATCGAATTTATTGTTAATCAGTCTTTGAACTGTTGAATTCACAATTTGTTTTCCCAAAGAATACAACGTTACATATCATACACATATACTAAGTATATCACAAAATCAGACAGACATCTTCGGTACAAAATATCAATTTCTTAAAGTTCCCAAGCACGTATACCGCAGTCATCTTCACAAACTTATGCATTGTAGTCTTTCCTATGACCATCCTCCTTCCTTAAGTAGCATCATCTTTACCTCCCAAGATGTTCCAAGTCCAAACTCTATTGCAGCAAAATCATCTTACCAAAAGCCACACAGATAAACTCTTAAAAACTGTCAACTGTGGCATCTCATGGTTTCCAAGGTGCTGGTGGTGGTGGAGGAGTTGGAAACATTGGGGGAACTGCAGAGAATATTGTGTTCTTGTCAATCCCAGTAGTTTTGTCACCAGACAAGGCCACAAGTGCTGCAACTAATCCTGCATTTCCAGCAATCGTTGGCTCTGTATAATTATAGTTGGTGCGAACATCATGGAAACCATCATGCCGGTCAGGGCCAGCAACCATGGCTCCAACAAGTGTATTTGGGTTTGGCTTCGAGGTGTCCCTCCATTTCCATCCTCCTTTACAGTTATACCTGATCTTGTTCTTAGGGATAGATGCACCTCTATGGTGGAGATGTTTTGGGTAATGATTACCAAAACCCACAATATAGCTCATTTTACGAGGATTCTTGCCCAGGATGTAATCAATCTATCACAATAACAAAGCAAAAATGAAGTTATAAACCACCAAAATTATGAAAATATCTACTATAGAACATCTAATTAAATAGGGCTTGACATACTTGAGTCTTGGCGAAATCACGCAACACATCAGTAGAGTAGAAATTTGGTCCACAATACCATCCAGGTGTATCAGCAGCTTCAAGATAATCACTAAATAGGGTTGCTAGGAAGGCAGCGTTGACGACATACTGAAGGGGCTGAGGCCTTCCATGGTTTAACTCGATCAAGCCTCCTGTAGGACATCATCAACACAGTTAAACTGGGATCCCAAAATTAATCCATCCACCTTGAACACTCTCAGGCTAGTCATACAAGAGATGGTTTACCTTTTGTTCTATTAAACTTCGTGAAAATTGGCAGATATGAGCACATGATTATACTGGTCTGGTTGTGAAATGTACTCAGTATTTCTTCATATGGATAACCAGGGCTCAAGAACAATCTTAGGCGGCTCAAAAGTAGCTATCACACAACAAAATTTAATCATCGGGAAAGATACCATAAATTTCAAAGTTAACTAATAGCGAGCTAGCCACAATATGATTTGACAGTAAAAGTAGAAGCACAAAAATGTCAACAGGACCCTAATGGGAGATCATTGTTGACAATTCAACATTTGGGCAAAATGTCAATGGCAATTCATTAGGTTTCAAACAAATGAATCATGAAATAATCAAGAAAAGTAGAAAAGAGTACAAAGAAGAAAAGGCAAGAGATAAATTTACAAGTATAGATGCAATTTTAGAATTTTGAAAAAACAAAAAAAGAAACAAAATAATAAAAGCCATAATTCTTAGAATAAACATACCCTGGGACAAATTTTGTTGAATATGGATAACTTAGAATAAAATATCACTTTGTTAGTAGCAAAACAAGTAATTAGAGGAGCCCATAATTCTTACTCGAGTTTCATATCTCGGGGACACACTTAATAGTCTAAGCTTTTGAATTGAGATAGTTCAGCCTAACTAACCAAAAGATCCTGAGTTAGAATCTTAGGACCCCATTCTTTCCTCTATTAATAGCACATGGGAGTGTGAACCTTTGCAAGTTTCAAGTCCAAAGAGCTCTCACTTGAGAGGGTGTTTGAAAATAATATAAATTATATATTGAGAACAAGCTTTTGAGTGAGGCCCCAAGAAAAGTTTTAAATTACTCTCTAACAAGTATCAAATAAAATCCATGCATATGCATAGCTACCTTAAATTTCAGTAGCTTTCAAAATCTAGAATATATCAACTCCTAAAGATGCTCGACATGTGTGTATATTATACTGAAACAATATAAGATATTTTAATAAATTCAAAGCAAGAATAGAGGCATGGCAAAATTAATAACATTCTGAAGGTAATTGCATGGCTAGGTAAAGCATGATAGAATATAGATAAGAAGCTTCACTAACCTGAGCACCAGCAAGCTTGTTGTCCCAGCTAAGCACACCATAGTCTGGCCCTCCCCAAAATGCACCGGCATGCTTGGCTAAGCCAGGCATTGTAGCAAGCTGAAGATAGGAATTATTTCCAGTTGCATAATATAGCCAAGCTCCACCCCAAATAAATTCATCCCAGTAACTAGTTGAATTATAGAAAATGGCGGCTTCTGAACCACTTGCACTGTATCTACCTCGCTGGTCCCTTGCAAATTTAAAGAGAGTTTTGGCACCATGAACAAGCTTCTGAGAGTAGGCCTTGTTATCTTTGAAAACGATAGATGCAGAAGCTAAGGCAGCAGCCATTTCTGCAGCAAGATCAGAGCAGGAGCTGCATTCAGTTACAGGTCTGACGTAATCAATGTCCTCAGGACGCATCCAGCAATAATGATCGTTTTGAGTGGTACTCCCACCAGAAGTATCCCCCGAGCCAACCTGTCAGGGAGTGGAAATCAAAATGTCAGACCATATACCCTAAAGAAGATCCACAAACAAAGATAACAACAATAATTTGATGACTGGAACGCATTGTTTTATGCATCTTAAACTAATTAACTAACAAGATTATAATGCGATGATGGCCAATGCAGTAGCTATAAACAATCTCCACTTTAGTATTCAAGGATAAGCGGGAAATTTTCTATGCATAAGCAGAAGTTGATTTTTCAAGGAGAAACCACCAGACAAAAGAACTTGCTCAGTAAGTTAGAAAGATTGAGAAAAGCCCTACCCTCCATGAAGTGCACCAAGCAAGATAATGTTTTCTTTGCAAAATCAAGCATCGTCGACATTAAAGTGAATGGGAGTTATGAAATAAATTCAGTCCAGATACATTATATCTATGTTTAGATAAAATGAGTGAAGTTAATTCACCTGTGCAACTATCCTGTCGATGGTATCAGCAGAACTATTAAATGTCTTCAGAAAGTAGTCAGCTCCCCACTTTATAAGTTCTTTGACATGGTTAAGCTCACCAGCAGCTTCATATTTCGCACTATATTCAATAACACTCCAGCTCAACATTGTCATGGAAAAAGAAGCAGGGAAGTGGAACTTTATTGCATCCCCAGCATCATAATATCCACCCACCAGATCTTTGTAAAAACTACCTTGTTTACCTTTCCCATCGCCCAAACACGAGCTTCCCCTCCATGACACGTTGTTATGCTTCGGAAGCTTTCCCGCTGCAATTTTCCATCAAAATACACAAACATAAACAAAATCAAGATTCTTTATTTCTTTGAATTTATGATCATTATCAATAACATCAGCAACAGTAACCGAAATTAATGATCTGAATCCGTGCAAGCTAACGATCTTCTTGAATAATTCATGATCTACGGGATCACATTCAAACTAACTAAAAAGAAAGAAAGATTGTCTAATTTCCTGACTATGGATGATCTGAATATAGTAAAATTAAGTAAATTCATGATCTGGGTTTCTTAAGATTGATGATGCATGTTCCTTAAGCAGGTATAATCCTAGACTCATTGAAAACGCCTCTCCTCCTTCTAGCTACAAAATGATGTTATCTTCCAGATTTAACAAATAAATGAATTCAAGAGGCATGCAGACATCAACTGACCGAAAACAGATCAGATCAGGATAAAAATAAAAAAGGAAAAGGAAAAGGAAAGGAAACATACATCTTTGAGCATTGAAGAACATGAGTGCCTTATGTAGAGCAAGAGTGTAGTTATCAGCTGGAGCATGAGAGTGATGATGGCGAGGCACAGTTTTAACAATAAGAGTAATAAGACCAACCAATAGACCAGCAGCAACGATACTCCCAACAGTCCACACAAAGATCTTGCGACTAACAATGATACAGCCCAGATCCACATATTTCTTCTTCTTCTTTTGCTCAGCTGGACCCAGCAACCAGCTCTGCTGAGTCTCATCCAATGGCCTTGACAGAGCTGCCCTGTCTAAGTCATTCAAGTTCCTGCTCCTGTCATCATCTGTTGCTGAATCTGCTGCATTTATCTCCAGGGGTCCTCCCCATGGATCTCTTCCGTACATATTCTTAAGATTTCACCCTTTCTTCTTGTATTAATTTAGTAAATTACCTTACTTTTGATCCTCCCTCAATTCAAGAAAACGAAAACGAAAACAAAAACAAAAAGGCAGAGAACTCGAAGCTCCACCGACACTGTATTGACAAAAAGAAAATGTGAGCTGTGTTACTCTCTCTCTTTCTCAAGTGTGGGGAGGAGTGATGGAGCGTGGGGATGCGGGAGGATATTATGAATGGTGGACAGAGGAGACTGATGACGGTGGAGAGTCAAGCAACAAGCAGTATCATATCATGTGAGAAACTTGGGTTGGGTTGGGGTTTTTATTTTTATTTTTATTCCACGTTTTTGCTAACATTTTTAAGTACGGAATTATATTTATTGAATTTATTAAATGTGGTTGTGAGGGTGACCGGTCCGCTACTAGACAAGGACAGCCTGTCTGTCCACCGCTGTGTTTCTAACAGCTAAATCTGCGGTGTATTTCTTTCTTTCTCACTCTAGACAGTGGGCCCAAAAAAAAAAGGAAGAAGAAGAAAAGTAGAGTTTGGTAATGGAATTTGCTTTCCAAGAACTTCAACCCGTTCACATGGTGTTTATTAATCCCATTATTTTTTAAAATATTTTTTTAATATATTAAAATAAATTTTTGTTCATTTTAATAAATAAAATTTAAATTCTGTTAAAAATATTTTTTAAATATAAAAACAAACTGACTTATTAATTAAGACTAGGGCTTCACCTACTTTTGAAGTTGGATTTTTAAAAATTTTGAATTTTAATTTTTTAAATTAATATTTTAATATAACTAATATTAAAAATAAAAAATATTATTTTAATATAATTTCAAAACCAAAAACATTTTAAAAATAATTTACTACAATTAATTTTCCATGGTCTTTAGCACCTCCAGTTTTGGGGAAGAGAGGAGACATCATAATTGCTTGTAAAGTGGGGTTGGTTTTGATCGTAATTTTTTAGTGTTGGTGAATGAAAAGATGCCATCCAACTAACGATGGTAAGGAACCTCATCCCTTTCACTTTCCAAAGCGGACAAATCATTTTTTTTTTTTTTTTAATTGTAATTATTGGATTAATTTACATGTATTTTAACTAAATTTTTTAAAATTATAAACTTAATAATTATGTAAACTTCCAATGATCCGAGATTTATAACAC
>Ga0307515_10014052_pt1 | contig 14894 bp, 17 predicted proteins | sample 17_EM_MG_FD_194513 | JGI IMG/M metagenome (GOLD analysis project Ga0307515, IMG submission 194513) | Populus trichocarpa ectomycorrhiza microbial communities from riparian zone in the Pacific Northwest, United States - 17_EM | ecosystem: Host-associated > Plants > Roots > Unclassified | place... | reverse complement strand
TCGAACGGAGAATGACGTACTTATCACTGTTTTTGATACCTAGTACCCTATGTCTCATTACCCCGCTATTTACCATCATATGTCTCATCGAATGTCTAATTACCTGTTTCCACTACCGAATGACGACGTAGTCGTCATTCTATTTATCACCTATCTGGTGTATATATAGAGGCCTTAGAGCCACACTCAATAAACACACGAGTCCTCGTTTTCAGACCTCATTTTCAGGTCGACAAGTTCTAACTTAGGATCTCAAGGGTATAAAGCTCCAAGAAGATGAACAGAACATATGCTTGATAAGGGACGCCTGTTCTGTGGGGGATATTAGCGCACGCTGTAGATGACAATGGCTACTAGTTCAGCCTTCCCAAGTCTAGATGAGCTGAGCCTCGAAGCTTTGCAGCTTATGATGAGGAACTATTGGTTACACAGCCGACACCGGCTGCTATTTCTCATATTGCTTTTCAGTGAAATACAAAGTAGCTAGTGATATGCGCCCAGCTACTTTCGGCGCGCGTAGAGCACGAGCTGGAGACGGATTTGGTTTGCGGGCCATGAATGCGGTTGTGCGTTGAGCGGGGCTGGCACATCGGTGGCTTTTTTATAATATCAGATGGTGAGTTTGTTTCTAATTAAACGTCGCGTGATTTTAGACGCGCGTTGGGTAGGTTTCCATAGATTTTCAGCGTTAGGGACGTTATATTTAGCATGGGGAGCGTGATGGATGAGGATAACCTAAGGTATAAACGTGTCTTCATTCGCTCTTGCGGCGTCGAGTATTAGTAACCATCAAGAGCTCTTAAGTTCGAAGTTTGGAGGTAAAGGACCTCTGGATGCAGGGTTAATACCAGGGGGTTTAGGAAATTAAAATCCCAAGTCTACCACTCAAGACTTAGTATTTCTTTCAACAGATTTATAAAGGTGTTGAAGTACTCTTTAGTACATGATTGAGAGCTACCGATTACCGATTCAATGCGGGTAGCGATTAAGAATCTGAAGGGTAAGGAATCCGCCATAAAAGCACTATCCCACATTCGATACCCTGCTTTACCATATTTAACTGCCCATACTAGCTACCTGAGTCTCATTTCAAGGCCACGGATTGCATTGTAGCTCAATCAAGAGCTGTACTCAGATATAAGAGACTGGCATTAACAGAAGTACATTCGTTAAACGGTATACCCACTGCCATCCACATCCAACCCGATCCCAACCAAGTCCGTCAAACATTACAACCCAACCCCTTTTCAGCACCCCTTAACAAGCATTAACAGGACACGCGATATTCGTCCCATACTTATCCCCCGAGATACCCGCAACCTGGAAAATGGCATTAATAACGCCTCCAATCCCCTCTCCGGCAATCAAACCCGCCGCCACGGCATAGCCATAGATATCGAAATGGCCCGGCTTCTTCTTCGCCCAGATGTACGCCGCGGTGCTGCCTATAACCATAGCGGTGCCGTAGACGGTCTGCGGCAGCACGAACGCCAGCCCGACGCACATCATGTTGGGGTGGTAGGTGCGGACCCACTCGAGACGGCCGACCCAGACGTAGTGGCGCAGCAGCACCATAAAGGAGCCGAAGATGCCGAAGACGATGGCGAAGATGCCGGACGAGCGCGGGATCGGGAACGCCGGGTCGGTGACCGCGACGGCGACCGCGCGCCAGGCCGAGACCGAGGGCGCCGAGAACGCACATGTGTCCGCGTTGATGTCGATGATGCACGGGTACGCGGTCGTGAAGAGCTGGAACATGGCCGGGGCGAGGAAAACGGCGACAATGGTGCCGATGCCTTGTGCGAACCATTGCTGGTTGGGAGGTGTGCGCAGCAGGAATCCGGTTCGGAAGTCGCTGGTTAGATCGGATGACTGGTTCGCGCCCATACTGGCGATGGCGCCGCCGAGCAGGTTGAGCTTTTGCGCGTGGGCGACATTCCAGTGCTCGCCCTTGGTGGCGCCGCCGAGGACGATCTGGGAGGCCTTAGAGGCCGCGGTCAAGGGAGTGATATCTGTCATAGTCGGAACTCATGATATGTGAGAGATCTTAATAGGGCGGGGAGACTTACCAGTGACGCCAGCGCACTGAACGGCAAGGAATGAGAAAAAGAACGCAAGGAAGATCGAAAGAAGCGACATGCCCACAGGCATCTCGAACTCGACGCCTAGAACAACGCAAATGCAAATGATCGAGAGGATAAGCCCTGGCATCCACATCCACATCTTGACAAGCTCATGCGGTGCAGCGGAGTCCTCAACCAGGTCTTCTTCTTCTTGCTGCCCAACCCTCTTGAAGAAGCCGATCTCCTTGCCAGCGGCCTTTCCAATTTGATAAAGGCCATTTGCGATTCCACGATAGAGAGCTCTGAAGGCGTAATAAATAACCTTCCATTGCATCGCCAGCTCTATAGCTGTTGTCAGTAACCGCTTTTTCACGAGGGGATGTTGGGAGAAAGAGAGCATTTACCAGTGAAAGAGACAGCAATCATGAGCAGGACACCGGGCCACAAAAGCCAATATCTGGGGCTTGGGTGATCCCTATTGGAGGCCTTCAAGCTGAGAGACGCAAAGGTAATGGCACCATCCCAGTTAGGATCACCACCGCTAATATCGACGCCCCATGCTGCACCATTGTGGACAAGCGCAGGACCAATAATGCCCCAGGCGAGAACACTGCCCATGAAGAAAGAGATGGATACATTGAGACCGACAAGCATGCCAGAGCCAATGAAAGCTGGGGTGAATTCAAGATACCAGCCCCAATTCTCAACGGCCAGAGCGAGATCTACATGGATTAGTTCTTATTTCATAGCACGAATAATTAAACGACATACTATGGTGATGACCCCAAATGTAGAACCACGTGAAAATGTGCCAATCCCAAAGAATTCCAACGGCATATTGCGACGTGACGCGTAGGATGAGGGCGGCGGAGAATGCAAGGCTTAGAGCCTTCATCTTCATTTTGGCGATCCTCTCACCACTAACAGCCTGATGCATGCTACGGATGGTCATAGCCGTTGCGGAAGGAGTGGGGAAAATCAAGCGGAGTTCGCGCGCAACGTAAACAATGAAAAATTTACGCACTATGTTCAGTATCAGTATCGGCATTGTAATTGCTAGTAACGGGAGTGTACTCACTTGGCGTGGCGAAGAAAAATCCAAAATAACCACCCACTACAGTGAGGGAAACAATCTTCCAGAAGTCGTTCTTTGGTGTATCGAGGAGATTCAATTGATAGAGAGCTGGGAACGCAGACACGAACACGCTTGACAAACCGCCAGAGGCCATAGCAGCAGTCTGGACGATGTTGTTCTCACGAGGGCCGAAGCTACCTCCAAGGACAGGGAAATTCTCTCCGAAGGTCTTGGAAAAGAATTTGACGACAGCGAAACCGGCGATGGCCTGACGGGAAATCAGTTAAGAGTTTGCTATCGTACTTCTAAACATGTACTTACGCCGAAGAGGTTGGCACCAAAGGTCCATCCCGTTTTGAGACCAAGGTAGACATTGGACGCGTTCACAAGAGCGCCGCAACAGAGACCGACAAACACAGCTCGGATGGTGATGATGCGGTGAGGTTCGTCGGGAAGATCGTCGAAGGGACGGAAAGGATCCGATAAGAAATCGGTATGTTGGTTGTCATCCAGCTCCTTTGTTGTCTCGTCGACGCCAAGCTCCTTCTCATAGCCATAGCCAGAGCCTATTGTCGAAGGATCATGTTCTTGATTACAGAAGGTGTTCTCCTTCTCAGTCAGTGGCGGGCTGGTGACGATCAGTATGGGGTGTTCTTGCCCAACGTGGAATTCAGCGGTGGTGAGGAGCTTGGTGACACTTACACGTTAGGGTTGATCTGCCCGCCCAACTGGACGTTCTCGTCGAGGACCTCGTTGGAACTCATGATGGAATACCAGGAGTGGACTGTGGAAGGATGGAAATCACGCAGTCTGGGTGACCCACGATAGCTTCAGGGTAGGAGGGGTGCATGACTGTAATATACTTTAAACTAGCTACATGAGCTTATAGGACAATGCTATCCTTTGCCACGGTAGCGAAGGAGCCATGTTCTATCAGCATGTTTGCCTCTATCGCATCCCTTGCCGATTACATTACAGCCGACCAGTTAGATGGAATAAATACGGTGCTAAAAGTATGGAAGGTCTGTAGAACATTGACTCCTGCCAATCCGAGTGAAGCTATCGTTGCGGCATGGCATCCATGATGGAACGACCAGCAACACAATCAGTCTCGGAACACGTCGATCCAGGACGTCCCGGCCACCGTTGGTCCGTTGCAGGGACGGGCGTGGGCCCTGAAACGGCAAGGGGGATGAAGCTGAAGACGGTCACGTCCGTGTAGGAGTGCAGCGCTTGCCACTTGCTCGATTGCGACAAGCTGCCCCATCAAATAACGTTACACTGCCAAGACATGGACAAGATTGGAAGCCATCGACGTCTGAGCAACGCCTCAAGCGCAAACGTACGCATGGAACCCGACGATACAAGTGGGTGACATGAGCGGATTGCTAGCGCAGCCCCACAAAGCTTCAATAATTACTAAGTAATCTGTATAATGACTCCCAAAACTCCACAACGCCATCTTACTTATACGGAACGCGCCCGAGTTTATACTCTCTACTACACGGCTCAATAGACAGACTCACATCGCGAACGAGCTTAGTGTCCCTCAACATACGGTCAGTTACTGTCTTAAGCAGTCAATCACTCCCGTTAAGCAGCAAGGCCGTCATCCAATTCGACAGCAGCTCATTGCCCATGCCTCCTTCAATCACGAGCAGCGACTCAAAAATACTTTTGACAAATTGCAACAGAGAAGCCGTTTCTTACACTAAAGCATATGGAAGATCGCCAATTCTAGGCCCAAATACACAAGAACTGGAGACTCTTAATGGGATCGTGTAATTTAGACAGATAACGCCTTCTTTTACATAGTAAAGGCCAGCCCTACGTCATAGGAAGGCCTAAAGAGAAGTGTCTTCCTAAGTATTATATACCTAAATTTAGTAAATATATCACTATTATAATATAGAGAATAGAGCTTTATCTCGTATAGCTTAAGCAATAAGAGCAGCCTATCAAGAGATACTTCGTTTTCTTATATAGTTGGCCTACTCATTTACCTAATCTAAACCTTATTAAGAATACTCAAAGTCTTGTATGGGTGAGAGGTTCCTAATGATAAAAATGAGCTTATATAGTATATAAGGAAGGGATGGGGCGAGCTTTCGTTGCGGGATATCCGAAAGTACTATCCCATCCCCCTACTACGTTATCGATAAAGATGTGGACCCGTGTATATAACATCAAGGAACTGTACTTAATCCATGCCTCCTGATTGGCCAAATTCTTATCGATAATTTAGGACGATAATTGACGGGTGATGGGATAGGAGTATGAGGGAGAAGCGTACGGCCATATTGGAGGCTCGGGAGGGACATACAAAGTATTAAAATCTGTATATAATACTGTTTAGGGGGTTCTATACAAATTTGTACGTAAGTCTCGAACGTTCGATATGGAGACGCTAGCGATCCGCTCATGTACCCCCCCTTGCAGCTGCGCGCGCAGCGAAGGCCGCTAAGGCTAAATTATTGGGTTATCAGTCGCTCAAGTTTCGCGACGTTTCATCCAAGATAAGGAAGCTTTGTTCGTGGCATCGGACCGATAGGGCCTGTCCAGCAGCCATCCCTCTCGACGATCCCCAGCTTGGCTGGTCGGAAGAACGTGCCAAGTCCCTTCTTGCCAAATTAAACTTCGTGAGCCTGTTAGATCCGACGTCCTATCGCCCTGTCCCCATGACCTTCACTTAGCATTATTGAAGCTCTATCCAAACAGGCAGGTCATCAACTCCAACATCAGAATCTCACACGCCTCTTCCGGCCTGTGAGCCGCGGAGCAAAAGTATCCCGGGCTTGGGCCAAATTGTCAGCGCTCGGCCCCTCTCTAATCTTACCAGATGTCATTCCAGAAGAGATCTAGAATTAAACCCACGTGAGTTCTTGCCTTCTCTGCAGCTAATGCTCCACGGTTACTTCGTCGGGTCAGGGTCCTTTCCCATCCAATCCCGAATCTTTGGGAACAAAAACCTGGGGGAAGGAACTGGTAGGCTGTGGGGTTTTGCGCTCAAAGAAGAAACCGATAAAGCTTCCATAGTTCTGTATTGTACACAAATATCGTTACAATGCGATCGTACATATTGATACGAGTACTGCAACACATCAGCAGCATCAAGAGTCTTCCAATATACACGTAGAATAGAGAGGAGTATGTGGGGGGCCTCGTATTCACGCCCTTCTAGTCTACTAATCCTTATCCAGTGACCCTCTCCAATCTTTGATATGATCAGATATGACCTTCGCTGCTTGCTCGGGGGTAAAGTTCCGCCCGATGGCCTCGACAAAATCTCCTTCCGGATCTGCGCCAAGGGGCAATGGCGTCAGCAAATTCTCCACTGACGAAATCGCAGAACTTACCCATGAGATAGAAATATATGCTATGATCCACCAAATAATCTTGACCTGGTTGCACATTTGGTGGCGTAGAGAAATATACCCTATATTCCTTACATACTGATTTGGTATTTTCGTACGTTCCACACAGGCCTATTATGTCTGGATGGAACTCTTTGAGGTACTCCCTGACTACCGCTGGTGTGTCCCGAGCCGGGTCGCAAGTGATAAACACCGGGCGCAAAACATTTCCGCAACGTTGCTTGACAAGGTCGATCATGACGGCCATTTTGTCCAATTCTTCAGGACATATGTCAGGGCAGTGCGTGAAGCCGAAATACACCTATGATCGAGCAAGTCCTTGTTAGTGATGAATCTCCGAAACGAGGGGTTCAACGGTCCAGAACCTATACCCCCATAAAAACCATGTAGCCAGATATTACATTCTACGTACCAGAGCATATTTGCCACGCAAGTTTTCGTGAGTAAATGTGTTCCCGTTTTGATCTACCAGATCAAAGGGTCCTCCAACTTTCGGTTTTCCAACACCCTTTGTCGACTCTGCAATTCTCTTCCGTGCCAATCGATCTTTCTCGTATCGGAAATATATTGTGAGACCAACACCAGAGATCAGGAAGAGAAGTCCGGCTGGCCATGAGAATGGCTAGTACAAACAAAATAGTCAGCAGATTGCATTAATGCGGATGCGCGATTGTACAGAAATGCGGAGGTAGTCAAATTGAGATATTCAAATAAACACATACACCGGATTTATATCTTGACTTTGCTTCCTCGACCGTCTTGTATTTATTTGGTATTGGCGTTGTAGAGAAAGGTCGTGCTGTGTGCCCTGAAATCCTCCGAGAGCTCTGCCAGGAGCAACGGCTTTGCATGGCCGAACTCTGTGATGTCGTTCTCCAGGATGTACATTGCCCCAGGTCTGGCAGCCGGAGCGTAGCATTGGAGCAGCGCGAGGAGGTATAGGCTCTAGTGGAGGATCGCGAAAGGAATCGGGCTGCCGGGAGCTCGCTGAATAGCGTATACGTGGGCTTAAATGCTTTCAAAGCACCTGGGATAGCAGAACATGGCTGTAACATGTCAATCAATGGGCCTCTGAGCCTATGGGGCGAGAAGTCTAGATGCCGGCGGTATTCAAGACCGATGAGAGGCTCTCAAAAAGTCGAGCGCACGGACATTGCGCGCATCATCTTCGCGAGCTTCACAGCACAACGACCTAACACTCAAGACTATTATAGTAATATACAATGCAGAAAATTCCAAACATCTGATGCTCTAAGCTATATAGTATCTAAGTCCTATCTAAAAATAAGAAAAAACCAGAGAGTCAGTAGTAAACCCATGGTATGCAACGCTCTGCAAAATACCAACTATAAACCCCATATTTTAAACGCCCAGTACAATGCGGTATAACTCAATGATGCAGAGCTATAAGAAAGACCAAAAACTAATGCGACATGAACCCTTAATCTTCAGAAATCTTAGCCAGCAGCAAATCTACTCTTGGCTCTCAAGAGTGCACCATACTTCCATAACAAGAAGGGTGCGGGTATACCCAACGCAACACCGATAAATCCTAGAACGCTATTGCCCCAACCATAGTCGAGTTTATCATACATAGCCGGTGCGAAGAGCGGGAAACCGAATCCCGCTAGAGACCTCAGCACTGTGGCAGCTCCAATTGCCGAGGCCGCATAGCGAGTGTATGCATCAACAATGTACGTCTGGATGCATTGAAACTCGATGATCATACCAGCGGAAAACATCACGGCACCGATGTTAGGCAGGATCCAGTGCGTGTGTGCCTGTGCTGTCCAGCCATACCAGAAAAGACCAACTGGAACCAATATAGACCCAGGAATCATTAGAGGAGCGCGGAATTCCGGTTTCCCAACGTTGTTGTTCCGTTTTCTTAGCTTCCTATAGATTCTATCGTTGATTGGCGCACAGATCTGAGTGCCCAGAAAGAAACCCAGTGCCAGTGAAATGTAGTTGAGACCACCAATTCCGATAGACTCATGATATCGATCATTCCAGAGGCCAGGGAAGGTAGAAAGTACCAAGTACATCATTCCGTAAAGATATGCCATATAAATTGCAAGGACTTGAATAATCGGTTGGGTTCCAAGGAGTCGAAATGGTCTAGTAAGTGCGGTCTTCAGGATGTTGAAAAGTGTTTTGTCCGGAGTCTCATATTCAGTATGAAGGGCATTATTGCCGGTTTCTTTTCGCAACCTATCCGCTTTTCGTTTAAGAAGCTTTGGGGCATACGTTTCCTGGAGAAAGAAAATGCCAAAACATTGAACAACGGCTGTAAATATCGATGTTGCATGGAAAGTCCATCTCCAAGTTGTGTTTTGCGTGACAAAACCTCCAGCTATTGGTCCAATGGCTGGCCCAAAGAGGGGGGCAAGACTGTAGATACTGATAGCCCTGCCTCTTTGCTCTGCGTCGAAGCAATCACTAAGGAGTCCGCCACCGATGGCTAGCGGAGCACTTCCCCCAAGCCCACTCAAGAACCGAAATGCCAGCATTTGCCCACTACTTCGAGCGAAACCACATCCAATATTCCAGGCGAGAAAGAATAAATTTGACAGTTGTAGTACGAGTACACGGCCGTATATCTCCGAGAGCGGCCCCAGGAACAGCGGCCCAACTGAATAAGCCAGGATGAAAATCGAAAGCATAAGTTGTGATTCGACGGAGTTTGTGATATGAAATTCACGGGACATTGTACCTAGTGCGGGTGCCACCATGGAAGAAGCCATAGGAGAGACGAGTGTAAAACACGAAACGATTAACGTTGCTGCCCATTTCCGTTTCATAGACCAGTTTTTTGGGTTCGCTGGATCGTCTGGGGAGTCCCACGTTACCTGAGATATACTCTGTTAGAGACATGTTACAGCACAAAAGAGTCTTTCACAATCAACGTACCAAGTTTGGATCCCTGGCTGACTTTGTCGACTGTTTCTTTTCCAGCTGCGCTGATCCTAGCTCAACATCTCTCTCGTCTCGAATCCCAGCTCTTACTTCTTGAATAGGCGTTTCTACCTCTTCCACCTCCTCCTCCTTTTCAATATCCTTCTCAGATATATTTTCGGGGTCAGATAGGCTCTCAGCATCCTCTTCTGGTTTCTGCGTCTCTGTCTTCCGTAGAGAACTTTCAGCATCTTTCAGTATTATGCCCTCTCCATTCTCTTGGTCATAGACGGATTGGTCATCAAGGTAATGTGTTGACATTCTTCGGTGCATGTCTGGGCTACTTGGGCGACTTGGCCTCGATCTCGACCTGGTTCCAGTGGAGGTACCGGTGATTGACTGTCCGAAGTCGGCCATGGTCACAGACGGATCAATCTAAAATGTAGCAATAGAATTAAATTATTCTCAACTATGATAATCTTTCTTATTTAATGATGAAAAAGGAACCTCAACGTAGGAGAACTCTGGGACTTTTTAAAGATAAAGGAAACAAAAGAGGGGGAAGCGGTACAGGGACTCCCAAGGGCACACGATCTTCTACCAGTCAAAATGCACATATCGGCACTAGAACGCCGTGTGGCTTTTATGGAGTCGACCATATTTTGAACGGGGTTAACAAGAAAGCTGTGACGAAAAGTCCGCTTTTACGAGGTCGTTCGCTCGTTGACAGGTCTTTCGGTCGGGTAGTCGGCACATTCAAAGAAAACAGCCAATGGGAGAGCTTGAGAATCTCAAGTCCTGCTCACAACTTTTCGGATCCGAAATGTTATGAAGTCTAGCTTGTCTCTTAGGACCATAATTTCTCCCGAAACTGCGTTTCACAACTCGGTCTCATAAAGGAGATAATAATTCGGTGAACGGAGACCGTAAGCCGGAGGGGGGGAGTCCGAGCGCAATTAAAAAGCTTGGCCCACGTGCAAATGCTATCAGTGCTGTATTTCAAAAGAATTGGAGAAACAATTTCGCATCCTGCTCTTAAATACACAGCTAGCTACCTAGCACTCATTAGCAACTGAACATTTTCTGAAAATCCAGCGAAACCGCTAACTCACCGCCAAGGGACCCCACTAGACGCCGCGGGGCACGCCATTGTCAGAAGATCTCGTGCGTGTGCGGAACCCCATCGCATTACTTTTCCTTCACTGCATGCAGGCATACTCGCAGTACACCGCTTTTTCGCAACATAGCAAATGCATCTCACTCTTTCTCGAACAGAGTAAGATGTTCCTGATAATCCCTGATGGGTAGCTACGACGAGATATGCTACCAGCTCATCATCCGAGGTCTGGTATCCTTAAGGGCAAGGTGGAGAGATTCAGGTTGATGAGATTGGGGGTTTGAAATATGGTATCGCCTTTGTATCCGAGGGACATCCAGATCTGTTAGGCAGCGGTACTCAGGCATGGAGAATGTCTAACGGAGGAATCGCTCTACAGCGCGGCAGATACTCGAAAGACTCCAGATTACGAAAGAGAGCAGTTTTTGAAGGAAAGCTTGAATTGGGATCAAGATAAAAACTTCTGGTTGTTGGGAAGGCTTTGACGCACAGAAGATGCAAAAGTTTACAGAGAGCCCAAAAGTTAAACTTCGAAGTATGGGCATCACCGGTGGTGGGTGATGAGTCCTCATGCAAGGAAAATCCTGAGCTAACAAGACGTAGGCCAGGGGCTGAGTCTCTATCTCAACTTCAACACATAGATCGGATTAGATTTGTCCCCTTACGTTCGGCCCTAGGCCACAGAATCACAATGTGATTTGCAGACAGCTAATGGGCAGTTGTTTGACTGCTTACTTCAGCAAGATGCATAGATGCCCCACTATCCGAAAACAGTAATTCGACCAGCATATAAGTAATCAAGCCAGGTTTTTAGTTGGCACCAGTATCGTGCGGATTAGCATGTCAGCACTACCTCACACTGCCTATGGTCTAGCATGATTTCAGCCTGCTAATAGGGGGTCCTTACTTTGTCCGGGTGCACAAACTCACAGATACTCTCTATCCGTTGATTATCAAATCATCTTAGCCTCACATTTTCGCTTCGTCATCTCCACTTTGTTTCAATGCTTGCAGATGGCGTCCAATATTTGAACGATTTATGATGAAATCGATTAGTCTTCAACTTTCACCGGGAGCACCTGCTCAGAAACCTTCAGCTTGGCTTTCATTGAGCTGTTTTCATATGCAAATCGGCAAAGCCCTATCATAGCCCAGGCAATCAAGGCTTTAGGCAGGCAACCAGAACACTACTTGACTATCCGAATGCCCCTCTAAAAGTGTCAACCCTCAACAAGCCTCCCATTCACTACCCTCCGACGCAATACCTTCCGCACGTCTTCCGCTTTCAGAACATTCCATTCGTGATGGCTGACCTCATACGTGAAGCTCCGTTTGGACAACTTGTGCGTCTAATCGCCGGCAATAGAGTTTTCCAGTATCCAGAAGAGAAGCCTGACTTCCAATGCCCTTCGAGCTACAAAGGCGGAGACGAGAAACACCACCACACTCACCATCTTGGTGAAATGACGGCTGGAACCAATGGCCTTGCTGAAATCAAAGAAACGAACGAATCTGGCGCTAGCGGTATTGACGGGACTCCCCAAGAGCCTTCCGTAGAAGCACCGGTGGAACCGGCTATCGAAAAAACAGAGTCTAATATTGAAAAACTCAACTCGAATACTTCGGACAATTCTTCAGCTTCCGATATTGAACGAACGGCTACTTTAGGTCTGCAACGGACACAAACTGTTCCCTATACACCCGAAAGATTTGCTGTCGAGCAGGCTTTGGCAATTGAGAAAACCAAGTCAAGGCCGATTGTGCCCACCACGACAGCAGATGGGGTAACATTAGTTGACTGGTAATTTATTTCTCTACGATTACAGTAGATTTAACATGTTAATAACTTGCAGGTACACCACTGACGATCCTGCAAATCCTCAAAATTGGTCGCCAAAGAAGAAATTCTTCGTAGCATTCCTGATAGACCTCTACACATTTGTCATTTACTGCGGCTCATCAATATACGTTTCCAGCGAAGTACTAGTAATGATACGATTTGGAGTAGGAGATACTAAGGCAGCATTGGGTCTTGCTCTATACGTGCTTGGCTACGGTATCGGCCCATTGATCTGGGCTCCTATGTCTGAGATTCCAACCTTCGGAAGAAACGTTCCCTACGTAGTGACTTTCGCGCTCTATGTGATTCTCTGTGTACCTACAGCACTTGCCGATAACCTTGGAGGCCTTCTATTTTTGCGATTCCTCCAGGGCTTTTTTGGAAGTCCCTGCCTAGCTAATGGCGGTGCCAGTATGGGGGTAAGACCACCTGTTTCAGGGCATATATTTCGAGCGAAACTAACCTTTGTAGGATATGTATTCTTTGCTCTACTTGCCATACCCAGTTGCGATGTGGGTGTCTGCTGCATTTGCCGCACCGGCGCTTGGTCCTCTGTTATCCGGGTTTTCCGTTGTTGCAAAGAAGTAGAGCTTTCCTCTCCGCCAGTTATTGCTGGTTTCTAACACTTATGCAGTTGGCGATGGGCGCTCTGGGAAATTCTCTGGATGGCAGGTCCCATATTTCTCCTCTTCTTTTTCTTTCTTCCCGAAACATTGGCTTCCAACATCCTCCTTCGCCGCGCCGCGCGCCTGCGAAAGATATCTGGAAATCCAAAAATTCGATCGCAAACAGAAATTGATCGCGCAGGCATAAATTTTCGGACCGTTGCATTCGAGGCTGTGATCAAGCCAATAGAGATATGCATTAAGGACCCCGCAGTATGTCTTCATTCTGTGCAATTGGAATATACTGGGAGAATACTAATTTATCGTTTAGGTATTATTTGTCAAGTATGTATCTTATCTATCCTCCCGAACTTTAAACTTACGTCCGTAAAGTGTTTACACAGCCTTAACGTATGGTATCTATTACTCCTTCTTCGAGGTATGAAGATTCACCCCCAGCCCCGTCTCCCTCACTGATCACTTAAAGGTCTTCCCTCTTGTCTATGGACCTATCTACGGATTCAATATTGGTCAGACTGGAATTGTCTTCGTGTGCATTGTTGTGGGGTGTATCATCTCCATATCAATGTACTTCGCATACCTGAACTGGCTTCTCATCCCGGACATCCTGAAAAACGGACTCCGAGCCCAGGAATGGCGCTTACGACCTGGCCTAATTGCATGCTTCGGGCCACCTATTGGGCTCTTCCTCTTCGGTAAGCTCCTAGCATAGGAACAGGAGAGCACTGTGCATTTCTATGCCTACATTATTTACAGCAAATAACAGCAGCTAATATCATGAAACTTGCAGGCTGGACTGCGAGAACCTCAATCCATTGGATAGCAGGTGTGATCGGCATCACCATCTACGCCATTTCGGTCTTCATCCTGCTGCAGTGTATCTTCGGTGAGCTATAACCCTCGCCTGAAAATCTACACACAGATTCAGCTAATACTACCGCCCAGTCTACGTTCCTATGTCCTACCCTCAATACGCTGCAAGCTTGTTTGCCGGAAACGACTTCTGCCGTTCATTGTTCGCATTCGGAGCCGTGCTGTTTTCGAGGCCAATGTATCTTAATCTGGGAATTGGGGAAGGCATCAGCCTACTTGGTGGTTTGAGTGTTATGGGGATTGTAAGTTTTGCAGACCTCATCATCCTAAACTGTTATTACTTGGCCGAGAGCATTGTCAAGGCTAATCAGTGGCAGATTGGGATGTGGCTACTCTACTTCTATGGAGCCAAACTGCGCGCGAGATCCAAGTTCGCCATATGAGTGTGGCCAAAAGTATGTAATGCAAGTACGCTACTTGGAATTTATGATGAGGAATATGATATAATACCCAGATGGCAGTTTCAGATTGGGATGATCTAGCTTAGTAGACCGACAAACTATGTGATGATATGGTCGATTTCTCATCTGTTTTAATAGGATATCGTAATACATTGAGGTGTTTTCTTCAACTCACTATGGAATTACGGTCCTCTCAACCTTCTAAGGCCTAATTTGTTTATCTAGGCCTACGTTATATACATTTTGGATAATCTGCTAAATGACAACAGGTTTCAATATATAGAGGAGCTTTTACAGCTTTTAAGTGAGTTTAAGTTTTCTCAAAGTTTTACCGCAATACTTTCCACGCTATTTTTAAAAGGCCTGAAGTCTTCCACAAGGACATATTTATAAATGACAGGAAGAATTGCTAGGGTGGCTAGCACTAATTCAACGATCCCAGCCTGGTTCCAAATATCGGACTAGGACATAAGGTCTAGGCTCTTAATATCCGATTCCACAAACCTCAAAAGGCAAACCAACATTAGTCATCTATTCGTCTAGGATATCATCTCCGATAGATTATATTTGATAATCTTAACTTAATGACCACCACAGTGATTGACAGTCTGTGTCTTCTTTGCGTGAGCA
>Ga0307515_10014051_pt1 | contig 14894 bp, 12 predicted proteins | sample 17_EM_MG_FD_194513 | JGI IMG/M metagenome (GOLD analysis project Ga0307515, IMG submission 194513) | Populus trichocarpa ectomycorrhiza microbial communities from riparian zone in the Pacific Northwest, United States - 17_EM | ecosystem: Host-associated > Plants > Roots > Unclassified | place... | reverse complement strand
TTAGGTGCAACTTGTGGGGGCAAGACCATAGGCTGTGCACCATAGTCGTCCGAGGCGCTCCCTCGTCGATAATGTCGACTACCGGGCGTTTGAGGGTTCAAGGCTGGTGGCTGATTTGGACGAAGTGAGTGAGAAATTCACGATATATACTCTAATCTAAACCTACCAATACACGACCGGACGGACTACTAACCTCAGCTCTTTTATGCAGAATCGTCCAAGGCCGAGTTAGGTCCTCATCAATTGAACCCTGTCCAGTCCGTCGACCACCGCCTGCTCCAATCCCTGCGTATCCACCCCTTGGAGGCGGTCCTGGGGTCTGTGACGGAGTCTGTGACGGAGCCAGTGGTGCGGGGACTGTAAGGTTCGCGGGACGGGGTCTGCTATTGTAAACTGCAGCAAGCTTTGTTCTGGGGGATTTCATTGGCAGTTCCGGGGGCTTATCGTCGTCATCTTCCGACCTTCGATGACCTGTCGTACCAGTATTGTCTCCATAATAACCTTCATTTTGAATTGCACCCAGGCCGTGTGCCGCTGGTGTTCTAGGTGCAGGTACAGGTACACGCCTAACGTGGGGCGTTTGGTGCGTACTTGCTGGTGACCGGAGATGGGTTCTCTGTGTCTGGCTCCGGCTGAGACCACGCTCGCTACGTTCCGTGATGACACTTAAGCCCGCAATGCTCGGATAGCTCTTCATTGTGGGCTCGTCCATCGAATTCTCATCGGTACTCATACTCCCTTGTCTTAACCTCAACCCCAAAGCATCTTTTGTGAAATTATGGTACTGCGAAGTGGGTCTATCACCCTGATCCTTGTCAAGGATCGAGAACTGGCTCATTGGAGTCGACATAGCAGACTTTCCGGTCGGGACACGCCTCCGTCCCCTACCATGTCCTTGGTTCGCGGCCGGAACAACGTCAATCTGCGGTACTGGGATTAGATCGTCTTCGTCTTCGTTCGGGAGAACTTGGATCGCTTCAGGGAGTAGCAGACCCTCCTGCGTCATGGGCACAGAGCTCATCCTTCTCTGACTCCTGAATGAATCCGCTCTGGGGCGTCGGTAAGGGTCTGCGTAAGCGTCCATCTCCACGAATTCCTGGTTGGGGCTGGAGCTCCTGCTTTTGCTCCCACTTGACCGGTGCGAGAGGTGGCTCGCCACACTGGCGCCTTTCTTAAGTGTCCCTCCAACACTCCTGATGCTGCCTCCCACAGCCCGTATGACACGCTTGGATGGGCTAGGGTCGCGACCACTGTTGTGTCGTGAGTGCTCGTGAATGCTGCGACGGGTACTCGGAGTCGGGCTCGGCTCGCGACTTATTGGTGGACGTCGAATCCCATATGGCGGTGGTAAGCTGATCGACCCATCGGGTCCAAGAGTTGGGATAAATCCATCTGGGAGATCATTGTGACGAAGCGAGGGTCTGGGAGAGGGAAGCGGCGCCCGGAGGGAAGGTTTAGGGGACGGGTGGGGGTGGGGGTGGGGGTATGCTTGCCTCTGAGATGGGAGTGAGTGGTTGGAAATAGACGCGTGGTGGTTCCGCGTAAAGGTAGGCGCAGTGGCTGAGGCTGGAATGTTTGACATGGATGCTGATGCACGATGGCCAGTTGGGGCCTTTGATCGGGAGATACGCCTCACGAATCCAAGGACTCCTTTATCTTTGTTTTTCTCCCTTGCAAATTGTCGTTCCAATTTCCTCAGCTCCTTCTCGGCGATTTGTTGTGGAGTAGGGTCAACGTCACGTGCCCTGAACTTCGGTGATACGCGCATACTGGGGGCTGGGGACATGGCACCCCTCATGGGCTCAAGGATTCGGGAGGGAGGGAGCGGTGTCGCTAAAGCCGGGAAAGGGAGTGAAGGAGCAAAAGGAGCAACATCCGGGATCGGCTCCTGAGGCCCCTCGTCCATGCTGGAAACAGGTTTCCTGCCGCCAAACATCCTTCGAAATGTTTCTGTTCGACCAAGAGGCCGTGGCTTATCTGGTTCGATGGGGAGTTGGTCATGAAAAGAAACATCTTCTTCTCGATCAGTGAACACAGGCCTCGGAGGCGGTAAATGCGTCTTTGGGCGCGGCTTGCGTTCTATTGGGGGAGGAGCTGAGCTAGGCGGTGGAGGTGGATCAGAGGGTACCCGGCGACGACGCTCGCGACGTGGTTTGGAAGGCTTGGCCGACGGTTTTGACGACGGTTTCGGCGATGGGTCTGGTGTGAGCTCAGAACGGGTGTCTGGGGAGGTGGACCGTGGCATCTCGTGCATTCGATGCGGCTCATGTGCCATCTTGTGTGGTGTGGTCCCATGTTGGTGCTGCGGAAGATTAGGAAACACCGGGGGTGAGATTGGAGCCTTCTTCTCGAGAAGCTCGAGAGGGAGGCCATCCACACTCCTGTCGGGAGACGGGACTGCATCGAATGCCCTGTCGATGTCCAATTGAGGATATCTCTCCTTCAACTCGTACCGCCTCTGCATTATGCGCTGTCTCTCCTCGTCCAATGCCTTCGCGCGTGCTGATGTATATCCTCGATATTTCCCGTTCTCCCAACCTGCCACGACACCCTCGTATCGTCCTAAAATTACACCTTCAGCCTTGGCTTGCTCCAACGTCATCCGTTCCACCGCGTCTTGTGCTTCCTTTCTTGCAATCTCAGCCTTCTCTTCAGCATCGTCACGCTCATGGGAAATCTGGTCGATGAATTCTTGGGCCTTCGCCAGCTCCTGCCTTGCCGCATCTACATCGCTCCCATACTTTTGTAGCTTCCTTTTGAGTTGGGCGAGTTCTTCTTCGGCTTTTTCTTGAGCACGCAATGTAGTGGCAAGCTCCCCCTGAATGTCTTTGATCAGGCCGTGTGCTTGCTGGTTTCGCTTCCTTGTCCGCTCCAGTGATTGCTGCTTGGTGGCAAACACAACTCCCATTTGAGTTTGACGATTGATTTCCTCCGTTAAGCGTTCTTCTACTTCAGCGCGCAGCTTGTACCGCTTCTGTTCGCGCTGTTTATGTCGTTCCCAATGTCTGTGGTCGTCGTCGCTCTTGCGACGGCCTTTGTGGTGACGTTCCTTAGTCTTAGATGTTGACTCCACGAGGCTGGTCTGAGTCTGAGGGGAAGAGAGTGGGAGCGAAGCAGGAGAATTCGGTGGCACCTCGTCTGCCTGACCAAGGGCCTCTCTTGCTAGTTCAAGACGTGCAGTCAATTCCATAGTTAGGTCATCACTATGGAATGGGTCAGTCACAAAGCAGGTTTTGAATGAGCGGAAAGCACGACAGGGACGACCAGTGTCACGGTGGATATACCAAATAAGATCACTTACTGTGTAGGTGGGTAATCGGGGTGCTGAGCTACGGCGTTCAAAGGATTATTGGGCTGTAGCGCGAAGTTAACATAGTCTGGCGGTAGTACGGGTCCTTGAACGCCCGCCATGGCTCTTGACGAGATTTCAGGATATTAAAGTACACGTGGGGTCGTAAAAGGTACCAGGGAAGGCAAATGCGCCAGACACGCTCCGAAAAAGTGTTGACCTGGACACGAGGCTCGTGAAGTCGTGGTATGATGGTCGTTTTGTGTGTGATACGTGTTAGTGGGTCGTTAAGGTTGCTACACGTCGTGGTGGTGGGGTATCGCAATATTCTTACACAGAGAGAACTGCCGACGCACGGTTCAACATCGGCTTGACCCCCGCCACCTGCTGGCATGCAGCATCCCCCGCATATATCTCAGGATAGATGGAGCTACCTAGGCTACCTAGGCTACTTGAATGCACAGTATATGCAGAGGCTCAATACCTAGCCCGTCAAGCACATTCCTTCAATTTGGCCCCCGGTATTCGCTTTTACTGTGGTTGATTGTTCTACGAAGGAGCAGTTCTACGATGGAGGGTTACTACTTCATCCACTACGGATTGTGCCGCGCGAAACTTGACGCAATCTGTGGTTTTGCGGAATCATATACCTCTGATCGACAAAAGCCGTGCAATAGAATTATCACAGCTAAGGCTGCGGTCATATTTCTGCTACAGAAACGTCCGCCACTGGTTACCTCTTAAGGTTAGAGCAATAACCTAATCGTTAATAAACTCAGTGTTACGAATTGTCGTAAACCACTTTTGTATTAAATACCTAATCGTTAATAACTACAATACGAATCCCTTCAGTACAAGTCTTGGTGGGCGGCCGCAATGGACGACGAGATCAACAATATGCGTCGTCTCAATGTATTCGAAGAAGTGTCGCGACCGAAAGACCATAACGTCATCACACCCAAATGGGTCTTTCGAAGAAAGTTCGAGTCGAACGACGGGGGCATACAGATAGGCATCGTGGTAGTCGATGCTGGGTATCTGTGTAAATCCCCGAGCGACTAGTCTAGCTTTGTATTTAACTAGCGTTCCGTTCTCGAACTTTCTTCGAAAGACCCATTTGGGTGTGATGACGTTATGGTCTTCGGTCGCGACACTTCTTCGAATACATTGAGACGACGTATATTGTTGATCTCGTCGTCCTCAATGAGACTCGCTTACACTCAGTGTTACGAATTGTCGTAAACCACTGAGGAGCGGACTGGGCCCCAGAATCGAACCCTTTATATACATTTTGGTACGAGCCCAGTCATCTGACAATATACTGCAGAAATGACGAACGAAACCATATGACAGGGTGGTGTGCTCACTTTCAGATACCACGGCGATTTATTGAAGACTGTATGGAGGAGGAATGATACTGCCGATCTTATTTGGTAATAGTCGACCGATTGTTGTTAAGGGCAATAACGAGCCTCGAATCGGTCCGACATAGCGACCAGTGTCTCGGAGGATTCCGACCGGCTAATCCCAACATTACCGGAGACAAGTGTGGCGAAAAGTCAGTTTTTTATTGCACCTCGGTCAGTTGTTCACAACCTAGAAATCAGATGGCTGAGGGGTTTCGTTTGGTATTCTGCACAAGCCATATTGGCAGGGCCATGTGAGCCCGTGAGGATGAGGATGCAAATTTGTGCGAAGTAAACTGCTTACTTATAGCTTTACAGTCGTTCCTGTGGAGGAGCTTACAATGGACCAACGTGTTGAGTACTAGTGCACAGACTGAGGGACCGATATGATCTCAGCATAGGAAACGCTCGTTTCGCCTCGACTGCCTCTGCAACATGGCCCTTGATCGACGAAACGTGAACATGAGCACAGTGGAAAAAACATAGAGTGATGTGAATCAGCACAATACCAATATGGCTTCGTCGCAGCTAGGTGGCTCAACACTCTTTACAACGTCAACGAGGTTCTCCTTGAAGCACCCGTGAGACTTCCCTTGGCGTGAGTGTTAGTGCTATAAACGCCTCCTGTGGGGTACCCATCTTATACAACTCCAGCAAGGCTCTTTGTGGGAGTCTTGTCTGAGGTCTGTACTACTTGAGGTACTGGTCGTCTCAGATCCCTGACTTGAAGGTCAACCGTCCGACAACTTAGCGATACTCTTTGTATCAGTACTGATAGCGAATGATGGAAGAGAGCGGCGATGGGGACCATAGCATCGAGTTGATGAATTCATGGAAGACATTGCATCTCCGGCCGGGAGAACGCCCTTAGTGGTAGCTTCGACCATATTTAACGAGCTCCCCGAAGCTTGGTCGGGACGCAGACAAAGCTGTTTCATGGGCGTAGGTGTTGATAGTGACGTGAAAGAGCATTGAGTGATGAGAACTTGACCATAATGTGAGTTGTAGGGACTAACGAACTTCGGAATATATTCTCACCAGCCACAGCGACAGTTACAATAGAGCAATCAACGGGTAGCAATATGGGTAGCGAATGACAACGGGATACCCGCCTTGGCTTGGTCACTCTCCTCTCCGACTGCCCAATCAAATGGCGTAATGCAAGGCACTGGCTTTAATTTCCTTTCCACTGGACCATTGCACGAGCTGATTACATAAATAAAGAGTCATAAAATCAATGACGATATTCGAAATCCTTGGTCCCTCAACATTTCAGCGCTCGCTCATGCAATAGTTCAACGGGTCCTGGCAAATGCACGCCATTAGACCACAATCGTAGAGCTGGGTTCGAGCCCTGAGTTCACTGCGCGAATTTTCGGGAGGAGAGTGGGTCGGTGGAGGTGGACAGCGAGCGATCGATCGAAACGGAGGGACCAGTAGCTGTGTGGAAGTCTAACGACCTCAGTGGGTTCAACTCTCAAAACTGCAGTTCGAACCTATCATTGAATCGCACGTCTAAACGTCAGGGTGTCACCCTGCTGCACATGGTTGAACGACAAGGATTCACGTCGTCGGGTTGGGGACAAGGAAAATCAAAGGAGATGGATTATTCATCACAGTCGTGACGCAGCCCTCATAAAAGTGCACCAACTGAAACCATCGCCCCGTAGGTACCGACCATCCGCCCAACCTTGACCAGGTTTAGATATGCCAGCCCTGGTCCCTCTGGACTCTGCCTATGGTGCCATGCTCATTGGCGCCATGCTCGCCATGTGGTCGGTGCAATCCCTCAGTCAGCAGTTGTCAGCTCACGAACCTTCAGGCTGTTTGGGATGTCCGTCGTACAACTTTACGTATATTTCTCTCGTTTCCCCAAGGATGCACCGTACATTAGAGTCCTCGTACGTACGCCCTGACGCCCGAGGGTGGTATTGGTGCTCAGCGATGCGGCCTATCCAGGTTTCTATTTTAATGCAAGCCCATTCTAGCGATCTCCGATTCACCCTAACCAGCGAGATATAGGGTGCTTGATACTGCGCAAGCGGTATTCATCGTGCATGTGATGTACACGCTTCTGTATGTCGTTTGTTCCCTTCTTTTCAAGGAGTTCACCTGAGTACCTTACCAGAGTAACTAACTGGGGAGACGTATCGTCACTGGACAACGTCCCATGGAGTCTACATGCGGAGGTCCGCCGCCCCGAGACTGGCCCTCATCGACAGCTGCTGATTCGGCCCTTTCCAGCTCATCTCAAACGCCTTGGTGGTATTCATGGTCCAATGCTTCTTCATCCGTCGGATCTGGGTCATAAGCGAATACAAGAATAAAATACCGTGTATTCTTTCAGCGATTGCTTTCATTACTCTAGGTGCCGCGATTTTTTTTGGAATCAAGGATGTCAGTCAACAATCGTTCTCAGGCTTCCATGGTATGTGCCTGGTTGCTTTACTTCTTGGGGCCACATATTTACGTCGCTGGCGCAGACTATACCCCGATTGTTGTCATATGGGATATTTCTGATATGGTACTCGGTGGTGGGATTGCCGGCATCCTTTGTTACTATCTCCAGAAAGTACGTCGTCTTCTTCCTCCAGATCCAGACTATGGTCGACGACTTAATCCACCAGTCACGGAGCAGCACCAACAGTTCGGACAATATCATTGACACACTTATTGTCTTTACTGTCAACACTGGTGCTATCACTTGCCCGGCATCGACTGCACATCTCGTGCTCTTCCTTGCATCGCCCAACACAGGCTTGCACTTTGCCTTTCATTTCATGCTTTCAAAGCTATATACAAACTGTCTTTATTCATCTTTGAACACGCGCGTGTCGTCCCGAAAAAATGAAGAGAGCAATCGCTCAGTACATGGGACGTCCTCGCGAAGGACGACACACGCCGGACGGTCGATGGTGGAGCTTCCAGGGATTGCTACCTATGATACATCGGTTAGCCACCTTCTGTTCCCATTGTAAGGGTCTCAATGTGACTCTGCGTGACGCTGCACAGGTCCCTCGATTCGGTGTGCAGCGTCCTATCGAGACCGCGCACATCACCGAGGCTCAGGGTACCCTCAGTCCGCCGTCTACTGCTCGACATATGGAGACGTTGGGGATATGGAGGACCCTGGTGAGCCAGATGAAATGCTAGGACTGACCGAAACTGAACTCGGTTCCCAGCGTCCTGTATATCTGCAAAATGACCACAGACATGAGCCTCAAGGAGCGTGATGTCTCATTGTTGGACGGCGTTTGGAAATCGGACAATTTAGGTAAATCGCAATTGTGCGAGGCATTAGCACTACAATACCGGGATATGAGCCATTACTTACCAATTGAGCCCCAGTTCGGTCCACAAGGCTTCAAGTCCCGCAATGGTTCAGCCCATCTCTCAAGTTTCCATAATCCGTAAAAATTTACCGTCGATACCCGTTTGATATTCCAGGCCCTTCTTTTAAAGGTGGAGCTCTCCTGGATAAGCAATAAAAGAGACCTTTTAGATTCACCCCCTAAGCTTAGAGACCTTGCGGGATCTCAAACGGATACTAGACATTCAAAGGTGTCATGACGCGCAAATATACTAGAAACACGTGCCATACTTTACCTCGCTTCCTTATTTCCGCTCACCCTCCAATTCTCCCCCTGGTATGCGGTCTATTAACCATCCACCCTGTCTGTCTTCATACGGTCCCCTTCCTTTTCGTTCGGTGCCCCAGCTAAGTACTTACAATGATCCTGAATGCCCCCTGCACGCTTGCTGCTATTATGCGTTCCGTAGCGTCATTACCTTATAATCGCTCGATCAACTATTGAGCGCTGGGGGAAGAGTTAGGCGTAGCCGCAGAGGAGATTGTCATTAGAGATCAAACAAGCAAACAATTGCTGGAGGACTGACTTCATGGCTGTGGGGGTCGGGCCCTTTGGGGATATGACACTCCCATAACAGCCTACCTGCTGCCGATATGATGGCTCATCCACTTTACCCCAGAAGTGCTTCTTATCTCCCACCAAGGCTTGCCCGATCCCTGCCCACCACGTACAGCACCTCAGAGACCTCCTGCCGTGAAATAGGCAACTTACATGCGGCTTTTTTTTCATCACTGTACTCCACGGACTCCACACCCTGTTGTATAGCCGGTTATAAGATTTGAACCTGCCATAGTGTGCACGTTCATAATGTCTTGCAAGCTGCCTGAGCTCCCCAAGAGCCGCTTCATTGTGAAGGTACCTTGCACATCACCTACAAAGACATTGCAAGTGATTGTCTTTCTCCTGTGTGACTGGCCTTCGGTACCAGGCAAAATTTGTCTGTAGTGAAGGACCACTTCATCATGATTGAGGCCACCAGTTATTGCTCATCTGCATGTAATGCCTCCTGTTGAATCATTTGTTAAGTACCGCCCTGTTAGGAGGAGTGCACCCACATGGTCACATACTTACAGACACACGGAAGGATCACAAGGCTCCTGAAGTGTGGATTATGCGTACTTACAACGATTTGCTCTCCTGAGCTTTATCCCATATGCCCAAGATGAACTCAGCAGATGCACGACCTGTCCAACAGAGGATGTAATTGACCTGTTTTTTAGAACCCACAATAAGATTCATGGTTCTATTGCCAATATTTCGAGAGTTCAAGGGTTGGATAGAAGTTCAGGCTGCAATTGATATTTACATGTGAATTTCGCGGCCCTTAGTGTTTAGTGACAGGTTCCGGGTTCTTTACACCGAGTTTCTACCAGCCTATTATTCTTTATCACCCCAGACTTGTGAATATCCCGTATGTCATTGGCCATGGTTTCGTGTTGACAAACTCTTGAGGCAGAAAGACGGAACCGAGATTCCTAATGACAAACAAAAGGGGGCGGACGAGCCGAATGAGGAATCCGAGGCCGTCCTTTGTTCGCTCAAACATCAAATCAAAACAGACTGATCCAGTCTAGTCAAACTAACCCCACTGATCAATGAGATCACACGTAGCGCCAAGGCAATGATCAGTTTTCTTGGGGTGACTGGGATTGTGAACCCCTCCGGTGAACAACTGCCCAGCTCCCCGAGAGTTCCCCAGTTTTGGTTCTTCCATGCTTCCCTTCAGTGATCCAAGGCTCTACTTCTGGTGTCCCAATTAGGTAAATAGCTGGTTGATGGAGGTGGAGCTGGGCTAATTCAGTCTACTCATATCCTGACCTATCTGGTTAACAGAGTAGGATTGTATACTATTGTATTTCCTCTGCCCTACTGTGCGCAGGCATCCTCACGGAAGCCACGCGCAGAGAGGCTGCGCAAGTGCAGGAGGGTGTGTGGCTGACGATACTTCTGCGAAGTTCGAGAGCGTCATAGGGAGTATTTATCTAGACTTGCTCAGCAGTCACTCAGCCCGACTCTTCTGGTTTGCGTTTGGTGCCAGGTGGTTTAAGGCTCACCACTTGACCTCTTTCGACTTGTTGAACGCGTTCCTGCTCTCGACGACGAGATGGCGACGGCTTCAAACCACCTTACGATACCATACAAGCGGACGACAATACCGCCTATCAAACAGGCGGTGCGCGAATACCTCGAGAACAACGAGCTCGACGCGCACCCTGACGCATTTGATTGGGACACGTCGCAATGGGAACACCTCCGAGCAGAGGTATCGAATGTGAATCTACATGTATCGGCTATCGATGACTTTCTCAAGTATGTCGCCTTCGACGTTCCACTCACTTTCCTTGCAAGACTCTGGCAAAGATTTATCAACGAGTAACCTGACCATATTTCTTCATTGAAGATACCACGCTCACCTCGTACTCCTCCTCACAAAATTTCCTGTCGATGTGTGTTCTATGCATCCCGCCACCCAGCGGCCTGACTGACATCTTGTGTAGATCAACATCTCGATATCGTACCACAATGCCTTTCAGCCTGGTTCCCCACCCATAATACTCACAAATCTCGCCTATGAGCGGGTCTGCCTCCTCTTCAACCTTGCCGCGCTCCTCTCACAGCTCGCTGATGGCGAAGATCGCGTAGCTGCAGAGGGCATCAAGCGCGCCACCGCATATTACCAAGTACTACATTCTTACTCCTCCTCGTCCACATATTCTGACAACCCGGACCAGAACGCTGCCGGCACGCTAGGATACCTCATTGACAATGCCCTTCAGCCTTATTTGGCATCGCTTACAGGACCCCCGCCATCCCCTGACTTGTCTCAACCTGTTCTGAAGTCGCTTCAGTGTCTCATGCTGGCCCAAGCGCAGGAATGCTATTGGCAGAAAGCCGTGATAGGTGTGTGCCTCATGTTTGCCACACGCTCCAGGCGTTCGGCCCACACAGACGTTAGAATGACTGACTCACCCATTCCAGATAACTACCGGAATAGCACTATCGCACGGCTCGCTAAGCAGGTACGCCGTTGATCCGCACCGCCGAGGAGAACTGGAATCCTCATTCGTACATATCCAGGTTTCGTTATACTATACCGCCTCACTCGAAGCAATACAAACACCTAAGCCACCCGTAAACAGACTCCTCCCGGCTGTAGGTCTCCCATTGAAGTTCAATCCGCCTTGCTCATTGGGCACATTGCCAGCGTTGGGTCCCTCACCTCAAAATCAAACAATATCATTTTGAAGCCGCGGCCCAATTCCGAAGGAGTATGGACGACTCAGAAATTGCGCGCTACGGACTCGAACTCGCCCGCCTTGCGCAAGCCAGCCAGTGGGCACGCAGGGGAATCGAGTCGCAGCATCCAGATGTGGCACGGGTGGTGATCCAGGATATTCAGGTAAGTACAATCAAACCCCTCCTTCCCTCTTCATTTGTGCTCAAAACTCATCGTCACGTTTTATCGTTAGACCCTCTCAGATTACATCGACGAACAGTCGGCCAATGCACAACGGGACAACGACCTAATCTACCATCAAGAAATTCCACCGCTTTCGTCCTTAGACCCAATTGACCCTGCTGCATTAGTCGTCAGTGCCACCCTCGGCGGGTTGAAGGACCCCGATAGCGTCCTGAGGGAAGACCAGCTGCTGTTCACCGATTTGACTACATGGGGTGCTAGGCTGGCTATTGGTACGTCACTTTTCTCTCCATTGAAGCACACAGTCCTAAATGACTCGCAGATATCTACAACGATCGAAAATCGACGGTCATCTCGGATATGCGCGAGGACGTTGAGCAGCTGGACTTGGCCACCTCCAGGTCTGTATTCATTCTCCCCCCCCCCCCTTCGCCGAGTCTCATCTATGCCACACAGGAAACTGCAAGACCTGAACTTGCCAACCTCGTTGGACATGCTTGATCGGCCCCTGGATCTCCCTCCAAGCTTGCTGGGCAAAGCACAGGAAGTCAGTTCGGAGGATGGTCCTCGGCGTATTCGCGGTATGATAGAGGATGTGCAGAAGTTGGCAGCACAGGACAGGATTCTGCTCAACGCGGTTAGTATACTCGCTTTATTCCCGCCATTCTTCGTTCCTCTCACGTAGCAAGGTGGATATAGACCTTTGACCTGCTTGATGCGGAGCTTGAAGATGATGAGTTGCAACGCAAGAACTTCGGAACGGCCTGGACACGCCCACCTTCGAACCAGGCTAATCAGCATTTGTTGCACAATTCTCAAACGTACAATGAAATCCTGGAGAAGGGCGAAATGGCGGATCAAATTGTGCGTGATAATTGGGCGGAATGGGAGCATAGGATTGAAACCCTTGTGCTTGATGAGGTACACAACACTCCTACTACACTGGGGACTCCCTTTGACATCAGTGGTTGCAGGATTCGCTGGCCTCGGTCGTCCCAGGCTCTGCCCGTCCGGGCAAGCGCATCAGCCTGAGCACTCACTCGGTCCAAACCCAATCTCATGCGCGGCTCCTACGCCAATACCTCGAGCAGCTTGACGACGTTCGGCGTGGACGCCAACAGGCCCTTAATCGCGCGCACAACCTCGCCAGTGGGGATGACATAGCCGCGCGTATTCGCCGCATGGCGGCTGGACTCGAGAGGTGGACACAGGTTAAGCCTGAGATGTTTGAAGAGGCCATGGCTGAGGAGCTGAACAAGTACGACCGGTTTAAGAATGAAATCATGGGCAGTGAGAGCAAACAGCAGGATTTACTGGGAAGCATAGAGGTGAGTTTGTTCTCCTAAGGGTAGATAGGTGCTGATGTAGTTTGCAGGAGCGGAACCGGATGTTCCTCCAGGCGAAAAGGGACGATCCAAACGTCAAGGCGAGAGAGCGGACGATTAATGATCTCGATGCTGCCCATGCCAAGTATAGGGAGATTATCCGTAACCTCAAGGAGGGGCTTGACTTCTATAACGGACTCTCTGTTCGATTAGTCGAGCTGCGCGATTCAGCAGCTAGCTGGTCGAATTCTCGTCGACAGGACTTAGAGTGCGTCGAGACCTTCCTCAAACTGGCCTCTGATATTAATACTCCTTACAGTTCCTTCGTCCAATCCTTGAGCGCGCTGTCATTGGAGCACCAAAAGCAGCAGCAGCAAGTACGACCACTCCCAGTCACCAGCGGAAGTATTGACAACGAGGAGATTCCTACTCAACCCTCACTCTCTCCACCGAATTCCTCGCCCTACTCCACTCCATCCTCCCCCCCGCCTTCCTCTCCGCCTTCACGAGGCTCCAAGCGGCCACGTGGTATCATTGCTGCAGCGTCCGGACCAGCCCCACCGGCAATTGCAGACTTGCCTCCTCCCGACTCGAATCACTGGGAGTCACTGCCCATCAGTCCTTTACCGCGTTCCGCACCCGGGGCCTCGGCTTCGCCTGATGTGACTCGCTCGCGAGCAAAGGGGAAGCATACCTCCACCTCCCCTGTGCCTGTTCCTGGCCACATAGCAGCGCTTGTCCCTCTCTCGACCAGTCCTGCTCTGGTTGCAGAATCCCCGACGCTCAAATCAAACAAGGCGAAAAAGCCGCAAGAGAGGCAGGTCTTCTGATCTGATCTGATCTGATCTGGAGTGATGTTAGGAGCGTCTTTACAACACGGAGACTGTGTTTGATCGTTCTCGTTTATGAAATCACTGCCTATTTCCCGCACATGCCCGTCTCACCTTTCATTTTCTTCGACTTCTACCGTGTGTGCATCATTCTTTCTTGCTTGTCGCGGTGGTTCTTTTACTTCAGTCTTGTTCCCATTGTTTCAAGCATTGACCGTTAAAAAGAAAAAATTGTGGTATTTTACATCGTTGAGTATGATACATAACGGAGTCGGATACACATTCACAGCCTCCAGAGTACTAGCTCACACTCTTGAGCTTCTTCTGGGACCATGAACCATGCTGGATGAAGCTTCGGGTTGAAGAGAATAAAATCAGTAGGACTAGTCCCACTACAGAGCCTGTAAAACTGTGGTAGCCATTAGCTCAACATCAAACGGACATGATTTAACCTGCCTTTGGGCCTCCCACTCCAAGTAAGGCGGTTTCAATCACTCCTGCATCTGGGGTTTCAATGCCCACAACGGCGTCTTGCACTTGCCAACCGTCTAAAACCAAGATTGACTCGTTGTATGGGCCTTTTAGGCCCAGATCCGGACATCGTTTGATCGACTGGACTAGATCTTCAAAGTCATCGCAAAGAGCCAAATCTAAGAGGCTCAGAACCACTAGTATCATACTACCAGTTGCACCCAAGACAGAAACCGCGACTTGATTGGGCTCAAGGATTGTATGAGCAAGTGGGCTGTTGATAGGTGGGCCCAGATTGTGACCAGAGGGTACGTCCTCTTGGAAGGAGTAAGCACAGTATTATCACCGATCCTGATCACTTACCCGTGCCATCTTCGTTCATGTCCATCTCGAAATCCACATAGCTGAACACCGCAGCCATTTCAGTGCCATTCGCTTCTATTGGTTCTATTGGTTCTCCCGTATGCATGGGTAATTGCTGGTCATTCTCGGGGTGAAGTTCGCTCCACATTGGGCCCACCGTTTTTTTCCGGACAAGCTCGTAGGTACGGTTTACCATGGGGTAGTCACCATCATCGGTGTACTGTGGCTCCTCAAATATCGTTCGTCGCTTCGGGTTCTGTGATGGCCTAATAACGTAACCCCGCTCCGGTATGTTTACCTGGAACATGGAAACCGGCCGATTAGTAGCTTGAACCAATTCAGACGAACTCGACGAAAGGTCAAGGTCGGTGCCAATCGAAATGAGTGAAGCGGGCTGTGGAGTGCCCTGGAAGACGCT
>Ga0307515_10014050_pt1 | contig 14895 bp, 11 predicted proteins | sample 17_EM_MG_FD_194513 | JGI IMG/M metagenome (GOLD analysis project Ga0307515, IMG submission 194513) | Populus trichocarpa ectomycorrhiza microbial communities from riparian zone in the Pacific Northwest, United States - 17_EM | ecosystem: Host-associated > Plants > Roots > Unclassified | place... | reverse complement strand
CTGGCCCCAGCCCCAGCCCCAGCTCCGACCCCGACCCCAGCTCCGACCCCGACCCCAGCTCCGGCCCCGACCCTGGCCCCAGCTCCGGCCCCGGCCTCGGCCTCGGCTCCGGCCCCGGTTTCGGCTCCGGCCTTGGCGTCCGCTCCGGCTTCGGCTCGGGCGCCGGCTCCGATTCCAGGGTCGGCCCCGGCTCCGGCGTAGGCCCCGGCCCCGGCATCAAGCGAGCGGAGCAGAAGAGCATCGACCCGATCAAGGTCTCCCCTCAGCACCTCCCGGATCAACACCACGGCCAGCGGCCCGGGTTGGCCCCATGGGCTCGGCCTGTGGGACCGCGCGAAGTCCTCGACGCGGTCGGCGAGCAAAGCGGCGCGGACCTCGTCGCCGGTGGCATCGGCCACCTCCACGAGGAGGGCGAGCACCCCTCCCGTCCCGTCGAAGCCGGCGGAACTCGCCTCGGCGTCGGCACGATCGGCGAACTTGAGCGCGTCGAGGGTGTCGCCGTTGTCCGCTGCCGCCTTCGCCAACAGGGCCCAAGTCTTACCCCAGTTGTGCGGATAGCGGATGCTCTCCGCCACGGCGACAGCCCTCTCGCGCTCACCGGCCCGCGCCCACGCCGGTACGAGGGCGACCAGCGCATGGTCCCGTAGCTGGCGTACGGGGATCGACTCGGCCAACTCCTGGGCGCCGCACAGGTCTTCGGCGTCGGCGGCGGCCTTCACCAGGGCCAGGAGTTCCTCGCTCCGCTTGACCTCGTCACCGGTCGTGTACGCCAGTTCGGCCGCGCGGGCGAGGTGGCCCGTGCGGGCGAGTGACTCCCGGAACCACCCGGTGGAGGCGCGGGTGTCCGGGTCCGTTCCCAGTGACAGCCGGAGTACGGCCAGCAGGCAGGGCTCGAACCCCCTTGGCGCGAGGCCGATTTCGGCATGGTTCTCAGGCGCGGGGCCGCGACGCCGTTCCCGTTCCCGACTCCGGAAAAGCTCTTCCCCCCACAGGGCCAACCTCTTCGACATGCCCGCATCCCTCCCGTGAACGCAGGCTCAAGTCCCCCGGGAAGGAGCGGAGCGCCAGGAGCAACCATCGTCGCGGATCACCGGCCGCGAGGGCATCGGGAAAACCTCTGAACTATGCCCGTACGGTGGCACCTAAAGCATTCAAAAGCGTCCTAAATTGCCAAATCAACCGACCTTGATTCCATGTCATCGCCCGATGTCCCAGTCGTTACGGGAGCGTGACCGAGAGCCCCTTGCCCGCCCCGGAATTCTTGCACGAGAGTGATGTATGCGCTTACAGGAAGCGCATACATCCGGAACGCTCAAGGAGGAGCAGCCCATGCGCCGTCCTGCTACCACCGCTTCGATCGCCCTCACCGTGGCCTCCGCGCTCACCCTCACCGCCTGCGGTGGTTCCGGTGGCGCGGAGGTGGCAGCCGACGCCAAACAGACCCTGACGGTCTGGGCGATGGGCACCGAGGGCGAGAAGCTCGCCGACGTCGCCAAGGAGTACCAGAAGACGCACCCCAACATCACCGTGAAGGTGACACCCGTCGGCTGGGACGTGGCACACCAGAAGCTGGTCGCCGCCGCTGCCGCCGACAAACTCCCCGACGTCGGCCAGATGGGCGGGACCTACCTCGGCGAGTTCGCGGACATGGGCGTCCTCGAACCGGTCGACACCAAGACGGTCAAGGAGGGCGACTTCTTCCCCGCCGCCTGGGATCAGGTGTCGTACGACGGCAAGGCCTACGGCGTTCCGTGGTACGTCGACACCCGCGTCCTCTACTACCGGACCGACCTCGCGGCCAAGGCCGGCCTCGAGACCGCTCCGGCGACCATGACCGACCTGCGGACGGCGGCCGAGGCGTATCAGAAGAAGGCCGGCACCAAGTGGGGGCTGTCCATCCAGCCGGGTGGGCTGGACACCGTCCAGAGCTTCTACCCGTTCCTGTACTCGGCGGGCGGTGAGCTGCTCACGAAGGACGACAAGCCTGTCATCGACAGCGCGGCGGCGGTCAAGGCGCTGGAGAACTACGGGAGTTACTTCCCCAAGGGGCTCAGCGCGAAGTCGGTGCGACCCGGCTATGACGTGACCAAGGACTTCAACACCGGTTCCGTGCCCATGTTCTTCGGCGGCCCGTGGATCATGTCCCTGCTCGACGACAACTACCCTGACCTGAAGGGCAAGTGGGCGATCGGGCCCGTACCGACCGACGTGTCCTCGGTGTCGATGGCCGGCGGGTCCAGTCTCGCGATCTCGGCGGACAGTGAACACAAGGCCGCCGCCAAGCAGTTCATCGCCTCCCTCACCAACGCCCAGGGCCAGGCCGACTGGTACGAGCGCACCCGCGACCTGCCCGCCAACAAGGCGGCCTGGGAGACCGGTGAACTCGCCACCGACGCCAACCTGAAGATCTGGCGCAAGCAGTTGGAGAGCGCCAAGACCCCGCCGTCCGACCCGAAGTTGACCGAGATCACCTCCAAGGTCGACACCGCCATCGAGCAGGTCACACAGGGCCGTTCATCGGCGAAGGACGCGCTGGACAAGGCGCAGTCCCAGATCGAAGGGCTCGTGAGGTAACAGCGATGTCCCTGGTGACCGGATCGACCGCCGACAGCGCGGCCACGGGCCCAACCAAGCTTTCCAAGACCCCCGTTGGGCCGAACCGAGGGTCGGGTCGTGAACGCCGACTGGGCCGGCACAACCTGCACGGCTGGCTGTTCTCCGCGCCCTTCCTCGTGCTGTTCGGCGTCTTCATGCTCCTCCCGATCGTCGCGACACTCCTGATGAGCTTCACCGACTTCGGAGCCCGCGACGTGACCCGCCCCTTCGAGGCGGAGTTCGTCGGCTTCGACAACTACACCCGGCTCTTCGGCGACGACGTCTTCCGTACGGCGCTCTTCAACACCGGCTACTTCGTGGTCGTCGGCGTCCCGCTGACCGTCGTGCTCGGACTGCTCGTCGCCGTCCTCCTCAACAACGGCATCGACCGCGCCCGCGCCTTCTTCCGCGTCGGCTTCTACGCCCCGGTCGTCACCACCATCGTCGCGGTCGCCGTCGTCTGGCGGTTCGTGCTCGACCCCTCGGACGGTCTCGTCGCCGGCCTGGCCTCCGAACTCGGCCTGACCGCACCGGACTTCCTCGGCTCCGAGACCTGGGCCATGCCCTCGCTGATCGCGATGGCGGTGTGGCGCAACCTCGGCACCGTGATGGTCCTGTTCATCGCCGGACTCCAGGCCATCCCCACCGAGGTCCGGGAGGCCGCACGGCTGGACGGCGCCGGCGCCTGGCAGGAACTGCGGCGCGTCACCGTGCCGTTGCTGCGGCCGACGATGCTCTACGCCACCGTCATCACCTCCATCGGCTACCTCAACGTGTTCGAGGAACCCTTCGTGATGACCCAGGGCGGTCCCTCCAACTCGACCATGACCGTCTCCCTGAACATGTACCAGGAGGGCTTCAACTTCTTCCACATGGGCTACGCGAGCGCCATGGCGTACGTCCTGTTCGTGGTGATCATGGGCATCACGGTGCTCCAGCTCCGACTGCTGAAGGACAACACGTCATGACCGCGCCGACGGCGACCGCCCCGACCCGCCGTCGCCCGGGCCGGGTCCGAGGACCTCTGCTGTACACGGTCGCCTCGCTGGGGCTGCTGGTCATGGCCGCACCGTTCCTGTGGATGGCACTGTCCGCCTTCAAGACGAAGAAGGACCTCACGGCCAGCCCGCCGGTGTGGATCCCCAGCCACTGGACGCTCGCCAACTTCCGTGCGCTGCTGGACCAGTTGGACATGGCGCGGTACTTCATGAACTCGCTGATCGTGGCGGTGCTCGTGACCGTCTGCAATCTGCTGTTCTGCTCGATGCTCGGCTATGCGCTGGCCAAGCTCCAATTCACCGGCCGCTCCAAGGTGTTCGGCATCGTCCTCGCGGCCCTGATGGTGCCGGGCAACCTGCTCGTGCTGCCGCTGTACGTGCTGATGACCAAGCTGAACCTCATCGACAGCTACGCCGGACTGGTCCTGCCGTTCGCCGCCGGGGCCTTCGGGGTCTTCCTCATGCGGCAGTTCATGCAGTCGATCCCCGACGAACTCCTCGAAGCGGCCCGCATCGACGGCGCCGGCGAGTGGTACATCTTCTGGCGCATCGTGCTGCCCCTGGTCAAACCCGCCCTGGCGACCCTGACGATCTTCACCTTCCTCGGGTCCTGGAACAACTTCGTCTGGCCGCTGATCGCGACCAACGACCCCGGCAAGTACACGCTCCCCGTGGCGTTGGCGACGTTCGCCAACGATCCCAACCGCACCGTCGGCGGCGGCAACGGCATGTTGATGGCCGGCTCCCTGCTCGTCGTGCTGCCGGTGCTGCTCGTCTTCGCCGTCCTGCAACGCCACTTCACCCAGGGCATCGCGACCGCCGGGCTCAAGTAGCCCGCCCCGCACACCAGTTGGCCCCATCCGCCGTCGGCCCCACACGCCCGTTGGCCCCACCCAGCAGAAAGACGCGACGAACCATGAGTCACACTCCCACCCCGTTCCCCGACGGCTTCCTGTGGGGCGCCTCCACGGCCGCCCACCAGATCGAGGGGAACAACGTCAACAGTGACTGGTGGCGCAAGGAACACGACCCGGCCGCCGCGATAGAGGAGCCCAGCCTGGACGCCTGCGACAGCTACCACCGCTGGGAGCAGGACATGGACCTGCTCGCCCAACTCGGCTTCACCGACTACCGGTTCAGCGTCGAATGGGCCCGCATGGAACCGGTCCCCGGCACCTTCTCCCGCGCCGAGATCGCCCACTACCGCCGCATGGTCGAAGGCGCCCTCGCCCGCGGCCTGCGCCCCATGGTGACCCTGCACCACTTCACGGTGCCGCGGTGGTTCGAGGACCTCGGCGGCTGGACCGCCGACGGCGCCGCCGACCTCTTCGCCCGCTACGTCGAGCAGTGCGCGCCGATCATCGCGGACGGCGTCCGCCACGTGTGCACCATCAACGAACCCAACATGATCGCCGTGATGGCGGGCGCCGCCAAGGCCGGTGACCAGGGCTTCCCGCCCGCTGGACTGCCCACCCCGGACGAGGAGACCACCCACGCGGTGATCGCCGCCCACCTGGCCGCTGTCAAGGCGGTACGAGCGATCGACCCCGCCATCCAGGTCGGCTGGACCATCGCCAACCAGGTCTACCAGGCGCTGCCGGGCGCCGAGGACGTCACCGCCGCCTACCGCCACCCCCGCGAGGACATCTTCATCGAGGCCGCGCGCGACGACGACTGGATCGGCGTCCAGTCCTACACCCGCACCAAGATCGGCGCCGACGGCCCGATCCCCGCACCCCAGGACGCCGAACGCACCCTTACCCAATGGGAGTTCTACCCGGAGGCCGTCGGCCACGCCCTGCGCCACACCGCCGACGTCATCGGCCCCGACGTCCCGCTGATCGTCACCGAGAACGGCATCGCCACCGCCGACGACACCCGCCGTATCGACTACTACGAGGGTGCCCTGGAAGCGGTCGCCGCCGCACTCGACGACGGTCTGAACATCGCCGGTTACCTGGCCTGGAGCGCCCTCGACAACTACGAATGGGGCTCCTACCGGCCGACGTTCGGCCTGATCGCCGTGGACCCGGTCACCTTCGCCCGCACCGCCAAGCCGTCCGCCGCCTGGCTCGGCGCCCTCGGCCACACCCGTGAACTGCCGCGCGCGGCAGGCGGGAACGCGTAGCCCCACCCCAAGTCCCGGGAGCCGACGGGCCCCTGACATCCCGTCGGCTCCCGCCCCACCGCTGTCCCGCCCGGGACACGACGACACACGCACCCCTTCCCTTGCCCGTCCCGCCCGCATTCCCCTGGGAGTTGGACCCGCATGAACCGTCGTACGTTCCTCACCACCGCCACGGCGGGAGCCGCCGCCCTCACCGCCGCGCTGCCCCTCGTCTCCGCGTCCGCGTCGACCCGTGGCCGCCCCGCCTCCGACAGCGCGCCGCTGCGGACCTGGTTCGAGGCCACCTACCGCTCGATGACCGCCATGACCACCGAACTCGGCCTGACCGCCGACACGGTGGACGTCTCCGGCACCGGCACCCCCGTGCCCTCGACCCAGACCTCGCCGACGAACATCGGCTGCGGCCTGTGGTCGACGGTCGCCGCGGCCGGCCTCGGCGTGATCTCCGGGTCGGTCATGCACCGGCGCCTGGCCCGCACGCTCGCGGCCGTCGAGAAGCTGGAGCGCGCGCACGGCTTCTGGTTCAACTGGTATGACGCGTACGACGGTTCGGTCCTCACGAGCTGGCCCGGGACGGGCGACCCGGTGCGTCCCTTCCTCTCCACCGTCGACAACGCCTGGCTTGTCACAGGGCTGAAGATCGCCGCCGACGCCGACCCGGAACTGCGTCCGCGCGTCGACCGACTCCTCGCCGACGCCGACTGGTCGTACTACTACACCCCCTACGACCCGACCGACCCGGTGGCCGGCCCCGGCCAACTGCGCGGCGGCTTCTGGCCGGACAAACCCGGCAAGGGCGAACCCACCGGCCACCACTACGGCGCCCTCAACACCGAACCCAGGATGGCCAGTTACCTCGGTATCGCCGACAACTCCCTGCCGACCGAGCACTACTGGCACCTGTTCCGCACCCTGCTCCCCGGCATGGGACAGGAACAGGAACCCGAGGGCTCCTACGTCACGATCGACGGCGTAGAGGTGTGGGAGGGCCACTACACCTACCGCGGCCGCAAGCTCGTCCCCACCTGGGGCGGATCGATGTTCGAGGCCCTGATGGTCCCGCTGTTCGTGCCCGAGGCCGCCTGGTCGCCGTACTCCTGGGGCACCACCCACCAGCGCTACGTACGCAGCCAGATCGAACACGGCCTGGACGAGGCGAAGTACGGCTACTGGGGCTTCTCACCCGCCAACATCCCGGAGGGCGGCTACCGCGAGTACGGCGTGGACGCGATCGGCATGCAGGAGGACGGCTACAACTCCCTCGGCGTCGTCACCCCGCACGCCTCCTTCCTCGCCCTGCCGTACGCCGCGCCCCAGGCCCTCGCCAACCTCACCGCTCTCGCACGGGACTTCGGCGCCTACGACGACCGCTACGGCTTCCGCGACTCCGTCGACACCGCGAACGGCCGCGTCAGCGACTACGTCCTCGCCCTCGACCAGGGCATGATCACCGCCGCACTCGCCCAGCACCTGCGCCCCGGTCTGCTTCAGCACCCCTTCCGCACAGGCGGCTTCCGCTCCCGGGTCCGGCCCCTCCTCGGCAAGGAGCGCTTCAGCATCTGAGCGGCGTGAGGATCAACTCTCTTGGTCGCACGGAGAGCGTCAGCCATGAACGGCCGCCGGTGTGCACCCTGTTGGTGGCGACGACCTTGCGCCGGTCGCCGATCTCCGTGCCGCCGGTGTTGGAATTGACGTCGAAGCGGGGGAAGTTGCTCGAACTGACGTCGAGCCGCAGTCGGTGGCCGGCCAGGAACAGGTTCGCCGTGTCCGGCGCCTCCACCGTGATCGCGTACGTCTCCCCGGGTGTCATCGGCTCCGGATCGCTGAAGGAGTCGCGGTAGCGGCAGCGCAGGATGCCGTCGGTGAGGTTCATCGCGAAACCCTGCGGATAGTCCGCGCTCGGTGGATGGACGTCGACGAGTTTGACCGTGAAGTCGGTGTCGTGGGCCGTGGACGACACGGTGAGATGCGCGGTGACCGGTCCGATGATCGCCAAGTCCTCGGTGAGCGGCGGGGTTTGGAAGACCAGGACGTCGGGTCGACTGTCGAGCGGCAGATGGGGCCCGGTCACGCCGAAGAAGCGGTCGTCGGGGTGCTGGTGGAAGGCGCCGCCGCTCATCACCGGTTCGCCGGAGGTGACTTGACCGCCGAGGGTGGGCACGGGGTCGCGGGGGTCGAAGTCGTACTCCAGGAAGGAGCGTTGGGCGTCGGTGGCGGCGTCAGTGGCATCGGTCGTGCCGGACGCGGGCGTGAGTGTTCCCGAACTGCCCAGGACGAGGGTGAGGTTGGCGGTCTCCTCGGGCGGCCAGGAGGTCGCGGTGCACCAGTGGCCGCCGTGGTCGAGCCGTCCCTCGGCAGTGCGCCGGCCGGAGCCGCCGCCCATGAGGAAGTACCGTACGGGCGGCGGTGGTTCGGTCGTGCCCGCCGGTGCGAGGTGTGCGTCGAACCAGCTCAGCCGCATCGCGGCGTAGTGCTCGGCGAGGCTGCCCTCCAGCCGGGCCCGCGGACCGAAGTCGACGTCACCGGCGTGGCTCTGGCTGCGTGCGCCGTGGGTCCACGGGCCGAGCACCAGGTATGCCGGGCTGTGCTTCTTGCGCCCGAGTTCGCGGAAGTTCTCGGTGGCGGTGCGGATGTAGGGGTCGTACCAGCTGGACATGTGCAGGCTCGGCACGTCCGGGAAGTCGTCGTAGAAGCCGCGGGCGTAGATGCCCGGCTGTTCCCAGTAAGGGCCGAAGGCGCCGTTCTCCCACTGTTCGAGGAGGTAGTCCTCGTACTCCGGGACGAACCGGAGGGGGCTCGCGCCGCGTCGCCAGGGCATGCGGGTGAACCAGGCGCCGAGGTCCTCCGACTCCAGCGAGGCGCGCAGGGTCGGATCGGCGCGTACCGTCTCGCTCACCTTGGCGCGGTGGAACGCCCAGGTGGCCTGCTTGAGTTCGAAGGCGCCGCCCATCCGGGTGCCCGCCTCGTAGGCGCTGGCGAAACCGCCGGAGTCGAGGAACATCGCGGCCAGATGGGGTGCGCCCAGCGAGGCGAGCGCGGCTTGGGCGTGCGCGGAGTAGGAGACGCCCATGGTCGCGACCCGGCCGTCGCACCAGGGCTGGGCGGCGATCCACTCGACGGTGTCGTAGCCGTCGGCGGCCTCGTTCAGGTACTTGACGAAGGTGCCCTCCGAGTCGCCGCGGCCCCGGCAGTCCTGCCGTACGATCCGATACCCGCCCCGGGTGAACACCTCGGCCGCGGTCTCGGGCGCGGGCGGGTTCTCGGCGCCGAGGGCACCGTCGGAGGGGCGCGTGGCCCGGCGGCCGTACGGGGTGCGCTCCAGGATGACCGGTCCGGGGCCCGGGTCGGGGCGGTCGGCGTAGAGGTCGGCGACGAGCAGTGCGCCGTCCCTGACCGGCGTCCGCAACACCCGCCGCCAGCACGTCCGTTCGCCGGGCAGCGGCACCCGCTGCCACTCCTCCTCGTCGGCCGCCATCACTTGGCCTCGGGGAACTGGGACTTCAACGCGGGCCAGGCGACGAGGAGTTCGGGCTCGGGCGAGGTGCTGAAGTACTTGCGGTACAGCTTGGCGTAGCTGCCGTCCGCGACCATGGCGGCGAACTGCTGGTCGAGAGCCTTGAGGAAGGCGGGGTGGTTCTTCGGCACCGCCATGGAGGTCGGGTGGTCCACCGGGGCCGACACCGCCTGCCGTAGGCCGGGGTACTGCTTGACGTACTCCGTCGCGTCCGGGCCTCCCACCAGGAAGGCGTCGATGTTGCCGTTGAGGAGTTGGCTCACCGCCGCGTTCGAGGTCTGGAACCGCACCGGGTCCGCTTTCGGTATCCGCGTGGGCAGTTGGGCCTCCTGCGAGGAACCGGTCACCACGCCGACCCGTTCGCCGTTGAAGCCGGCGAAGGTGGAGATCGTGCTCTTCGCGGTCGTCAGGGCGGTCACGGTGCTCCAGAACAGCGGCTTGGTGAAGTCGACGCTCTTCGCCCGCTCCGCGGTGACCCCGACCCCGGACGAGGCCAGGTCGAACTGCCCGGCGGTCAGACCGGCCAGCGATCCGGTGATCGACGTCGACTTGTAATCGACCTCGAGGCCAAGACGTTTGGCCGCCTCGTCGGTCAAGTCGACGATGAATCCGGTGGGTCGACCGGAGTCCTTGGCGTAGGCGAAGGGTGGCTGGCCGGTCTGGGTCGCGGATCTGATGGTGCCGGCCTCGATCAGGCCGTACGGATTGGCGTCGGACGTCTTGGCGGAGTCCGAGCCGCTGCCGCAGGCGGCGACCGGGAGGACGAGGCCGGACAGGGCGAGGAGCGTGAGGAGCGGACGCCGGCCGGGAAGATTACGGGGCGATACGGACATGGGTGATTCTCCTTGGGGAGCAGGGGAGCAGGGGAGCAGGGGAGCAGGGGAGCAGGGGAGCAGGGGAGCAGGGGAGCGCGGGGAGGGGGACTTCAGAGGACGCGGGCGAGGAACTCGCTCAGGCGCGCCGTCTCGGGGTGTTCCAGCGTCCGGCGGGCCGGGCCCGACTCGGCGATGACGCCCTCGTCCATGAAGATCACGCGGTCCGCGACCTCACGGGCGAAGCCGATCTCGTGCGTCACGGCGATCATCGTCATGCCCGAGTCGGCGAGCAGCCGCATGACGTCGAGGACATCCTTGACGAGTTCGGGGTCCAGCGCGGAGGTCGCCTCGTCGAAGAGCACGACCTCGGGTTCCATGGCCAACGCGCGGGCGATGGCGACCCGTTGCTGCTGACCGCCCGACAACTGGCTCGGCCGCGCGTGGGCCAGCGCCGCGAGTCCGAGGCGTTCCAGTTGGGCCATGGCGGCGGTCTCCGCGGCCTCCCTGCCCGTGCGGCGGACCTTGCGCAGGGCGACGGTCACGTTGTGCAGGACACTGAGGTGCGGGAACAGGTTGAAGTGCTGGAAGACCATGCCCACCCGGGTGCGGACCGCGTCGACGTCCACGCCGGGGCCGGTGATCAGGTCACCGCCGAGGCGGATCTCGCCCGAGGTCGGCGCCTCCAGCAGGTTCACGCACTTCAGGAGCGTGGACTTGCCCGAACCCGACCGGCCGATCACACAGACCGTCTCGCCCGCCGCGACCTCCAGATCCACGCCCCGCAGGACGTCCACCGCGCCGTAGCGCTTGTGCAGGCCGCGCACACCGACCGCGGCAGCCGTGGCCGTCCCTGACTCGTCGGCGCGCGGGTTCTTCTCGGACAGCGTTCCGGTCATGGCTCAGACCTCCAGCGCGGTCGGTGCGGACGGGGTGGACGAGGCGGACGAGGCGGACGAGGCGGACGGGACGGGGGTCGGCACGGCCGTCGCTCTGTTCTGTCCGCGTCCGCCGTCTCGCAGCCGCAGGTCGAGCCGGTTGACCAGGAAGGTGAGCGGGACGGTGAGCAGCAGGTAGCAGGCGCCGGCGGCCACCAGCGCGGAGGAGTTGTACGTGGCCGCCTGCCGTTCCTGCGCGATGAAGTAGAGCTCGCGCTGCCCGAGACCCAGCCCGAGCAGATACACCAGCGCGCTCTCCTTGATGTCGATGATGAACTGGCCCGCCAGCGCGGGCAGTACGTTCCGTACGCCCTGCGGTACGACGATCACCCGCATCGCCGTCGGATACGACATGCCGAGACTGCGCGCCGCGCTCAACTGCCCAGCCGGTACCGCCTGGATGCCCGAGCGGAAGATCTCCGCCAGATAGGCCGCCGAGATGAGGCCGATGGCGAGGACGGCGTACCCGAGCGGGTCCCTGCCGAACGGCCTGATCCCGGCCGACGGCAGGCCCAGGCCGACGAGACTCACGGTCACGATCGCGGGCAGACCGCGGAACACGTCGACGTAGATCCGCGCGGGCAGCCGCACCCATCGGCGGTGCGACAGCAGGAGCAGCGCGAGCAGCACGCCGAGCACGACACCGAAGACGATCGCGAGGCCGGCGATCAGCAGGGTGTTGCGCAGGCCCTCGGTCAGCAGGACGGGAAAGGCCTTGAGGAGTTCGTCGGGGTTGAAGAACGTGTGCAGAAACAGGTGCATCGGCCGGAGCCTCTCGCTGCGCGGACTGCTCTGAGCGGGCTCTACGACTGCTCAAAGCGGCGGAATTGGACGCAGCCTAGGTCGGCCGGCCGGCGGTGGCGCCGATGCTTACCGCGGGTGCGGTAAGCATCGGCTGTACGCTGCGCCGCATGCCTGTCGTCATCAGCTTGCAGGGCGCCGTTCCGGCGGACGTGGCCGTGGGCCTGTCACCGCTGGCGGAGCTGATGGCGTGCCTGCACTCGATCGCCGAGCCCGAGCACCACCTCGCCGTACGGCAGTGGCTGGAACGGGTACGCGCCGAGCTGTCGACGGAGTCGCAGAGTCTGATCGCGGTCTACTCGCCCCTGTGGACCCGGATGCGCTGCCGTCTGCTGATGCCGCTGGAACCGCCGCTGGGCCTGACCCTGGAGCAGGAACTGGCCCGGCTGGAGGCGCTGTCGCTGGACGACTTCGTCATGGGCGCCGCGCCGTCCGTGCACGGCGGCGTCTTCGACACCCACGGCCTGCTCACCGACCGGGCGGTGCGCGAGGCCTACATCCTGTCCAGCGAACGGCGCTCCTTCAGTCGGGGCGAGTTGGCCCGCAGTCTGTTCCAGACCCCGGAGCGGACCCGGTCCGGGCTGCTGGAGCTGCTGCGGCGCTGCGCGGCCGAGTTCTTCGACGCCGAATGGGCGCGGGTGCGGCACCGGTTGGAGAGCGAGTGCACCCGGGTGCGGGCCCGGGTCCAGGCCCTGCCGTTGCCCGAGGCGCTCGCCTCGCTCAGCCCGAACGCCACCGTCGGGCACAACCCGCCATCGGTCGCCTACGACAAACTCCAGTCGCTCCGGGCCGATCTGCGCGGGCGCCGCTGTCTGCTCGTACCGTCCGCGCACACCCGGCCCCATCTGATCGTCCGGGACGATCCGCCGTATCCGCTCGTCGTGCACTTCCCCGTCGAGAACACGGGCCGGCAGTCGGAACAGGCCACGCTGGCACAGGTGCGGCTCAGGCTGTCGATCCTGTCGGATCCCGCGCGGCTGTCGCTGTGCCGGCACCTGGTGAACGAGCCGATCACCACGTCCGACCTGGCCGCACGGACGGGCATGACCCTCCCGCAGGTCTCCCGCCACCTCGGCCGACTGCGCGAGGCGGGCCTGCTGACCTCCCGCAGGGACGGCCGACAGATCCACCACCGGCTGGACACCGACTGCCTCATGCGGCTGGGCGTGGACGTCCTGACCTCGATCATCCGCTGACGGTACGTGCGTTCACGGGGGAGGCGGGCGGGGAAACAGCGCGGAAACCTGGGGCTCCAAGTTGCGTGGCGCGCAACCTAGTGCGTATAGCGGTACTCGTATTAGCATGCCTCGCGTATCTACGGCGCGAGCGAGACGAGAGATCATGGCTCCCCTGCAATACGACTTCGTCATCGTCGGCGGTGGATCCGCCGGCAGCGCACTGGCGAACCGGCTCTCCGCGGACCCGGCCAACCAGGTGCTGGTCCTGGAGGCCGGTCGGCCCGACTACCCCTGGGACGTCTTCATCCACATGCCGGCCGCGCTGACCTATCCGATCGGCAGCCGGTTCTACGACTGGAAGTACGAGTCGGAACCCGAGCCGCACATGGGCGACCGGCGCGTCTACCACGCGCGCGGCAAGGTGCTGGGTGGCTCCAGCAGCATCAACGGCATGATCTTCCAGCGCGGCAACCCCATGGACTACGAGCGCTGGGCCGCCGACGCGGGCATGGAGAGCTGGGACTACGCGCACTGCCTGCCGTACTTCAAGCGGATGGAGAACTGCCTCGCGGCCGATCCCGACGACGAGTTCCGCGGCCACGACGGTCCGCTCGTCCTCGAACGCGGGCCTGCCTCCAACCCGTTGTTCGGTGCGTTCCTCAACGCCGTGCAGGAAGCGGGGTATCCGCGTACCGACGACGTCAACGGCTATCAGCAGGAGGGGTTCGCGCCCTTCGACCGCAACGTCAGCCGGGGTCGACGGCTGTCGGCTTCGAAGGCGTATCTGAAGCCTGTGCGGAAGCGGCCCAACCTCACCGTCACCACCCGCGCGATGGTCACCCGTGTCCTCTTCGAGGGCAAGAAGGCCGTCGGCGTCGAGTACCGGCACCGCGGCAAGGTCCGTCAGGTGCGCGCCCGCGAGGTCATCCTGTGCGGCGGCGCGATCAACTCCCCCCAGCTGCTTCAGCTTTCGGGCGTCGGCAACGCGGAGGAGCTGAGCGCGCTCGGCATCGACGTCGTCCACGATCTGCCGGGCGTCGGCGAGAACATGCAGGACCACCTGGAGGTGTACATCCAGTACGCCTGCAAGCAACCCGTCTCCATGCAGCCGTACATGGCGAAGTGGCGCGCCCCCTTCATCGGCCTGCAGTGGCTCTTCCGCAAGGGCCCTGCCGCGACGAACCACTTCGAGGCCGGCGGCTTCGCCCGCAGCAACGAGGACGTCGACTATCCCAACCTGATGTTCCACTTCCTGCCGATCGCGGTCCGCTACGACGGCTCGTCGCCGGCGGGTGGCCATGGTTACCAGGTGCACGTCGGGCCCATGTACTCCGACGCGATCGGCTCGGTGAAGATCAAGAGCAAGGATCCGCTGGAGCATCCGGCGTTGCGCTTCAACTATCTGTCCACGGAACAGGATCGGCGTGAGTGGGTCGAGTCGATCCGGGTCGCCCGCAAGCTCCTCAACCAGCCGGCGCTGGCCCCGTACAACGACGGGGAGATCTCGCCCGGGCCGTCCGTGGAGAGCGACGAGGAGATCCTCGCGTGGGTGGCCAAGGAGGGCGAGACCGCTCTGCATCCGTCCTGCACCTGCAAGATGGGCACGGACGAGATGGCCGTTGTCGACCCCGGGAGTATGCGAGTGCACGGGGTGGAGGGGCTGCGGGTCGTGGACGCGTCGGTGATGCCGTATGTGACCAACGGCAACATCTACGCGCCGGTGATGATGATCGCGGAGAAGGCGGCGGATCTGATCCTGGGCAAGGGGCCGCTCGCTCCGTCCGACGCGGTGTACTACCGGCACGGGGGTGCGCAGCAGAAGCAGGCGGGGTGAGCGCGGGGGGCGTTGAGAGGCTGAGGGCTGAGGGTGCCGGGGGTGCTGAGGGTGCCGGGGGTTGGGGGGGGGGGCGCCCCCCCGCCCCCCCCACCGC
>Ga0307515_10014048_pt1 | contig 14895 bp, 15 predicted proteins | sample 17_EM_MG_FD_194513 | JGI IMG/M metagenome (GOLD analysis project Ga0307515, IMG submission 194513) | Populus trichocarpa ectomycorrhiza microbial communities from riparian zone in the Pacific Northwest, United States - 17_EM | ecosystem: Host-associated > Plants > Roots > Unclassified | place... | reverse complement strand
TGACGGCGGTGACCGTCACTCCCGCCAGCACCGTGGTCATCCGCCGGATGTGGTCCTGGCCGATCATTCCGGTGCCGATGACACCGACCCGCAACACGCTCATGACTACTACTTCCTTGGTGAAAATGACGGCCTTGTGGAGAGTGAAGGCCGGATTCAGCGGCCGAGCTCGTGGGAAAGCTCGGTCAGCTCGTCGCCGCCGGCCATCTGGGTGGTCAGCTCGTCCAGGCCGACCTCGGAACGCTTCTTGTCCAGGACGGTGCCGCCGAGCTTGAGGATGATGAAGTGGTCACCCACCAGGTACGCATGGTGCGGGTTGTGGGTGATGAACACGACGCCCAGGCCCGCGTCGCGCGCCGCCGCCGTGTATTTGAGCACCACGCCGGACTGCTTGACGCCCAGCGCCGCGGTCGGCTCGTCGAGGATCAGCACCCGGGCGCCGAAGTACACCGCGCGGGCGATCGCCACACATTGGCGCTGGCCGCCCGACAGGGTGCCGATCGGCTGGTTGATGTCCTTGACGACGATGCCCATCTTGCGCAGTTCCTCGTCGGCGATCCGCTTCATCTCCTTGATCCGCAGGCCGGCCAGGGGATACTTGCCGGCCCGCAGCTCGGAGCCGAGGAAGAAGTTGCGCCAGACCTCCATCAGCGAGACCACGGCGAGGTCCTGGTACACGGTGGCGATTCCGTGGTCCAGGGCCTCCCGCGGGGACCCGAAGGTCAGTTCCTTGCCGTCGACCTTGAGGCTGCCCTCGTTGTGCGGGTGCAACCCCGACATGATCTTGATCAGGGTGGACTTGCCGGCGCCGTTGTCGCCCAGCACGCAGGTGACCTCGCCCGCGTTCACCCGCAGGTTGATGCCGCGCAGCGCCCGGATCGCGCCGTAACTCTTACCGATCCCGTCCATCTCGATCAGCGGCTCACCCTTACGCAACTGCGCATCGGCGTGCTCGGCCAAGGTGTCAGTCATGACTGTCATCCCACCTTCCGTGCGGTGGACATCCGCTTCACATACAGGTTGACCAGCACGGCGAGCAGCAGCATCACACCGAGGAAGGCCTTGAACCAGTTCGGGTCCCAGCCGGCGTAGACGATGCCCAGGCTGGTCATGCCGAAGATGAACGCACCGATCGCCACGCCGATCGCGTTGCCGTAGCCACCGGTCAGCAGCGTGCCACCCACGACCGCGGCGATGATGTACAGGAACTCGTTGCCGACGCCGTTACCGGCCTGCAGCGTGTTGAACCGGTACAGCAGGTGCATGCCGACGAACCAGCCGAGGAACGACACCGTCATGAACAGCCCGATCTTGGTCTTGATCAGCGGCACGCCCACCGCGCGGGCGCTGTCCGGGTTCCCGCCGACGGCGAAGATCCAGTTTCCGGTACGGGTGCGCTGCAGGATCCACGCCGCGAGGGCGACGAACAGGATCCACCAGATCACCGTGATCCACACGGTGACCGGACCTACCTTGAAGCTGGACGCGAAGACCGCCTGCAGCGAGCTGAAGCCGTCGATCTTGCTGATGTCCGTGCTCGACACCGACCCGGTGACCAGCTTGGTGACGCCCAGGTTGGCGCCCTGCAGCACGAAGAACGTGCCCAGCGTGATCAGGAAGCTGGGGATGCCGGTCTTCATCACCAGGTAGCCGTTGACGAAGCCGATGAACAGGCAGAAGACTAGCGAGACGACCGCGCCGACCCACAGGTTCATCCCGTAGTTCCAGCACAGCATCGAGTTGACCAGGCCGGCGGTGATCGTGATGACGCCCGCGGAGAGGTCGAACTCCCCACCGATCATCAGCATGCCCACCGCGACCGCGACGATGCCGATCGTTGAGGACTGGTAGAGGATCGTGAAGAACGACTCGCCCGAGCGGAACGCCGGGGCGGAGACCAGGAAGAAGATGAAGATCAGAATCGCCGCGACGAGGGCGCCGACCTCCGGCCGGGCCAGGAGGCGGTTGGACAGGCCGAGGGTGACCCGGTTGGACGGCTGGGGCAGCGGTGCGGTGGACGGAGGAGGGGACGTCTGAACGTTCGTCATGGCTGTGCTCCGAATACTGCCTGAGCGGGAGGGGACCGGGCGTGCTCCACGACCCCTCCCCGCTGACGACTATCGGGTGTTCTTCTGGGTGAACGGCAGGATGACGTCGATGTTCGACTTGTCCACGAATGACGGACCGGTAAGCACCGGCTTCCCGCCGCCGAGGTCGTTGCCGTTCTTCAGGTTCAGGTAGAGCGCGGTGACGGCCATGTAGCCCTGGACATACGGCTGCTGGTCGATGGAGAACTCCACCTTGCTGTCCTTGATCTGCTGGGCGATCTCGGTGTTGAGGTCGAAGGTGGCCACCTTGGCTGCGCTGCCCGACGCGTCCTTCGCCTTCAGCGCGTCGAGGGCGACCGTCGCACCGAGGGTGACGACGTAGTCGATCGACTTGTCCTGTGTCAGCTTCGCCTGCAGCGTCGACGTCACCGCGGAGTCGTCGGTGCCGTTCACCTGGAGGTTCTCCGTGCCGGGCGCGGAGCTCTTGACGCCGGCACAGCGGGCCTCGAGCGCGACCGAGCCGGCCTGGTGGATCACGCACAGCGGGTGCTTGGCGCCCTCGGCAGTGATCCGGGTGCCCGCGCTGGTGCCGGCCACGGTCTCGTCGGAGCCGAAGTACATCAGGGCGCCTAGCTTCTTGTACTGGTCGATGCCGGCATTGAGGCCGACCACCGGGATCTTCGCGTCGGTCGCCGCTTTGACGGAGCCGGCCAGCGCGTCCGGGGTCACCAGCGTGGTCGCGATGCCGTTCACCTTGGAGTCGACGGCGTTCTGGATCAGCACCGCCTGCTTCGCGGCGTCCGGGTCGTTGGAGTACTTCAGGGTGACGCCGGTGTCCTTCGCGGCCTGCTCGGCGCCGGACTTGATCTTGTCCCAGAACGTGTCACCCGGCGTCTCGTGGGTGACGAACGCAATCGTGTAGCCGGAGCTGCCGGCGGCGTTGCCGCCACCGCTGGAGTCCTCCGTAGTAGCTTCCTTACCGCCGCTGCTGCAAGCGGCGACCCCGAGGGTCACCACCGCCGCGACGGCAACGAACCGGGCGCCTCGTATGCGACTCAACCTCATGCGGTTCTCCTATGAAATGGGCGGGATGAGAGTGGGTTGGTGCGACCGTCAGAGACCGACGGAAGTGCGGTAGGCGAGGGGGTCGCTGCCTCAGCTCGCCGTCGGGAAGTGCATGCTGGCGCCGTGCGCGGCCTCGACGTGCGGCCACCGGGAGGTGACAACCTTGCCGCGGGTATAGAACGAGACGCCCTCGGGGCCGTGGATGTGCTTGTCGCCGAAGAGGGAGTCCTTCCATCCGCCGAAGGAGTAGTAGGCCATCGGCACCGGGATCGGCACGTTGATGCCGATCATCCCGACCCGGACCCCGCGTTGGAACCGCCGCGCGGCCTCGCCGCTGCTGGTGAAGATGGCGGTGCCGTTGCCGTACGGGTTGGCGTTGATGATGTCGATCGCCGCGTCGACGGACTCCGCGCGCACCATGGCCAGCACCGGCCCGAATATCTCCTCGGTGTAGACGTCCATGCCGGTCTGCACCTGGTCGATGACCGTGGGGCCGACGAAGAAGCCGTCCTCGAAGCCGGCCACCTTCAGCCCGCGGCCGTCGACGAGCAACTTGGCGCCCTGCGTCTCGCCCGTACCGATCAGGCCCTCGATCCGGTCGCGGGCCGCGGCCGTGACCACCGGTCCCATCTCGCTCTTGGGGTCGCGGCCGGAGCCGACCACCACCTCGTGAGCCTTGCGGGTGAGGATCTCGGCCAGCGGGTCGCCGGCGCCGCCGACGGTGACCGCCGCGGAGATCGCCATGCAGCGCTCGCCGGCCGAGCCGAAGGCCGCCGCGGCCAGGTGGTTCGCGGCGAATTCCAGGTCGGCGTCCGGCAGGATGATCGCGTGGTTCTTGGCGCCGCCGAGGGCCTGCACCCGCTTGCCGGTCGCGGACGCCTGCTGGTGGATGTAGCGGGCGATCGGCGTGGAGCCGACGAAGGAGACCGCCGCGACGTCGGGGTGCTGCAGCAGCGCGTCGACGGCGACCTTGTCGCCGTGCACCACGTTGAAGACGCCGTCCGGCAGGCCCGCCTGGCGCCACAGGTCGGCGATGTAGTTCGACGCCGACGGGTCGCGCTCGCTGGGCTTGAGCACGAACGTGTTGCCGCAGGCGATGGCGACCGGGTACATCCACATCGGGACCATCACCGGGAAGTTGAACGGGGTGATGCCGGCGCAGACGCCGAGCGGCTCGCGGAAGCTGAACACGTCCACGCCGGTCGAGGCCTGGTCGGAATACTCGCCCTTGAGCAGCTGCGGGATGCCGCAGGCGAACTCGATCACCTCGAGGCCGCGCTGCACCTCGCCGGCGGCGTCGCTGAGCACCTTGCCGTGCTCGTCGGAGACCAGCTCGGCGAGCGGCTTGACGTTGGCGTTCACCAGCTCCCGGAAGTTGAACATGATCTTGGTGCGGGCGCTGAGCGACGCCTGGCTCCAGGACTCGAACGCCGTGCGCGCCGCGGCCACGGCCGCGTCCACGTCGGCGACCTCGGCCAGCACCACCTCGTGCTGCTGGTGACCGGTCGCGGGGTTGTAGACGGCGGCCCGGCGGGTGGCGGCACCGCTGGTGAAACTGCCGCCGATCCAGTGTTCGATGGTGGTCAAGGCACTGCCCTCTCTAGAGATACTGCCGCTGGCCGCGCTTGGCGGCCTCGTAGGCGGTCCGCGCCTCGCGGGTGCTGTCCAGGGTGGAGACTTCCGAGACGGGCACGTCCCACCAGCTCATCGACGATGGCACCGGCGAGAGCGGATCGGTCTCGATGTGCACGACCGTGAGCCGGTCGGCCTCGCGGGCCTGTTTGAGCCCCTCGGTCAGCTCGGCGATGCCGCGGCAGCGGATGACGTTCGCGCCCAGGCTCTCGGCGTTGGCGGCCAGGTCGACCGGCAACCGGTCGCCGTCGTAGTCGTCGGTGGCGCCGCGGAAGCGATAGCTGGTGCCGAAGCGCTGCGAGCCCAGCGACTCCGACAGCGCGCCGATCGAGGCGAACCCGTGGTTCTGCACCAGGACGATGACCAGCTTGATGCCGTCGGCCACGGCGGTGACGATCTCCTGCGCCATCATCAGGTACGAGCCGTCGCCGACCAGCGCGAACACCTCGCGGGACGGGTCGGCCATCTTGATGCCGAGCGCGCCGGCGATCTCGAAGCCCATGCAGGAGTAGCCGTATTCGACGTGGTACTGCTTCGGGTCGCGGGCCCGCCACAGCAGTTGCAGGTCGCCGGGCATGCTGCCGGCCGCCTGCACGACCACGTCCCGCTCGCCGCAGGCGTCGTTGACCGCGCCGATGACCTCGCTCTGGGCCGGCAGCGGGCCGTGCCCGAGGTGGTACGCCTCGTCCACCCGCTGTTGCCAGGCCTCGACGTCCACCGAATACGACATGTCGGATTTGTAGCCGGCGAGAGCGGGGCGCAACGCGGCCAGCCCAGCCCGCGCGTCGGCGACAACCGAGACCGCTGACTGCTTCGCGGCGTCGAAGGACGCCACGTTGAGGTTGACAAATCGGACGCCAGGCGCGGCGAACGCCGTCCGGGACGCCGTCGTGAAGTCGCTGTACCGCGTGCCGATGCCGATGATCACGTCGGCCTCGCGGGCCAGCTGGTTGGCGACCGGGGTGCCGGTGGAGCCGACCCCGCCGACCGAGTTCGGGTGGTCCCAGCTCAGCGCGCCCTTGCCGGCCTGGGTGTCGGCGACCGGGATGCCGGTGGCCCGGGCGAGAGCATCCAGCTCCGCGGAGGCTTCCGCATAGATGACCCCGCCACCGGCGATGATCAGGGGGCGGCGGGCGGACCGGATGACCTCGGCGGCGCGCTCGATCGCCACGGGCTCCGGCACCGGGCGGGCCACGTGCCACACGCGCCTGGCGAACAGGGCGTCCGGGAAGTCGTACGCCTCGGCCTGCACGTCCTGCGGCAGGCAGACCGTCACCGCGCCGGTCTCGACCGGGTCGGTCAGCACCCGCATCGCGCCCAGCAGCGCCGAGGCCAGCTGCTCGGGCCGCCACACCCGGTCGAAGAAGCGCGACAGCGGCCGGAACGCGTCGTTGACGGACACGTCGTAGCCGCGCGGATCCTCCAACTCCTGCAGCACCGGCGTCGCGACCCGGGTCGCGAAGACGTCGCTGGGCAGCAGCAGCACCGGGATCCGGTTGACCGTGGCCAGCGCCGCGCCGGTGAGCATGTTCGTCGAGCCCGGCCCGATCGAGGCCGTGCAGGCCAGCGCCGACAACCGGTTCTTCATCCGGGCGTAGCCGACCGCGGCATGCACCATCGCCTGCTCGTTGCGGGCCAGGTGGTACGGCATGTCGGCGGAGCCTGTCCGCTGCGCCTGCAGCAGCGCCTGGCCGACGCCGGCGACGTTGCCGTGGCCGAAGATGCCGAAGCAGCCGGCGATCGCGCGCTGCTCGACGCCGTCCCGCTCGGTCCACTGGTTGGCCAGGAACGTGACGACGGCCTGCGCGACGGTGAGTCTCACGAGCGCTTCCTCTCGGTGGCGGACGTCAGGGGCAGCCGGGGGTCCATCTCCTGGTCGTGCCAGGTGCCCCGGACCCAGGCGTGTGCCGGGTCGTCGGAGAAGAGCCACTTGCGCTCCCCCGGCCCGGCCATGACGTTGAGGTAGTAGAGGTCGTAGCCGGGTGCGGCCATCGAGGGGCCGTGCCAGCCGTACGGGATCAGCACCACGTCCCCGCTGCGCACCTCGGCGCAGACGTCGATGGGGCGGTCCGGGTGGCCGTACACCCGCTGATAGCCGGCCCCGGCAGCGCCCGACGGCGAACCGGCGACCTCGAAGTAGTAGATCTCCTCCAGCGCGGTCTCGTCCGGGCCCGGCGCGTCGTGCTTGTGCGGCGGGTACGACGACCAGTTGCCGCCCGGGGTGAGCACCTCGACCGCGATCAGCCGGTCGGCCTCGAACGAGTCCGGCGTACAGAAGTTGTTGACCTGACGGCTGGCCTGGCCGGCACCGCGCAGCTCGACCGGCACATCCTCGGCCGGGCCGTAGCGGAACGGCAGCCGCCGGTCCGCCCGGGCCGCCGGCAGGGCGAACCGGCCGCCGGTGGCCGCCCGGATGGTCACCGCGGTATCGCGCGGCAGGTAGGCGAAGTCGGTGACCCGGGAGAACACCGAGCGCCGCCCGGTCAGGGTGACCCGCTCGTCGTCGCAGGTGACATCGCAGCCGCCGGCGAGCGGCAGCACGATCATCTCCTCGTCGCCGGTGGTGAAGCTGACCCGGGCGCCGATGGCCAGGTCGACGACCCGCAGCCCGCTGAAGCCCCAGCCGGCGCTCTGCGGGGTCACGACGGTCTCGAACGGCTTGCTCTGGGCATCGCCGCGGCGCAGCAGCGTCATAGCAGCCCCACCGCCCGGTCGACCGCCTCCGCGACGTCGCCGCCGGAGGGATAGAGCAGGCTGCGCCCGATCACCAGGCCCTGCACGGTCGGCAGCGCCAGGGCCTTGCTCCACTGCGCGTAGGCGGCCTCCGCGTCCGCGGAGACCTCGCCGCCGAGGATCAGGGCCGGCAGGGTGGTCGCGGCCATCACCCGCTCCATCTCGGCGACCACCGGGACCTTCAACCAGGTGTACGCCGAAGTGGTGCCGAGGCCGGCCGCGACCGTCATCGCCCGGATCATCGCCTCGGCGCTGAGCTCGTTGCGCACCCGCCCGTCGACCCGGTGCGAGATGAAGGGCTCGACCATCGCCATCAGCTTGTGCGCGGCGAGCTCGCCGACCGCCCGACCGCAGCTTTCGATCGTCGCCACCGTGCCGGGGTCCTCCGGGTCGATGCGCAGCAGCATCTTGCCGCCCTCGAGACCGGCCGCGGCGATGCTGTCGCCGTCGTAGGCGGTGAACCGGTCGTCGATCTCGAATCTGGTGCCGGCCAGGCCGCCGCGGTTCATCGAGCCGATCACGAACTTGTCGTCGAGCGCGCCGAGCAGCAGCAGGTCCTCGAGGATGTCGGGGGTGCCGAGCACCCCGTTGACGCCCGGGCGGGCCAGCGCGGTGCAGATCCGCCGCAGCAGGTCGGCGCGGTTGCCCATGGCCAGCGGGTCCGGCCCGGCGCGCAGCGCGCCACGGGCGGGATGGTCGGCCGCGATGATCATCAACCGGCCGTGCTCGCCGCGCCAGCCGGCGGGCCGGCGGCGGGCGGCCGCGGCGACGGCGATCGCGTCGGGGCGGTCGGCCCGGATGGTGGCCAGTTCCTCAACCTCAAGCATGGCCGGCCTCCCCGAGCAGCTCGCGGACCTCGGACTCGGTGGGCATGGCGTCGGCGCAGGCCAGCCGGGTGGTGACGATGGCGCCGGCGGCGTTGCAGAAGCGCATCATGGTCTCCAGATCCCAACCTGACAGCAGGCCGTGACAGAGCGCGCCGCCGAAGGCGTCCCCCGCGCCGAGCCCGTTGACCACCTCGATCGGCACCGGCGGCACCTGGATCTCCTCCTTGCCGCTCGACGCGAGCACGCCGAGCGGGCCCTGCTTGACGACGGCGAGCTCGACACCCGCGTCGTGCAGCGCCTGCGCCGCGGCGTGCGGCTCGCGGACACCGACGGCGGTCTCGCACTCGTCGAGATTGCCGACCGCTACGGTCACGTAGGGCAGGGCCTGGCTGATCCACTCGCGGGCCTGCTCCCGCGACTCCCAGAACATCGGGCGGTAGTCGAGGTCGAGGACGGTGATGCCGGCCTTGTTCCGGGCGCGCAGCGCGGCCAGGGTGGCCTCCCGCGACGGCGACTGGCACAGCCCGGTGCCGGTGACCCAGAAGATCTCCGCCGACCGGATCGCGTCGAGATCCAGCTCGGCCTCGGCTATCTCCAGGTCGGGAGCCTTGGGGAAGCGGTAGAAGTAGAGCGGGAAGTCGTCCGGCGGGAAGATCTCGCAGAAGGTCACCGGGGTAGGCAGGCCCGCGACCGGCGAGACGAAGCGGTCGTCGACACCGAAGCCGCGCAGCGCGTCGTGGATGAACTCACCGAACGGGTCGGCGCCGGTGCGGCTGATCACCGCGCTGCGCCGGCCGTACCGGGCGGCGGCGACGGCGACGTTGGTGGGGCTGCCACCGAGGAACTTGGCGAAGGTGCGGACCTCGCGGAGGGACACGCCGACCTGTTGTGGGTACAGATCAACGCCGATACGTCCCATGGTCAGTACCTCGTCTGCGAGCATGAGTCCCCCTGGCGGTAGACGAATGGGCCTGCGGGAGATTTCGGGCGCACAGTGGCGCCCGACGTGCCGTGCGGGTTACGGCGCGATGAAAAGGCTGTAGGGCCGGTGTGGCGGTTCGTTTCGATGTAATAACGTGGGGGCTTCCACGTCAATACTTTGTCATGACAAACTGAAAAACGAAGGGGGTCACATGGCATCCGAGTCCTCCCCAGTCCGCAGTCCGGTGCGCCCGGTCGAGGTCGACCGGACCAGCCCCGTTCCCCTCTACTTCCAGGTCGCGAGCCGCCTGCAGGAGCTGATCGAGCAGGGCGAGATCGGCGTCGGCGCGCGCATCGAGAACGAGGTCGACCTCGCCGAACGGCTCGGCGTCTCGCGCCCGACCACGCGCCGCGCGATCCAGTATCTGGTGGAACGCGGCATGCTCGTGCGCAAACGAGGAGTCGGCACCCAGGTCGTTCACCCGAAGGTGCGGCGCCCGGTCGAGCTCTCCAGCCTGTACGACGACCTGGTCAGCGCCGACCGCAAGCCCCGGACGGAGGTGCTGGACCTGCGCGTCATCCCGGCGCCGGCCGAGGTGGCCGCGGCCCTCGAACTGCCGCCGGACACCGAGGTGACCTGGATCGAACGGCTGCGCTACGCCGGCGGCGAACCGCTGGCGCTGATGCACAACGCGATCCCGGTGGACCTGATCCGGCTGGAACCGGCCGACCTGGCCGCGCACGGCCTGTACGAACTGCTGCGCCGCGCGGGCTACGTGCCGCGCATCGCGACGCAGATCATCGGGGCCCGGTCGGCAACCGCGGCCGAGGCACGGACCCTGCAGGAGAAGCGCGGCGCCTCCGTGCTGACCATGACCCGGACGGCCTGGGATGTGAGCGGGCGGGCCCTGGAGTACGGCTCCCACCTGTACCGGGCCAGCCGCTACAGCTTCGAGCTCAGCCTGTCGGCGGGCTGACCCGGTCTTCCGTAGCGGGCGGGCCGAGACTGCGTCGAGCAGGTCGGCGGGCTAGCCCGGCTTTCCGCAGCGGGCGGACTCAACCGGCGCCGAGCAGGTCGGCGGGCTGGCCCGGTCTTCCACGGCGGGCGGGCTCAGCCGGCGCCGAGCAAGCTGACCCGGCTTTCCACGGCGGGCGGGCTCAGCCGGCGTCGAGGATGTCGGCGAAGGCGGACTCGTAGGCGAGCAGCGTGTCGACGAAGACGCGGCGCTGGGCGGGGGTCAGTGGCTCGAGGGCCTGGCGCCATGCGTGGGCGCCGGGCGAGAGCCACTGCGAGATCGCCGGGCGGCTGCCGGGGCTGATGTCGATGATGCGCCGGCGGCGGTCGGCGTCGTCCTCGCGCCGCACCAGCACGCCCTTGCGGCTCAGGTCGCCCACGATCAGGCTCACGGTGGTCGGCGCGACGCTGAGGTGAGCGGCCAACTCCGAGACGGTCTGCGGACCGTCGAGCAGCAGCAGCGACAGCAGCGACAGGTGCCGCGGGGCGAGATCGAACGAGCGCAGTTGCTCCGGCGGCGGCAGCCGTTTCACCCGGCCGACCAGCCGCGGCATGACCAGCATCAGCTCCCGGACCGCCTCGTCCGCCGGATGAGGTGTTGACATCGTCGCGCTCCCTGAATACCTTTGCTAGCAAAGCTTGTTTGCCATCAAATCTATCCGATCGGGGGCGGCATGCCGCATCTGACCGTGCACGTCCTGGAGAGCGACCTCGCCGGGCGCGAAACACCGCTGATCGAGGCCCTGACCGACGCGGTCGTCGCGGTCTACGGCGCCTGGGCGCGGGACATCGTCGTCGTCCAGCTGATCGGGATGCCGGCAGGCCGCTGGGGCATCGGGGGCAAACCGGCGGAGGATCCCGCCCCCAGCGTCACCTTCGGCATCAGGGAGGGCGCGTTCAGCCGCCCGGACGCGCCGGAGATCGTGGCCCGGCTGATCGGCGGCGTCACCGACGCGGTCACCGAGGTGTTCGGCGAGCGGGTCCGCTCCGGCGTGTCCGTCGAGCTCGTGGGCACGCCGGCGGGCCGCAGCGGCGTCGGCGGCAGCGTCACCTAGGGCCGTCTCGCGGATCGCCGCGCCGCCTGCGCCCAGGTCCAGGTTTCGCGTCGTCCGAACAGCGACATCAACGCCCACCGCCAGATCATGGCTGCCCCTGCGACTGCACGCTCAGGCGTACCACTGCCTTGCTGGTCGGATGCACCCGCAGCTCGCAGCCGTCCGCCATGCCCAGCCCGAGGATGTCCATGTCCTTGCGCGGTCCCGCGCCCACCGGCGGGCGCCGCCAGCCGGCAGGCCTCCTGGGGTGGAGGAGCCTTGCCGGGCGCCCCGGAGGCCACCCAATCCCGTTAAGTCGCCTGTCCGTTGCCAACGAAGTCTGTCCGCATGCCACTGAATTCTGCCTCCCGGCGCACCGACCGAGTGACGGCTCCGCTGACGGTTACCGGCGAACGGGCGGATCCCAGAGACGAGCTGTTCGGCGCGACTCCGTCGGGTCTTCCCACCTGTCGCGCCTACGCTCCGTCGCCAGCGGGAGAGGCGCTGACGCACGGATCGCGGCAAATGAGGGTGCCACTCAAGCGCTGTGCAGTTCCCGGTCGGCGCGGCTGAGCCACGCCAGAGCCCGGACGCTTTCGTACGTGCCTGCTTTCAGCTGCGCCGCGACACGCAACCCGGTCTGGTACAGATCTTCGGCCTCCGATGTTCCCTTGCACTCGACAGCGAGCAAGGCGAGGGACTCGACGCTCTCCCAGGTCCCCGGCTTTAGTGAGGCAGCAGCTTCGAGGGCACGGCGCAGCGGCGAGCGATCGTCATGGCGCGATCCGAACATCGAGATCCCTTCAACACTTCCCGGCCCGGGACGCGCCGATCTCGTCCGCGCGCCCGATCATCCTGCAAACGATTATGGCGGGTGGGCGCAACGATCTTCCCTCTGCCGTCGGGGTGGGCATCGCCTACTGGGCACAGTCACCCCAAGCAGATCGGGCGAGCCGCGACACGGACGGGACGGGGTAGGTCCTACCAACAACACCGGGCAGACCCCTGTCGGGCTCGCCCGCGCAGTCGCCAGCTATCCGACCGCTGAGTTCTTGGCGACCTCGACTGAATCGGTGCGGCGACGCGTCTCATGTGGCCGGCCACGGAACGTGACGAGCTGTCGGCGCCAGAAGCGGATGTCGGGCCGGTCGCCGGACTGGCCCTGTGACGGAGCGTTCTGAATTGCTTCCCGGGTGTTTCCGGTGGTGCGGGTGACCGTGCGGGACGGGACTTTTGTTTCTGGATCGGGGTGTTCGGGTGATCGAATAGTGGCGGGGTGGGTGGGTGTTGCGGAATAATCTGGGGGTGGGGCAGATCGGATTGTTTACGAGGGCTCAACTCGCCACTATGCGTGACACGACCAGGCGCCGTAATTACTCGGCCGAGGCCGAACAGTTCCGTCGTGAACACGAAAGGCATCGGGAGTGGGGAGTGGCGCAGCGGCATGCCCGGAAGCTGATCCGGCTGTATGGCAGTACAGCCAACGCCGCGGTGGCATTCCAGCGTCGCGCCGACGAACCGAGGTCCCTGGCCGCTCCGCCCCGGGCTGCCGCGTCGACCTTGTGTGAGTCGGTCGGGCCTGAGTCGGTCGGTCCTGAGCCGTCCGCGTCTGTACCCGCCCCGCCCGAACCGGCCGGGTCCAAGGCCATCGGATCCGAGCCGGTCAAGCCCGAGCCAGTCGAGCTTGAGCGGGTGGTGCCCGAGCCGGTCGAGCCCGAGCCAGTCGAGCTCGAGCGGGTGGTGCCCGAGCCGGTCGAGCCCGAGCCAGTCGAGCTCGAGCGGGTGGTGCCCGAGCCGGTCGAGCTTGAGCGGGTAGTGCCCGAGCCGGTCAAGCCCGAGCCAGTCGAGCTTGAGCGGGTGGTGCCCGAGCCGGTCGAGCCGGAGTGTGTGGAGGACGCGGCGAGTGCGAGCGACCCGAGCGAGTCAGGAAACGCCGGCCGGTGCCCGGATCGCCGTTCCTGCTCGGGCCGGCCGGGAAAGCGTCGCCCGGAACGTCCGGGAAGACATTTCGGGCCGGCGAGGAAAGGAACACGCCGACCGGAATTGGCTCGGCGTACCCGTGCAGGAACAGGCACGGAATCTCCGGAGAATCAGGTGCGAAGACGTGTGGGCGTGGCCGGTGTAAAGGATGCATACCGGCGGCGAAGAACACCGCTTTCAGCACGCCGCGGCTGGACGACATCATCGCTGCCGAAGTGCTGTCGTGAACATATCCCACCGTGATATCCGCAGCGGCTCGCCGAATACCTCGCGCTGCCCCCGGAGGCCGCACTGTCATCGGCATGTCCGGACGTCTGCGGTGCGATCGAATGTCACTCATAGTGACTCGTAGGGGTTGCCCGGCATGCGCGTCAGGGCCATCCCCGGCGCCCTGGCGGACAGATGTCGGTGGCAAGAAGTCGCCCGGAACATGATCAAATGGCAACGGACGGACTCCACAGGCAACGGACATCGCCTTCATCCGAAACACCAATCGACCGCTTTGGTGGATTTTGGCTCCAGGAGGGCCGCTGGTTGCCAAGATCCCAACGCAGCGCCTCGCGGGGCCGCGTAGTCACTCAGGCAAGGTCTCGCGAGACAACCCAGACGTCTCACGATAGGCCCGGGATAGATCGTCTAGCGCGGGGTTCCCTGCCAGCGCCAGGAGGTCAGCCGGTCGTGGCCCGGCAGCGCGACGCGGCCGGTCGCCCACAGCAGGGTCTGCCAGCGGTCCGTGCCGGTTGGGGCGTCGGGGAACAGCCGGGCCAGCACGCGGGCGCACAGCTCCCCCGGCGGCTCCCAGGCCAACTCGAGGCCGGCGGCCACGTCGCGCATGTGCACCAGGGTTTCCACCACGCCCATCGCCGCGAAGCCTTCCGGGTCGGCGGCGCCGTAGACGTGATAGGAACGCACGGTGGCCGGGGTCACCTCGACCATTGCGGCCAGCAGGGCGCCGGAGGACTCGAGCACCTGCAGCAGGCCGGCCGGCCCGTCTTCGGGCACCGCCCAGACGCTGAGCGCGGGCCCGCCGGGTCGGCGGTACTGCCAGCTGAACGACACGGGCCCTTCCGCCGACGGGCGGCGGGGGCCGAGTTGGCCCGCGTAGGCGAAGAGGTCGTCGGCGATGTGCTCGACCGTCTCCCAGCAGTCCCAGTCGAGGTCGCCGGCAGGCACCCGCCAGTCGCGCTCCACCGCCGGCGCCAGCGCGTCGGCCGCGAGGTAGACGGCTTCCCGGACATCGGCCGCAGTCACCGGGTCGATAAGCATGAGCTGAACCCTAGTGGCGCCGGGCGACGGTCCCGATCTCCGGGCCGTCCTGGACGCGTGATCGCCCGGGTCACGTCATTCCCCGCCGGGATCAACCTGCACCTCCGGTACGGGGTGCCGACCTCCGCCGCCACCCGTCAGGCCGATGGGCGTTGCCTGCAGCAGCGAAGCATCCGCTCCCCGGGGCCACAGCTGGCCGAGATAGTCCGCGCTTGCCCGCTGCCGACTTCCTGCTGCGGATCTTGGTGCGTGGGGGCGGCGCGTGGGGGCGGCGCGTGGGGGCGGCGCGTGGGGGCGGCGCGTGGGGGCGGCGCGTGGGGGCGGCGCGTGGGGGCGGCGCGTGGGGGCGGCGCGTGGGGGCGGCGCGTGGGGGC
>Ga0307515_10014047_pt1 | contig 14896 bp, 5 predicted proteins | sample 17_EM_MG_FD_194513 | JGI IMG/M metagenome (GOLD analysis project Ga0307515, IMG submission 194513) | Populus trichocarpa ectomycorrhiza microbial communities from riparian zone in the Pacific Northwest, United States - 17_EM | ecosystem: Host-associated > Plants > Roots > Unclassified | place... | reverse complement strand
AAATAATATACAGTTAACCTACTTAGCAACTTTAAAAGGTAACTGTATATTTCTTAACATGCAATTAAGGTAAAGTTATATACTATATATTTAACTATTATATATTATCTAATATAATCTTATATAATCTTATATAGTCTTATTACTTAGAGGCTCTATATAAGGCTCTATATAAGGCTCTGTACAAAGCTCTATATAAAGCTCTATATAAAGCTCTACACAAAGCTCTATACGAAGCTCTATACAAAGCTCTGCGTATAGAGGCTCTGCACAAAGCTCTGCATGAAGCTCTGCACGAAGCTCTGCACAAAGCTCTGCACGAAGCTCTGCACGAAGCTCTGCACGAAGCTCTGCACGAAGCTCTGTACGAAGCTCTATACAAAGCTCTGCACAAAGCTTTGCATAAGGCTCTATACGAGGCTCTATACGAAGCTCTATATAAGGCTCTATACTAGGCTCTACACGAAGCTCTACGTATAGAGGTTCTACACAAAGCTCTGCGCATAGAGGCTCTGCACGAAGCTCTGCATAAGGCTCTACACTAGGCTCTACACGAAGCTCTGTGTATAGAGGTTCTGCACAAAGCTCTGCGCATAGAGGCTCTACATAAAGCTCTGCATAAGGCTCTACACGAGGCTCTATACAAAGCTTTGCGTATAGAGGTTCTGCACAAAGCTCTGCGCATAAAGGCTCTGCGCATAGAGGCTCTGCACGAAGCTCTGCGTATAAAGGCTCTGCACGAGGCTCTGCGCGAAGCTCTGCGCAGTGCTTTCATCAAACCGGACCCTTATCGACGGTTGTTTGGTTTAATTGATTTGGTCCAATTAAGGTTTATTTAATATAGATCAAACCAATCAAACAAACTAATTGGACCAAATTAATCGTCTATTAGTTTAATAAATTGCTAGAATAGCCTTCCTACCCTTACTATAAGCTAGTTGCCTTAGGAACTAATCTCTTAGTAGAAATAAAGCTCTGGTAGGATAGTGAAGAGCCAATAGCTATACAGAGGACGGCCTAAAAAGAGATTTCTCTTTCCTTTTTGGGACGGGCGGTTAGTCCCCTAATAAAACGGGGATAATACGCCAAAGTTATAGGGGCTTTATCCCCTAAGTAACTAAACTTAGGGCGCCCTAGGCCCCTAAAGGGCTAAAAAAACGGGGATAACACGCCAAAGTTATAGGGGCTTTATCCCCTAAGCAACCAAGCTTAGGGCGCCCTAGGCCCTTAAAGGGCCAAAAAAACGGGGATAATACGCCAAAGTTATAGGGGCTTTATCCCCTAAGCAACCAAGCTTAGGGCGCCCTAGGCCCCCAAAAGGCCAAAAAAACGGGGAGCTAACCGCCCATCCCAAAAAGGAAAGAGAAATATCTTTTTGGGCCGTCCTTTATAGATATTAGAGGCGTTAAAATCCTTTAAACCTCGTGCAGTCTCCCTACCAAAAACTCTTCTATCCTGCCTCTATAGGCTTGCAGCTAGAGCAATATAAGTAATTAATTATTAAACTAGATTAATCGAGTTTGGTTTAATTAATAGTTATTAAACCAAATAAACTCAGTTTGATATCAATCAAACGTCTGATAAGATGGTTTAAACTGTTTGGGTTTGGTTTGATGAAAGCACTGGCTCTGCGTACGGAGGCTCTGCGCGAAGCTCTGCGTAAAGCTCTGTGTACAGAGGCTCTACACGAAGCTCTGCATTGGGTCCCCGCTATATTCCCAATAGCCTCTACACGTGCCTCTACCCTATATAGCCACCTTATTTTTTTTACCCTTCCTTCCTTACATCCTTCCTACCTAGGAAGGCACCAGAACGGCAGCCAGTAGAGGACCGTTGCTAGAACTAGACGACTGTCGCCAGAACCAGACGACGACCGTTTGAATGACCAGCTAGCAAACACCACGAATGATTTAATTAATTGATTGATTGAATTGAACCAGAGCTTTGATATTGGCCCGTCACCGAATCGAATCAAGGCCTCCTAGGGAGGTACCCTAGACGACTACCGTTCGAATGTAATTAGGGCCTTCAATCGGGCCGACCCCTCCCCTAAATTGAATTATACACTAACACAGGCAGGCAGGCAGGCAGGCAGGCAGGCAGGCAGGCAGGCAGGCAGGCAGGTAGGTAGGTAGGTAGGTAGGTAGGTAGGTAGGTAGGTAGGTAGGTAGGTAGGTAGGTAGGTAGGTAGGAGACGACCGTTGCCAGAACCAGACCACCGTCGCCAAAACTAGACCACCGTTACCAGAACTAGACCACCGTCGCCAGAGCTAGACGACCGTCGCCAGAGCTAGACGACCGTCGCTAGAACCAGACGACCGTTACCAGAATCAGACGACCGTCGCCAGAGCCAGACGACAACGACTAGCCAGCGAACACTATAAACGATTCGATCGATCGATCGAATCAAGGCAGCATAGACAGGTGGGCACAAATAGGGAGATGCTGACGGGTAGGCAGATGTAGACAGGTAGGTAGATGTAGACAGGTAGGCAGATACAGATAGGTAAGTAGATGTGTTAAGAATCGGCCTTCTGGTGGCGTAAAGAGGCTGGTTTTCCCAGCCTCCTTAAATATTGTACTATATAGCCACTAGCCCTTTTTCCTAGATAGATGAATCAAGCAATTGAAGTATTATAATTTAATAGGTTATAAGCCCGGGTTATGCAAATCGAATCAGCTAAGTCTTACTACACCTTATATTTAACTACATAACCCACTAAAAGAATATATTCTAGAGAAAACTCTATAGCCTTACAGCTGTTTTTCCGCTGCATATCTCTATAATATATACGAACTAATTAAAATGAAAAGGCATAGAAAAAGGAGTCTAGGAAGACTCTCCGCAAAGGTGGCTGAGCGCTAAGACGCTAAAAACCCAACCTTCCAAATTCTCTCGAAACGCTAAACCCCTATACTAGCCTTTCCATTTTATAAAACAACCGTGCATCTAAATTTAAAATAGGCATATACTCTATTAAAGCCTACTATAACGGTAAAGAAATTAACACCTTAACGATTACACAGAAGGCCTAGAAAACTAATTCCATACTAACTAAGGCCTTAACCTCTACAACTAGCACGGTTTTACCGCTTCCTTAATATCTTCCTCTACCCTTACATGTTTAAAGATCTTAAGAAAAATAATACCGGCGATATCTTTGCGGAGGACCTTAAAGACTATAACTTTGACCCTAACACTATACCTAACTACTCTAGTGATTTAGATAGCTCCTTAGCCTTTAACAGCACCCTCTCTGTAGCCAGCTTAACCGAACTCTTTAGTCTTAAAGTCCGAACCCCTCCTTAATAACCTTATAATACCTTAGTTATATCTATCCTATTAGATACTCTAAAGACCTCTAAAACCAAAATAAATAAAGAACGCTCTCTAGCATCCGAAACCACATACGAATCTATTAAATTCGAAGGAGTAGAGACGCCAGAACCTTAAAGCTTTACTACTATTAAAGACTCTGAACTTAATACTATAAACGTCTTACCTTTACCGATCTCCCCCAAACGTCCTAAACGTCCTAGGCCTTAACAATTAAACCTATCCCTAATAAGCCTAAGAACTCTTTATTAGTCTTATTAAAGACACCTACAGTTAAGGCGAAAATGAGCTTTATAACTGAAAGGGGGACTAGAGGACTAGATAAGATAAGGAAATTAGAATCTACTATAGGATGGATAGAATTTAACAAGTAGATGCGCCTCTACTTATTAATAAATAGATATAGAGATCTACTTAAACGGAATGCTAAAAGACTAGAATAAGGGACCCTATTAGAGGCAACCTATAAAACTAAGTTAGACACCTGGCTTAATAAACAAGAACGAGTATATAGCATTATCCGAAGCAGACTTGGCTACAATGCCACGAGGGAGGTTAAAGAAATTAAAAATGCAGACGAGATCCTCACTAAGCTACAAAAACGGTTCCGTCTAATAGGAAGTGCAGTCTACTAATACCTTAAGAGACGTTACCAGGAGGTTACCCTAGATACCTATAAAGGGGTAATAAACTACGCGGAAAAGCTATAAGAAGCACGAACAGAGATTATAGAGCTTAACCCCGACTGCATAATTAGTAAAATCTCCCTAGTTAGTAAATTCCTAATAGGACTTGGCCTAGACTACGATATATTCCTAACCTTATTCTACTAAAAATACTCTCTTCTACTAGAACGAGACGAAAAGAATAAGATTACAAAAGCAGCCGTAACGTTTAATAAAGCTGTATAAGTAGTAGAAAGGGAAGAATAGAATATAAAGGGACGGGAAGATAACAAGACTGCCCTACTAGCAATCTCCCAAAATAACTAAAAAATAAAGGGTTGCGAGTACTGCTATAAACTTTACCATATAAAGGACGAATATTAGAAACTACACCTAGACCTCGGAAGAAAGTACCGTAAGGAAAAGTATAAGGAAAGAAAGAGGAAACGAAGTAACTCCTATAGTAAGGAAAATAAGAAACCTAAGGGTAATAAACTAACGGAAGAAAATGAAATCGAACTAATAGCAGGACTAAGCTACTCTGTATTAGATAGCATAGAAGCCATTTACCTTATGGTAGCCGATATAGATATAAACCTTATAACAACTTTCTTCCTTAACTCCGGCTGCTTCTACCACTCTAGCTGCTGAAAAGAGGACTTTATAGAACTACGAAGCTATACTAGCAGACCACTTAGGGGCTTTGTAGGAGCGCGGGCAATACTAGAAGCGATTGGCACCATAAAACTGTCCTACCTTATTAATAACAAAAATGTAGACCTATACCTATATAACACTCTCTACGTCCTAAAAGGGGGTGTTAATTTAATTTCTATATTAAAGCTGTGGGCAAAAGGAGTAAAAATAGGGTTTAATAATGACGATATAACTATTACTATAAAAGGAATAAAATTTAAAGCATCCTTACTCTATGGCCTATACACTTTTGATATCTAACAATTAAAACCACCCCTAGGACTAACCGCCTACATAGTTACTACTATATAGCATAAAATCTGGCACAAAAGAATGGGTTACCTAGGGGAGTAAAATCTATAAAGGCTTAAAATAATATTAACCGGAATAAACCCACCCCTAGATAACTATGTATGCGTTCTATACGTCTAAGGATAAATAAAAGAGAAGCTATATAAAAAGAAGTTTAAACTAGAAACCTACCTACTTAAATTTATCTACACTAATATTACCGGTTCCTTTCCTATTATAGGCTATAACTAAAGCCGATACTAGGTTATGTTTCTTAATAACTATACGCAGATAGCTAAAGCTTACCCTATTGCTAAGAAAAGCGAGTTCTTCCGCTACTTCCAACGCTTTATAGAAAAATACTCCTAACCTAAATGCCGTTATTAACGCATTAGACTTAACTAGGGAGGAGAAAATTATTTAAATAAATTCTATATTTTCTACGCAGATAGAGGAATTAATATTAAAGTTATAGCTATAGAACAGCACTAATAAAATGGAGCCGCTAAACGCTTAAATAGAATTCTTATAGATAAACTCTACCCTATGCTGCTAAACGCAAACCTATATAAGAAATGGTGGCCGGAAATTCTTATCTCTATTATAAAAATCCGTAACCGCAGCCCTAGTGCTTATATTGGCAAAACACCTTATAAAGCCTAGTATAGTAAAAAGCCAGACTTATCCTTTATTTAAGTACTAGAAAGTGACTACCTAGTACTAAAACCTAAAAAGAAACAGCGAAAACTTGCTAATATAAAAATAATGCCGTATAAACTCCTTAGCTTTAAAGGAAGTCAGAACTACTGTTTTAACGGAAAATAGCACAATTACTCGCTCCGCAAATATTATATTTATAGAAAAAAGACCTTATTTAGGCGCCCTAAGTACTAAAGGGGAGATATAAAAATAGTTAAATAAGCGACTAACTAAAGACCCTATAGGTCCTAGCAGGGCTCCTAAACAACTAAGAGTGCCTTATATGGAAAATTCATACCCTACTAATAGGGAAGATGGAAACCTAGTAGATGATAAATTACTAGCTTGGCTATGGAACCTTAAATCTTCTAAAACCTTTAAAGGGGAAAACACTAGCAAGACACCACCCGAAAGGGAGGGCAGCGTAAGCCCCTTAACTACTACTAGCAGCAAAACGCTAGAAAGAAATAACGAAATGGACCTATAAAATATGGGTGAATCGTCAAACCAAACCAACACTAACCCTAATAGTAGGGAACTACCGTCCGAAATAGAGAATGTATACTTAGTACCTGGCAAGACACTTTAAAGCTACCCTAAGCTATAAATATTAATAAGAGCAACCAAAGGCCAATACTTAGAGGATTTAATAAGAAGGTATATATTTATAATAGCGCTCCTAGGAGCGGCAAAAGCCGTAACGGAACCTTTTGAACCAAAAACGCTGCTATAAGCTAGGGCTAATATCTCTTAGAAATAATAGCTCGCAGCTATAAAGGACGAACATAAATCCCTACTTAACAATATTACGTGGATCCTAGTTAACCCCCCTCTAAATAGACGGGTCTTATAAGGGAAATGGGTTTATAAACTTAAAAGAGGACTAAATAGTAAAATACTACGGTACAAAGCCCGCTGGGTTATACGCGGGTTTAAATAATAAGAAGGCGTTAACTACAATAAAACATTTGCATTAGTAGTTAAACCAATAAGCTATAAAATAATCTTCGCCATTACCGCAGCCCTTAACCTTAAAATTAAACAAATAAACGTTAAGATAGCCTTTCTATACGGAGCAATTAATAAAGAAATATACGTTAAGTAACTAACGGATCTAGAAGACGGGATAAAAAGAGTCTGCTAATTAAACAAGGCACTCTATAGACTTAAATAATCGCCACGAATCTAGTATTATACCCTTACTCTCTTCCTAAAAAACCTAGGATTCTTACCTCTCTTATCCGACCTTAGTGTGTTCGCAAAAGGTTATATCTACCTAGCGGTCTACATAGACAACCTACTAATAGTAGACCCTAATAAAAACGAAATATAAAAGATTAAAGACTCCCTTAGCGAACGTTTCCAGATAACTAACCTAGGGCATTACACCTACTACCTAGGAATATTAGTACGCAGAAACCAACTAACCTACTCCCTTTAGCTTTACCAAAAAGGGTATATTAAAAAAGTACTACGGGAATTTAATATATAGAATTGTAAACTAGTTATAACCCCTATAAATACTAATAAACTAGAACCCTCTAAGGAAGGTTTTATAGCTATAGAAACAGACTAAAACTAGTACGCTAAGGCAATCGGATTATTAATATACGCTATACTAGGGATTAGACCAGACATTGTATACGCAGTGTTAGTTTACAGCCATTATATAACTAACCTAGGAAAACCCTATATTAAAGCCATAAAACGTATCTTCTAATACCTTTAAGGCACTATTAACCTAGAGTTAACCTACTCCGGTTCCTTAGAAGAACTAGTTAGATATACTAACTTAAACTAGGCGAGAGATATTATAACTAAACGCTCTACCGCAGGGTACGTCTTTAATATTAGAAGTAGAGCAATTAGCTAGTTATTAAAAAGGCAGCCTATTATTACCCTATTATCCTATAAGGTAGAATATATAGGAGAAACGTAGGCTACTAAGGAAGCCGTCTGGCTTAGGAACCTCCTATTAGAATTACTTAAGTTAGAAGAAGATCCTATAGCGACTATAATCTACGGAGATAACTAAGAAGCTATAGCCCTAGCTAAAAACCCCTAATTCCACTCTAGGACAAAGCACATCTTAATTTAACACCACTACGTACGGGAAAGATAGGCTAAAGGGGATGTAAACCTATAGTATATTTTAACGGAAAAACAGGTAGCAGACGGACTCACTAAAGCCCTACTAAAAGATAAATTTATTGCCTTTAGGAACGCATTAGGATTGAGAATGCATAAATATTAAAATCAGAGAAATGGACCAATTAGGATTTTCCATACTGGGCATGGAAAATCGCTATTGGCTCGTTAAAAGGTAGTAATAGTGATTACGTATTATAACACAAATAGGACCCCTCTTAGGTACTCTTTCCCTATTTTTCTCATAGGAGTTTTAAGGTTTAATGAGGCCTAAAGGGGAAGTCCCTTTTTACTATTTATCTATCTATAAAACTTATATAAGGGATTAAGCGAGAGCTGTCTATTCTTACACCATTAGTTTAAGTGGGAGTGTTAAGAATCGGCCTTCTAGTAGCGTAAAGAGGCTGGTTTTCCCAGCCTCCTTAAATATTATACTATATAGCCACTAGCCCTTTTCCCTAGATAGATAAATTAAGCAATTAAAGTATTATAATTTAACAAGATGCAGATAGGTAAGTAGATGTAGATAGGCAAGTAGATGCAGATAGGTAAGCAGATGCTAATAGGTAGGCAGATATAGATAGGTAGGCAGATGTAAATAGGTAGGCGATGTAGACAGGTAGGCAATGCAGATAGGTAGGCGATGTAGATAGGTAGGCGATGCAGGCAGGTAAGTAGATAGGTAGGTAGGTAAGTTAATAGGTAGATAGGTAGAAGAGAACCATCGCTATATATTAAATTATCTAAAATAATAATATTTATTTTGCTAGCCTTATAAATAGCCTTAAAGTAGCTTTTTTTAATTAAAAGAGGTAAATACAATTGTGGTTGCCAAATGCGTAGATTGCTGGCAGGTTGCGCATAGGTTGCGCGCAGGCTGCGCGCAGGCTGCGTGTCAAAAAAACACGACATAGGCTAGTCGGTCGAGTTGCCAAATGCCCTCAACTGCGCGCTAATTGCGTCAACCACTAACCATTGAGGCCATTAGTAGGGTACCATATTTTCCCAATAAGGTTAGAAGTGTTACTAAACTTAGGGTCCTAAGCTAACGTCTAAAACGCGTCAAACAACTATCTAAATACCTTTAGTGTACCTTCGCAAACTATAAAATTACGATTACTACCCAATTATACATTAAATGTTAGCGACTTAGTCAATTAAGGCATGAGCACGGTAAGAGGGACGCGCAAGCCTATATAATTAGATTGTTTATAAACGAGAATCTGTCAGATAGTTTATATAGAGCTATTTATTAATGAAATGGGTTAATTAATTGATGATCTTAATCGTGTCTATAATGGTCTTGACCTAGGGTCTCTGGGCTTAGACGAAGATATTTACAATACACGTGACCCGTGCACGTGACTTGTGCACGTCCTACGCTATAGAGAATATAGATTATCTAACATACCCCCTTAGCTTTAACCTGGTCGAGGACGAAGCTAGCCACCTTCTCGTGTCCGTTAATGCGTTAATTAAACTATAATCTTATCTAAATCCTTCCGTCTCGCTTTAATATTCTCCCTTAGGTCCTCTAGTTACTTCTCCTTATTTAGCTGCTCCTTAATATCCACTATTCCGATCATATTAACGAAGCTCTTAAACCTCTACTTAGGCAGGGCCTTTGTAAGTCCATTAGCAATTATCTCCTTTATCGCTATCCATCGAAATTATACTCATCTCTTTACGTATTCCTGACGTAGCTAGTATTAATAAATATTAATATATTAGAGCTTCGTAATTAGCTTTGCCGTGTTTTCTATAATTAGTTAAAATATCTAGGTGTTATTATAGTTAATAATTAAGGGCTCGTTTAGTTATAATGTTATTACTTTAAACAGCCTGCTAATAAAGATAGCTTTCTTTACTATCTGTAATAGGGCTAACAGCTTGGCTTCTGTACTCGACGTTATAACTATACCCTACTTATTTACTCTCTAGGCAATCAGCCCCCTAAATAGCTTTATAATATATCCTTATAAGCTCTTTCTATTAACGGAGTTGTCTATAAATAATACGTCGCTAGTATAAATAAATAATTGCGCTTCACTTCTACCGTCTCCATTATCTCGTCCTTAGTCGCGTATTCCTTTATCTCTCCCTCTACCGTTTATTCCTTCCTTATCTCCTCTATAGTAGATTACTCTACTCCTCGTGCTATATAGGTACTGGATAACTCTATTTACCGCTTAATAGTGCTCTTGACTTAGGTCCTAATTAAACCTTACTAGCCGTAATACTGCAAAGGCAATATCTGGACGCGTTATAGTGGCTATATAGAGTACTAAACCTAGTTTTCTCTAATATAGCATTATAGAAGCTAGTAGGGATATAGAACGGATTAATAGGTCTATATTAGGGGACGGACGCGTCAGACGGATTATACGGTAATTAGTAAGGAGGAGTTCCGATTCTACTATAGGAGTATTTAAAAGACGCCCTCTAAGATCTATCTTATACTAGTTAGCTATCTTCTTAATATAGGCTTCCTGGGATAGCTATAGGAGCCTCTAGTTACAATTATATAGTATATAGATTCCTAGGAACCATTTTAGCTCGCTAAGGGTACTTATCTAGTATTCCTTGCTTAGCTCCTTAATTGCTTCTTAAGCTTTCTTCTTATCTATCTTTTGGTAGTAGAAGACAATATTATTAACGTAGAAGAAGATAACTATTTTACCTTTTAGCATAACACACGGCTCCTAGGGTACTTCTTTAAAACCTAATTCGTTTAATAAGCTCGTGAGATTCTTCTACTATAATAGTAGTGATTATTATAGTCCGTATAGGGCTTTTCTTAAGCGCAGTACTTTATCTGTTTTTCCTTTATTAAACCCTAGCGGTAGCTTTATATAAACAACCTTATTAAAATTGCAATGGATAAACGCATTAACTATATCTATCTATATTGTCTCTAGGTCGAATTTTGCAGTAATTACTATAAGGGTTTAGAAGGTCGTACTAGCTAATATAGTAGCTCTCGTAGGTAGGTCTCCTAGGGCCTATTAATTTCCGCAAACTACTAAGCGTGCCTTGCATTTCTGGAGAAATCTATACTTATCCGTCTTGTAGACGAATACCCACATTAAGCTAAGGACCTATTGTCCCTTTATATACTTCTTATCTGTTTCTTAAAACAACCTTATTTAATAATAAGATTAAAGATGGGCTCGTTAAACCTCTTAGAACTAATCTTAAAGAGGATATATATTAAGGTCCTAGATTAACTAGGGTAGCGGAGGTAGGTTCTTCCTATATAATCTAACATCGCGTATTCTGCCTGATTTTAGCTTACTATCGTTAAGTCGACTATTAAGGTTAAACTTCCTTCCTGCTAAGAAGGCGCCGTAATAGGCTAATATAATCCTTTTGGTAATAAAGTCTTTAAACCTATTATTGCTGGCTTCCTTAAATAAGTCTTTAACTAAGTCGTTGGACACCCCCTAAGTATTAAACACATCTCCTGCTTAATAAGTAATGTCTTAATTAGTACCTTATACATCTAACTTCGTAGGATACTTGACGTAAAAGGCACATAGAGATTCTTTATCTTCTTCCGTTGGAGGTGGCGTATAATATACGTCTTTAAGAGCTCTTATAAGCTTAAGATCTACTAACTCATTAAAGGCTTAAACTAGCTTATCGACGTCATCGTCTTCCTCTTAAATTAACGATTTAAATACTTCTTTATCGTCTTCTAGAAGGACCTCGTTCTTAGTCTAAGTATTAGGTAGTTAAATCTTCTTAATTAGCATATCTAATTCGGCGTATAGATCCTTTAAGATGTCCGTTTACTTGCCGTCAAAGAACGTCTTTTTATTAAAGATAATATCCCTAGTAGAGATGACGATACCCTTATATGGGATCCAGATCCTATAGATATTAGTAAAGTTATAGCCGACAAGGTAGCTAATATGGGCTCTCGGATCTAGCTTGCTTAGCCTTTTCTTCTTTAGCTAGGCGTCCGACGTTATCGCGTACGCCCTACAGCCGTAGGCTTTTAGGTGCGCTAGTTATAGTTTTCTTAATCTCCTATTAGCTAGGAAGGTATAGAACCTCTTATATAGCAATTTCCATCTATTACTTTCTCGTGGCGTTCGATCTTAAAGGTAGACTATATAGTTAACTATCTCGTCCTATAAGTTATGTGGTAAATTAGCAGCAATTCTTATTACCCGTGATCTCTTAATAATTATACCCCCTAAGCGTTCGGCGGTACCGTTTTAAGCTTAAGTATATAGCGCCGAAGGCTTAAATATAATTCCTTAAGTCTATAGCTATTTAAGGGCTCTTCTTCTCCCTAGCTCGTTATCTAATCTAATAGTATTAACCTTAAGGTTATACCTCAGACGAATCCATTAGGTAAAATCTTTAAGCACTTATAGTATCTCCTTCTCTTCGCTATATGTCGTTATAAAATACAGAAAGGTTCTTCTTAAGAAGGTGTTATAGATAAATATAACTCGTACGAATCCAGTATACGCTTCCTTAAGGTCAGTCTAGTCAATATGGAGGTTAAGATAGGGTTTATTAATTTTCTATTTTAAGAACCTTCGTAAGACCTAACGCTTAATTTTAGCGAGACTGTAATATTAACATTCCGTCATCTTTAGGCCTTAAAGCTTAACTCCTAAGGCGTTAAGACCTAAATAATAAAGGCTTATAGGTCCTGGATAACCTAGACATAAATACTATAAACGTGCATCTCCTTTCGAATCTAGATAAGCGTCTTTTAATAATGCTCTGCGCTTCCGTTAGCGTAGCAGTCGGCTTATATTAAACGCTAATAGACTTCCTAATCGGACGTATTTGATAGTCTGTTATCTATAACGTTCTTCCATTTAATATAGGATTGTGTTATCCTTCCGAACTAGAAGATTATTATCTCCTTTATTGTCCTAGTAGTACCCTTGTTTTTAAAGTAGACAGAATAACACTAGATTCGTATTAAAGTCCGTATAAAAGGCAACGTTTTTAAGACGTAGGATTCCCTTACTCTTGTCTAGTTTTATAACTTAGATAGTGATATCGCCGTAGCCTAGTATTAGTACTTCTAAGCTGCCGGCAATAACGTATTCATATCTTAGAGCTTTCCTAAAGTTATAAAAATAAGAGAGGTTATTAAAGATGTGGAGAGTGGTTCCTAAGTTAAGAATAGTTAATAGCTTTAGCGGATAGAGTTAACTAGTGTAATATAATTCTAGAAATATTATATTAGCTTCTCCTTTAATCTTCTTAACTATCTTCTAACTTTTATCCTATTATTATTAAGCTTCGTTAGCATCTAATTCCTTAAGCTTAAGTCGTTCCACTTAGGCAGCTAGATCCTTATTATGCTCTACCTTTTTACGCACCTTCTTTATACGTATACCCTCGGCATTAAATCCTTTAGGCCTCTTACACTTAAATAAATACCAACAGTTAGGAAGGGTATGTCCCCTTATATCGCATACTAGGCATTTTAGGTTCTTTAACTTCTTAGAAGACATCTCCTTAGTTAAATTTATCCCTGCCCTTTTTCAACTACAAAATAAGCTGTTCCCTCTTCCCTTTTAGACCTTAGCAGTAATAGAGATATCCTCTTCAGACTCTCCTGCGAAGTCTACGTTAAATACACTCCCTCTAGTAGTTAAGGATAGTACGGCTTTTAAGAGGTTTACGAATACTTCCTATAGCTCTATTGCTACTTTACAGTATTCTAATAAGTGAGCCTTTTTGGTATTATTTACCTATTTAGTGTATATAACAAAATAGGTTTCGCTTATAGGTTATATTATATTTATAAGGTCCATAAGCTAGATCCCATTAGTTATCTATAGAAGGTTATACTTCTCTACTATCTTCATTATATATTCCTATTGGTTAAGCTACAGGGTAACCTTTATCTGCTTAAGTCCCTTAAATAATTCTGTATACTATAGTTATACCTTCCTTATTATAAAGTTCTTTAAGGGCTTAGTGTCTTCTTTTAAGCGAGTTAACCATTCTTTAACTGTGAGGGAAGGGTTAAGCAGCAGCTTTTTCTAAATTAATACTATAGACGTAATCTAGGTGCGGATCTGTTAAAGATAATCTTCCTATTTTAGGAAATACTATATATCCTAGTCGTAGTATCGTCTGCTGTTGTTATACGCTTTCTGCTAATTTGTCGAGAGCTGTACATATAAGGTTGTATTTTCATTGAAATCTATAACTTCTAGATAGGGTGGTTCTTATAATAGACCTTATTGAGGTGCTTCCTTAGCTGGGTCAATGTGGGCCCAAATTTGTTTGTTTATAAGGGCTTATAGTTGCCAGATCCATTACTCCTAGTCTTCTAGCTTATTAAGGATAATTGTGATAGACGACCTTAATATTAGTGGAGTCATTTAACTAATCGGCAGATAGGAATTAAGATAGTATTTTTGTTGTTAAGATCGTCCTTATTATCAGGATCGTCTTTATTATCAGGATCGTCCTTATTATTAGGATCGTCCTTTAACGATTAAGGTGGAGTCTCGTGGAATCTCGTGGAATCTCGTGGAATCTCGTCCTATAACAATTGAGGTAGGATTTCAATTAGGGTCGTCTTGTGACGATAAAGTATCAAAGTCTGACAATAAGGTAGAATTTCTTTAAATAATTAAGTAATAGCTAAATAGCTTCTTATGTCGGCAGACCGGGCTTATAACTATTAGATAGTTTATATAGAGCTATTCATTAATAAAATGGGTTGATTAATTAATGATCTTAATCGTGTCTATAATAGTCTTAACCTAGGGTCCCTAGGCTTAGACAAAGATATTTACAATACACGTGACCCGTGCACGTGACTCGTGCACGTCCTACGCCATAGAGAATATAGATTATCTGACAGAATCTAAAGCTAGGGAAAGGAAAGGAGAAGAAGAGTAGCGCCACTCGATGTTTTATAAGACCTTTGCGTCACGTGACCGCAATATACGGCAATCTGTGGCAACTTGCCGGTGTAAAGTTCTGCTAAGTTCTACTAACTAAGTTCTGCCATTTTCTGCCAGTGCTATAATATTACCCCCCCTTTAGTAAAGCCTGCCCTTAGGCT
>Ga0307515_10014046_pt1 | contig 14896 bp, 4 predicted proteins | sample 17_EM_MG_FD_194513 | JGI IMG/M metagenome (GOLD analysis project Ga0307515, IMG submission 194513) | Populus trichocarpa ectomycorrhiza microbial communities from riparian zone in the Pacific Northwest, United States - 17_EM | ecosystem: Host-associated > Plants > Roots > Unclassified | place... | reverse complement strand
AGTATCATAACTAGTTTATGATTATCCATTAGAACTTGGCCTGCATTTTAGAAACACAAAAGAAAATTATTTTTTTCTTTTAATATATGAGATTATGATCTTATACGTAAGACATATTTCTAATATTAAATAAAAAAATAGTTTTTTTTTATGTTTTTGCATTAGAACGGTTCAGTTTAACCTGATAAAAATAAGAACCTCCTTATTGAGGATGACTTTTCTTATACCCTAGATAGACCAACAATTAGAAAACATAACATTATTTTAGTTTAAATCAGACAAATAAGTAATGTAGCTTACTGAAAAGTGCAAAATATACATATGTTTTTATTCATTTTACACTATGCATTTTAATGTATTTTGAGCTTATTGGAAGCTATTTTTATGAGTTTGGCATGCTCAATAGACTATGTGAATTAATTGCTAAAAGATAAGAATTTATGCATTTTATATTTCAGACCTTACTTATTGAGACAAGTTTTTCACCGAGTTATAATTTCAGAATGTGAATGTGGGCTGAATAAAAGCTAAAGTAAATATATCAAGCTTTCCAGGAAGGTATTATGGGCATAAATCTGAGTTTTTCCTGGATCTCTAATCAGACTTGCAAAATCGAGCCGAAATTCTACTTGTTATAGGATTCTCTACTTTCACATTACAGATTCAAACAAACATATCTTGAAGCTCAGATATTGAAATCTTGTTATTCAAAAACTCAAAATGATATACACATCTAGGACTACAACTTTTATGAAGGATTCTAGGTCAGATAAAATCATTTTAAAGGCAAAAATCTAGACGTGAGATGAAAGACGAGATTGGTCTCTTGATCTGATGAGAAAACTAACGGTTCCGAGCATCCCACTATGGATGAGAGTGTGACATACAAATGGTGGGACTTAGGATTCAAGAAAGTTTCAAATCAAGCCTCTAACATTCCTTGAATGAAAGAATACAACTGGAATGGCTAGATATTGTAAGAAACTAAGTCAGAAACAAAGTCTAAGTTATAGTAGAGTCTAAATTACTACAAAGTTATAACAACAGCAGAGTCAGTTTTCAACACAAATTCTGAGAGATTTAACCAATCTTAATGACCATATAAAGAATAAGGAATTAAGTAACATTAATGACTCATAATCAGGAGAAGAATCCTAACAAAAGACAACAACTGAGGGAGGGAATAAAGGAAGCAAATCACAATAGAAACAACTCTTTTGTTCTTCTTTACAATGTTTTTTTCTCTCTATTTTTGTTAATTTTTCAGCAGCTATGAACTAAACTATGGCTTTCAGTTTAAGGGGAATAGACACCATCTCCATTATGAAGTTGTGAGAAGTAACATTATCATTGTAATTCTTTCAAATTCAAGTACTTATTTATCCTTATTTTAGAATTATGCTATTGATTTATGTTCATGTTTATTGAATTGTTTTGAGATGGTATATACGTGCTTTCTAGTTTCTTTCAATCCGTAATTGTTATTAATGACTAAAATAAGAAGCAAAGAAGTTAACTTGATTGTCGCAACTATCACTTTAATTTATTACTGAGTAATAAGCTAAGTTAAATTGCTCAAACTTTTGAATGATTACTTAGAATAAATTTTACAGACTTTACTCTTAAGGCTAATGCCGAGTGAATTAAAATTGCTTTTCAATATTAAATTCGTTTGATGGTAAGAAATTGATTAAAAAGCTTTATCTAATTAATTTACCCATAATCTCCTCGATTCCCTTTAGCTTTAAGGGATATTGAATTTATTTGCTTGAATTGAAAGGCTATTTATTTTGCTTCGATGATCAACAGATTTATAGGAATGTATGTCTAGATCTTTGAACCAAGTTAACGACATATCAATTTATTATTTTTATTTTTAGAATTTTTTTTCTTTAATTTTTTATTCAAAATTCAAATCCTCCATTCTTTTTAGTTTAGTATATTTCACGATTATAGTACGAATTTATTTTATTTGTGATAATAAAGTCAGAATTATATTTTGGAGGTTCATACGACTAACCACTTACCTTATGTAAGATGTACTATGGATGTTAATATCTTTTTTATATATATAATTAGTCCCCTTATCTAGACTCTAAAACAAGTTAGGATTTCTAGTGACCAAAATAGTATATGACAACTTTCATTTTCCCTCTTTTATTGATAAAGGACACAAGAATTCCTTGTTTTTTCCACTCATATTATTCCTGATAATCCCTTAATTTGAGAAAATTTAAATCCAACAACATGAAAATGCCAGCATAGATTAAATCAATTTGAACAAAATACTAGGAAAAAATCATCAAGTTGTAGTTCAAAAATATAAAAATGCTAGGCGTTGTAGCAACTCCTTATTGCTACTATTGAGAAATTCCAAACGGGTACATGGCGCACATGGTACTGGTAGCCAATGTTTGTCCCATTACATAGCGCGCGCGCTTTCTCTTGCAAATTTCAAAGTTCAAACGACTTTTGAAAAGAAAGAAAACATAATTTATGAGAAAAAAGATTTCAAATTGCCTTGATTTGAGAAAACTGTCCGGCACTTGTCTCCTCCTAGCTCGTAATTGGATGGTTAAGACTCATCATGTTTTTGGAGAAGTCAATAGATCTAGTACTGATTGGCTTACAAATCATGCTTTTGAGCTAGAGTTTGGGACCTGTTTTCTCTTTATTTTTTTAATAAATTTAAGCTATTCATCTGGTTAGCTTATTGGAATCGTCTTCTCACTAATGAGGTAAGAAACTGTCGCAATTTAGCTACCTTCTCTTTATGTAAAAAAGAGTGGACGTCTTAAAGTAGTTTTTAACAAAAAAAAAAAAGGATATAATTTTTAATTTAATCGTTTTGTTAGACTGAAATTTGGTCCACGTATTCTACAAGCCCGATTCGATAATAAGTTAACTAGACATAAATAATTGAGACTGGAATCATGATCAGATTCGACGCAGAAGTTGTTCTTCTGGATTTTTTTATTATTTTGTTTTTCTAGTTATTTTTGAACCCTTTTCCTAGTTAGGTTTCATAATTTTGTTTGATTTAGGTTTTATCAACTTAAATCAGCTTAACATGTATTCAAACCATTTCTAAGTTATTTTTAAAATAATTAATCGTTTCAAGTATATATTATTGGATTTCAGAACATGTCAAAATGGATTTACTTTACAATTTAGTGATGTAATCTTAGGACTCGATAAACCGTAGTTTTTTCTTTCGCTATACACTGCATCAATGCCTATCCAGAGATGTAATCCACTTGCTTCGTAATTGCTGCTGGGCCAAATAGGTGTGGTTGCATGCAGTTCGTCCATGGAAATGAGCACGGTATCTTCTTTGGTTGGAACTTGGAGGAGTGGCTGCATTTCAATTGCACACTCTTCTCGTAGCTATGATTCATGATGGACATTCACTAATGTTTGCTGGACTATTTGGAAATCTAAGAATGCCGCTGTGCTTGAGAGCACAATAATTCCTGTCCTTAGCCAAATACGTCAGATTAGAAATCTCAATAGGGACTGGAAAGTTGCCTTTGATGTTTAACTAGACATTACGAAGGTAGAGGAGGAGAGGCATGTCAGTTGGAAGCTTCCTAGCTCGGCGAGGATGGTGGAAGCTGAATATTGAAGGGAGCTCGTTAGGGAATCCAGGAAGGGCTGGTGCTGGAGGGCCTATAAGGGTTGCTACAAATATGAAAGCAGAGTTAGGGAATCCAGGATATGCAGTGTGCATAGCTTGGTGATCGAGTCTGATTCCACTAAAGCTATTAGATGTATTAGTGGGGGACTGTCATGATTCTCATCCTCTGTTTGCATTTTAATCCAGGATATTAAAGAGCTTCTTCATGGTCTTGTGCATTTTTTTATCAGTCACAAGTTAAGATATATTTGATTCAAATCAAGACTCAGAATTCAGAACCTTTTAAGTTAGATATTTTAATTCTCCTGCTTTAATTCTGTCTTCAAGTTGGATTCTGTCTTAACGTCGGAAATCATTGGTTCTGAACACCCCGTAGATGTGTTTTGCATGCAACATTTCCGGTGGGTTAGGAGGCTAGGATTATTGCCATCATCAGCTTTTTGACAGACCACCTTCAATTGGTGGACTAATAATTATAAAGGGAACAACTACATTGCATTGGTTTCTGACTATATTGTAAGGAACTTGTAAATTTGCTGGATTAACGCTCCTAGACACACGTCGATATTTAGTGGCATTGCTTCTTTAATGTTGCTTTCTTCCATGTTGAAAGATGACAAATGCGAAGAAAAGTGTACACTAATATTTGCGAACAAGCAAGTTTTCAAACTCAACATCCATATATTTCTACAATGAGTTATTCTTTTTGGGACATATAAGGCTAATAAGTGACCGTTTATTATCATTATTATTATTATTATTATAACTTTTACTTTTTAAATTGATGTTTTTTATATAGTTCTCGATGATTCTGATGTGTTATTATAAAAAATATAAAAAAACAAATATAAAAAAATTATTTTGATATATTTTCAATTAAAAATATTTCTAAAAAGCAAAGAATTCTTGATCTTTAATTTTAAATCTTGACATAAAAGATAATGACATGATCCATTTTAAATAAAAAATAAATAAATTTAATATTGATCAACACTTCATCTTATTCAAGAATATCTTTTATTGTTAAATAAAAATGACTTAATATATAGTTAAATTAATCTAATAATATAAACTTTTTTCCACATTGAAACTAATTTGTTTTAATGGAATTAAACAAATTATATATAAGGGACATACATCCCAAATTAATTTTCTTCTTAAATTTATTAATATAACTTTTTTTTATTAATGATAATTATAAAAATCCTCTTATAGTTTGATATGAATTTCACTCTCTTTATATTTTTATAAATTACATTTTACATCCTAGATCAAATAAAAAATTCAAACAAAATGCAATGTTGAGGATATAAATTGTTATTGAATATGTAAATTATATGATAGAAAATTTAATTTATAAAAGTATTGAGGGAAATTAAAATTCAAATAGGGTTTTTATACGATAAATTGTGAAATTAGCACATAAAAAAATAAATGGCAAAATAACATAAGATGAAAAAGTTTTGGCGAAATAACACACTTTGACTTTGTCGTGCTTCTAAAGCACTGCATCAATTAAAATTTAAATACAGATCAAACAACACAAAACAAATACATATTTGTAGCTCTCTCCCAAACTGACCGAAGCCCTCACTGTCTCTTTATAAAATCAACCAAACACCTTCAAATAACCCTTAAAACCACCAAAGATCAAACCCATTAAGGGTCTATAAGCATTATTGGTTGTTTTTGTGAGAAAAATCGATTGATCTATTTGTTGTTGTCACTGCCACCATTATTATCGCTACCACCCCAATATTTTTTCTGGTCCTACAAATAGTTTGTTGTTAAATGACAATTTAGGTATGCCATATACAGAAATGAAAGAAATCATTTGTTAATAACTTGGGTGGAATTTTAATGATATTGATGTTGAAATAACTTAGAGGTGTCTAATTGGTGAACATCAGTAATATCTTGTACCATTGTGTGTAATGATAATTTTAAGATAATGATTGACTCTTTTCACCCAAAGTGGTTTGAACATGATGGTGTTGTATGTGAATAGTCGACTAAAATCTATGTGTGTCCTAACTTATATTGGTCCTTCAAATTCAGTTAGTAGAGGTAGAAATAATTTATTGTCGATTGATTTGCTGCAAAGGATAGATGATACTATGTTTGACAATCCATTTGCTGATCAGCATAGATTTGATTATTTTGAGCCTAGTGAAAAAAAATTTACAATAAAAATGAATTGGTTAATGCTATTAAACGATGACACATTGTGTATTCACTTGAATACCAAGTCTAATGATTGAACTCTACATTTGTTCAATTACAATGTGCGTAAGCACTTGAATGTAAGTAGTATTTGTGTGGAGGATATCATAAAAGATCAGATTCATTTGAGATAACAAAGTTAAAAGGACCGCACATATGTGTTTTGACCTTTATAAAAAAAAAAACCATTATTAGTTTGATGCAAATTTTATTGCTAATGCTATATCAACCCTTGTAATGAATAAGCTTTCAATGACGGTTGCAAGCATAAAAGATGAAATAAAATTGCATTACAAGTATAAATTTTCATATAACAAAGCATAAGTTACAAAACAGAAGGTCATTAAGCATCTTTTTGGTTTACATGAGGAATCTTTTGAAAAATTACCTAGGTTGTTGGCAACAAAAGAATCAAATCTTAAAACAGTCATTGATTGGATGCACAAATGAAATCTTGATAATAGTACAATGATTTTTTGACGTGTTTTTTTGGTTATTTAGATCTTCTGATAAAGGTTTCAAGCACTATAAATCACTTATCGGTGTTGATGACACACATTTGTATGAGCGATATGATGAGAAGTTATTGATTGCAGTTGCTTTTGATGCAAATAAACAATGTAGATGTAAATAGATAGATGATTAATGTTTCTATATTTTGGGATTACTTGAATATTAGATAGGATGAATTATTTTTTATTCCTTTAAAATGCATTTTTTTTCTTCTGCATTCATGAGTTTACTTGTGGTTATGAAATGTGAAAATTTGTTGAGTTTTGTTAAAATTTATTGATTGAGGTTACTGAGATTTTTTATAAGTCTTTTTAAACGGGATAAAATTTTGAGTATAGTTTATATATAGGAGAAACCTTATCCAAATTTTGTTAAAATTATAAAATTTTTAGCTCTCTGAAATATAAAATAAATTATATTGCAGATGAACAAAAATTATGTTTTTGTGAACCTTTTCAGACTCAAAACACAAAATATTTTTAAAATTGAATATTGAACAAAATTATTTGACCGTTTTAGCTATTATCCATCCCTTTTTGTAAAATGTCAAGCCGTTTCTCTAATTAATGTTACAGTTCACAACAATACTATTTAGACAAATTTTACGTTTCTAAAACATGACATTATTGAAATGTTGCAAACTATGACGTCATCCAATTATTCTATTTCATCTAAAGTTTTTCATCCTGTTACTTTGCTCTTTTTTTCCTGCACTAATTACACAATTTATCCCTTTTTATAACTTTTTTTTTCATTATTATATATTTTCAAATGACCTGTAAAGTGGTTTGGTAGAATATTCAAAGTATCCAATGCGCTCGTGCTTTCTGCTTAGATGAAACGACACTGCAAGCCTCAGTACAAGTCGGCAATCCTGAAACTGAATCCACACTACAACTTCAACGTGTCAAAATATAAAAGGACAGAAGTAATATCATATGACTAAAATACCCTCCCAATTCAAGGACTAAGTCTTCTTTTCAAGCTATTTGTGAATTCAGGTAAGAAATTTCGAAGAAAAGTGGTGCATCTTTTGATGTCTCCATTGTCGTTTATGGTTAGTATGATCTGTAGATTGAGCTGTACCACACGATGACTTGTGGATCATACTTGTGAAATCCAATTCAAGATTTGTGGTGACTTTAAATTTTTTTAAAATTTAAAAGTTTCGGTGCATTTTTAATTGATTTTTTTTTTTTAAAAATACCCTATACTACATCACTAAACAAAAAATTAACTCGGTTTAAAAATTAAATTATCAAATTAACCTAATTTTATATTTTTATTAAAATAATATTGTTTTGATAAAAAAAAATAAAAATTTGATTAAACTAACTTAAGTCATTGAATTCATCCATGAACAAGTTAACAAATAAGGAATCTTGTGTAAAAATAAATAGCTTATGTTCAGAGAGATGAATTTAGTTCGTATCTTGTTAAAAACACATGTGATTAGATATAACGTGTTATTTTTAAAAAAATTATCAATGACGGAATTTCCATGTAAAATCTTAAATTAAATGGATTTTTTTATGACCTAAACCAAAACCCTTTGCCAAAAATTGAATGATACGAGGCAAATGCAAAGAAAAAAAACAGCTATATATGTTAATTATTGTTATTAAACCCGAAAACAACTTTGCAAATTAAATTGGGACCTAGCTTGAGTGAGGTATAAAAAGCAATAGGGTGAAAATTAACTTTGTAAATCAATGTTCTATTAAATCTAATTTAGTATTACTTTTTCAAAAATAATATATTTTTAATTTTAAAAAAATTAATTGTGATTGTTCTATATTAACTTGTTAACTTATAATTTATATTTTAGACCTAATCAAAGGTTGATTCAAGTTTAATAACTTTGATGTTTGATGTTAATTGTATTTTGAAAACAAAGAATTATTCATGAAATGGGTTATTATGATCACAAAAATCTAAAAATTGTAAAAGCATCATAAATATATTGTCACATCAATTATTCAATGATTAGCCGAAGAAAAGTAAATACTTAGTATCAAGTTTTTGACTTGTAAGAACTTTCAATTAAATTACTTATCAAAGACATGTGTATCACAAAATGGTGTGCAAGTATCAATGCTTAAAGTTTCCCATTAGCTGGTGAATTAAATTCTGGAAAGCTGTAAGAAGTAAACTTTCCTGCAATTTTGTCCTCTTCCAAATCGAATTTCAGTTCTATTTTTTTAAAATTCATTAATCGAATTTTATTTTATATAATTTTGTTTTATGCTATTATTTTATATATATAGTCAATGTTTTATATATATATATATATATATATATATAAAACATTGACTCATTATAATTGGTTAATGGAATCACTAAAAACTTAGTTGAGTCAATAAAATAATTAAAAATATGTCAAAATTAATTAAATTTAAATGAGTCACAATTTATTTAATTCAACTAAAAATTTATACTCCATCCAACACTTATCTCAAATTTCATAGATAAGAATTGTTGCGGGTTTAATATTTACGCTACTGCCTACGTTGTAAGAAGCGAATCTTAAGAGAAAACCAGGAAGATTAAAAGAAGAGTTTTTCCCATCTCCCAAGTCCTTGAAACAAAGAAAAAACTCCCAAGTCCAAGTCCTCCCTTCATGTGTCTAAACCGACCATGCTCTTCGCACGTGTGTCTCACTTCCCTAAGCTAAATAATCTAGTCATGTCATACTATAAAACAAAAAAACACCTAGGTCCTCCTAGTAATTAATATGTAATAAAATATGAACCTGGAAAAGATTATAATAAAAAAGAAAATTGTCAAAAAGGGTTCAGAGAAAGTTGGTAGAGAGTTGGTTCACTATTTTCTTTTCTTAGTAGATTCAGTCTTCGATATCTGTCACCCCACATGCTCAACATTTCTACATAGGTTCCCTCACTCTTCAAGCTCCATTATTGCTCTCTTACCATTCCATTTTTGCGCCTTAAAGAAGGGCTCTTGGCTTCAACAGTAGCTAGTGTCCGACTGACCACTAAGGTACTACAATTTTATACTCTCTTCTTTTCTTGATTATGCAATGCAGAAACTCACAGTGTTGTGTGGTTCGAGTAGTTGTTGAAACCTTATGCTGTTTTTGTTCACTCTTTTAAGTAGTGGGAATGGTGCATATTATACTTGCATCTGTTCTAGTGGAGCTGTGAAAAAGTTGAGTTTCCTAGTTTTGTTTGCTTAAGGTTTCTTCTTGAGTTTGATTTCATTTCATAGGTTGTTCAATTATTTTTTTGTTTGTTTATTGCAGTAGATCTGTTGTGTTACTGTTACAAACTCCACATTCTTTATGACTGGAGTCCAACAAGTCCATGTTGATTAATGTGTGATTTGTTCTGTTTGGTTGTTGTGAAATTGTGGTATTGCTATGTCATTTTCTTTGATTTCTTTCATTTTCTCAGCAGTTGAAGGAGTGCTATGGGTTTTAACGCTAACCCTGTGATTTTCTTGCTTTGCCTTTGCAGATATTGTGGTTTCTGGTACAGAGCTTCCAATTGAAGTGCCTAATGTTGCTCTGTAACTCTGTTCTGGATGATGAATTATAAGGTTCTTTAGTCTCTTGTTTCCTGTGCTTCCATCTTTACCTTCTTTGAGCTATCCTTTTCAAAATAGTTCTTAGCTCCCTTGTATTCCAACATTGAGTTTAGTGACTCAAATTTGTCCAATTAGCCTGGAAATAACAAGAACAAAGTTGGGTTTTTACCATTTGAAGCCTTGTCATTTCGTGAAGTTTCATTTACTTCTGTTGAATCCATATCCTGTTTCAATATCCTTATTTTGAAAGCCTCCATCCCCCCTTGTGTGATTTTTGAGTGCTCCTTGCATATCTCTGGTTTCGTTAGTGTAAATTAAGAAAAATGCAGAAGCTTCCGCAATCTGTTGATTTTGCTCTAAAGGAGACCTCACCAAACATTGGTGCGGGATCTGTCACGGGCAATAAGCTTTCATGCACCTATGACCTTGTTGAGCAAATGCAATATCTTTATGTTCGTGTGGTGAAAGCTAGAGATTTGCCTCCCAAAGATGTTACTGGTAGTTGCGATCCATATGTTGAAGTAAAGCTTGGAAATTACAAGGGAGTCACTAAGCATTTTGAGAAGAAAAGCAACCCAGAATGGAATCAGGTTTTTGCTTTCTCGAAAGATAGAATTCAAGCTTCAGTTCTGGAGGTGTTTGTGAAGGATAAGGATGTTGTCTTAGATGATTTGATTGGTTGGATGATGTTTGATCTCAATGAAGTGCCAAAACGTGTTCCGCCGGATAGTCCTTTGGCACCACAGTGGTATAGACTGGAAGATAGGAAGGGGGGTAAGATTAAGTCTGGGGAGCTGATGCTGGCTGTTTGGATGGGAACTCAAGCAGATGAGGCATTCCCTGATGCTTGGCATTCAGATGCAGCCAGTGTTGGTCCTGATGGTGTTAACAACATCCGATCTAAGGTATATCTTTCACCCAAGCTTTGGTATGTTAGGGTCAATGTGATTGAAGCTCAGGACTTGGTGCCTAGTGACAAAAGTCGGTTCCCAGAAGTATTTGTGAAGGGCACCCTAGGAAATCAAGCACTGAGAACCAGAACATCTCACATTAAGACTATCAATCCAATGTGGGATGACGACTTGATATTTGTAGCTCCTGAACCTTTTGAGGAGCCTTTGATTTTGACTGTGGAAGATAGATTGGGACCAAATAAAGACGAAGTTTTGGGTAAGTGTGTGATCCCTTTGCAACTTGTGCAGAGGAGGCTAGACCACAAGCCAGTTAACACCAGGTGGTTTAATCTTGAGAAGCATGTGGTTTTAGATGGGGAACTAAAGAAAGAAACCAAGTTTTCCAGCAGGATTCATGTTAGGATCTGTTTAGATGGAGGGTATCATGTTTTGGATGAATCAACTCACTACAGCAGTGACCTTAGGCCAACAGCAAAACAGTTATGGAGGCCTAGCATTGGGATTTTGGAACTGGGGGTTCTAAGTGCTGTGGGGCTGATGCCTATGAAGATGAAGGATGGCCGAGGTACGACAGATGCTTATTGTGTTGCTAAATATGGACAGAAATGGGTCCGGACAAGGACAATTGTTGACAGTTTCACTCCGAGGTGGAATGAGCAGTACACTTGGGAGGTTTTCGACCCGTGTACTGTCATTACAGTTGGGGTTTTTGATAATGGTCACCTTCATGGTGGTGGAGGGGGGAAGGACTCAAGAATTGGGAAAGTGAGGATTCGTCTATCCACACTCGAAACTGATAGAGTTTATACTCACTCCTACCCTCTTCTGGTCCTGCATCCTGCTGGGGTGAAGAAGACGGGTGAAGTTCAGTTAGCTGTGAGGTTCACATGCTCATCTCTGGTTAATATGTTGCACATGTATTCACATCCGTTGTTGCCAAAAATGCACTACATTCAGCCATTGTCAGTGATGCAGCTTGATAGCTTGAGGCACCAAGCAATGCAGATTGTCTCGATGAGGCTGAGCAGGGCTGAACCACCTTTGCGGAAAGAGGTTGTGGAATATATGCTAGATGTAGATTTGCATAAGTGGAGCATGAGGAGGAGCAAAGCTAACTTTTTCAGAATTATGGGTGTTCTAAGTGGCTTGATTGCTGTTGGAAAATGGTTTGATCAAATCTGCAATTGGAAGAACCCTCTGACTACCATTTTAATTCACCTCCTTTTCATAATCTTGGTCCTTTATCCTGAGCTAATACTTCCCACAGTTTTCCTCTACCTTTTCGTGATTGGACTATGGAACTTCCGGTGGAGGCCAAGGCACCCTCCTCACATGGACACGCGGCTTTCTCATGCTGATGCTGCTCATCCTGACGAACTTGATGAAGAATTTGACACATTCCCAACTTCCAGACCATCAGATATTGTCAGAATGCGATATGATCGTCTAAGAAGTATTGCAGGGAGGGTTCAGACTGTAGTAGGTGATCTCGCAACTCAAGGGGAAAGATTCCAGTCTCTTCTGAGTTGGAGAGACCCGAGGGCGACCACGTTATTCGTGACATTCTGTTTAATTGCTGCCATAGTTCTCTATGTCACTCCTTTTCAGGTTGTAGGCCTTCTTATCGGCATTTATGTGCTGCGACATCCCAGGTTCCGCCACAAGCTTCCTTCAGTTCCCCTCAACTTCTTTAGGAGGTTGCCTGCAAGATCCGACAGCATGCTATAAGCTCAGTTCTCCCCTCAGCCCAGCTCCTATCAGCAAGGCGGAACATGCATCAATTAGACAAGCACATTCATGATCCAGATATAATGTCTTTTTTTATTTTAATCTAATTCCATTGGCAAATTCCATGGATTGCAGCCTGTTTGTGTTTATTACCAGAAACATTGGGGACAAAAGGATGGTTTTGCTTGAAGGTTTAATTCTTCAATGTGTTAGGAACTTAGTGGATTTTATTCCCTACTTTTTTTTTTAAAAAAAAAAAAAAAACCTGATTTGGGTCATTAAGTGTTTTTAGTCCCAAGCTATCATCCTTCTATCCAAGTTCCCAATATAGTTACAAGGACGGAGTCGGGAGTTGGCCTGACTCACCTAGGTTTCGGGTGTTAATCCAAGCTTTTATTTAGAAAATTCTGGAATAATATATATATATAAAAACTAAAATAGTGTTTTATTTTATTTGTTGATCTTGGATCAGCAAATCATTGGGTTGAACCGCCAACCACGTAAAGTCTTGTTGTAACTACGGTTCCATTCTATTTTAAATTTATCGGACGCGACTAAAGTGGGACACGTGTTTGGGAGTTACCCTTCAATAGAGAAAATAAATTTGTGGTTGTAGATCCTAGTACCACATTAATTTTAAGCTGGAAAGGGAAGTTCGTGGATTAAAATATTAAAAAATTGCCTATATCTCATACAAAACATTTTATGATCTTCTTTTGGGAAGAGCAGGTGCTCGAGAGTGTCTCCCAATCTTTTAGCAGGCAAGACTAAAATCTGAATGGATTGGTGATGTTATGGACCGAAAGAAGAGATCCTTTTGTCTCTTTATAAAAAAAGAAGAAGAAGAAGAAGAAGAAGATGATGACGACAAGGCTATTGCAAGCAAGCAGATTCTCTCCATGTGTTTGTGTTTGTGTTTGGAGGAATCCTTTTGTCTCTATTTGTAATAACTTATTAATTAAGGGGGTGTTTGTTTCTTGGAAAGTGGTTTCCGGAAAACCACTTTCCAAACTTTCATGTGTTTATTTGTCATTAGAAAAGTTAGTTAATAGAAAATACTTTTCGGTCAATGGAAAACACTTTCCAGTCAAAGTAAAATTTGGCTTGGTTTCCAGGAAAGTGTTTTCCTTTTATTTTGGGCGGAAAACACTTTCCGGAAGTGGTGAAAAATTTAGAAATGTCATATTATTTGCTGATTATATCAAATTTGGTCCTCAAACTTTTGATTGCTATATATATTTTGTTTTGAATATTTTTTTTCCAATTTCATCCCTTATAATTTAATTTTTATATTAAGTTTGGTCCTCATTTTTATAATTGTTATTTGCTTTTTCCTTATCATTTTTTAATTGAAATTTTTTATTTAACAAATTTGGTCCTCATTCTTTTGATTGTTACTTATTTTATTTGAAATAATTTATGAAAAGTTAATTATTATTATTTTAATTTCTTCATCTTTCAATTTTTTTATTTTTTAGATTTAATCTCTATTATTTTGATTATTATTTATTTTATTTTGTGATAATTTATGAAATTATATTTTTTTTAATTTCTCATTCAACTTTTTAATTTGTAAGATTTGTTCCTCATTATTTAATAAATTTGAAAAAAATAAAACATTAATAAGTTACTTTCCAGCTCATTTTCCATGACATAACCAAACACTGGAAAGTGTTTTCCAACTTATTTTCCATTACACTACCAAACATCGAAACATAATTCACTTTAAAAAAAAAACTACTTTCCAGCAAACAAACGGGGTCTTAAGGATAGTGCTCTGATAATCTATGACTGGTTTATAGGGTGGAGAATGTCCCTATTAAAGAAGTTTTTGAGAGTATCAGAGAGGGTCTTAGTGATGATAAAAGGGTCACAGACGATAAATTATCCATTCTCCGCTCACATGTGTCATATCAAGAGAAAAATAATACGAAAACTTGCTAGATTTTAAATTTGCTTTTTAGAAATCATCAGTTTGAATCTTACAAATCTCAGAGTGATTAAAAGCTTACATAGTTATTAATTTCAGGGTCCGTATAATTAGTTAAGGTACATATAAATTGACCCGAACACCCATATTAATAAAAATAATAATACAATAATGCTTTCAATAATATAATGAAAAAAAATATTTGATAGCTGGGCATTGTTGCTCACATTGCCCAAGTAGTGCGGGCAGTACATGTTATACACCAATAACTTTATATTATTAAAAGATAAAAATATCCATGAGCCAACTTGGATATAACCACAAAAAAAAAACAAGACATAATGACCAAAGTACCCATCTAAGAAATTTTTAAAATTACTTGATCCTGAGGTCATTAAGTGTCTT
>Ga0307515_10014045_pt1 | contig 14897 bp, 5 predicted proteins | sample 17_EM_MG_FD_194513 | JGI IMG/M metagenome (GOLD analysis project Ga0307515, IMG submission 194513) | Populus trichocarpa ectomycorrhiza microbial communities from riparian zone in the Pacific Northwest, United States - 17_EM | ecosystem: Host-associated > Plants > Roots > Unclassified | place... | reverse complement strand
TTATTACTAGTATTACTTTTATAATTAGTTTAATTAATTTAATTAATTTAAATTTAAATTATATAATAAATTGCTTAGGTAATCTGCTATATATAAATTTATCTTCTTTAATTAAAAACCTAAACTTCTAAATCCTCGTCCCTAAGTGGAACCTAAATTCTAAAATTTTGCCTAAATCTAACTTGTACTATATCCCTTCTTATGATAATATGCTATAGATATTGCTTAAGGCCCTACTCGTATAAAGGCCTAACCTAGTGTTCCTTAACCTCCTTAAATAACGACGCAATAAAGCGATCTTAAAGGCGACCCCTAATTTTAATATGTGCGTGACCTATTTACTAAGGGTATTTAAAGCCTTCTAAGTCTATAGAGTCCCTAATTAGTACATATTTATCGGCCCGGATAACTATAAGTACTTTAACCTTAATCTTACCGAAACTACTTAACTATGCTGTAAATGCCTTAAGGACCTAAGCGAATGCTTTTAGGTATAACATCCCTATATTATATGCCCCTAATATATACTAATGTATATAGTTACCTAAATTACTAGTACCTATAATAAAGAGTGTTATAAGTTGATTCCTAATTAACGGAGTACTTCTTAAATTGTAGAGCTAGATACTAAAGGAACTCGCCGAGGATAAGGAATAGGCTAATGAAGTTAGAGAGCTGCAGAAGCGGCTAATTCCTCTATTAGTAAACCGTTATAATAGAATAATAGTATACTAACTAATACAGAGTTAAAAAGGGCATGTATTAAACGCCCTTTAATATTCCACGCTATATAGGGCAGGAAGTATTTATTAGGGTTTGTTATAAGCAATTCTAAGCTATTCTTACGCGCGCTAAATTGCAGTAGATGACTAAGAAGAACTAATATTATAAAGGTATGCCGTCTACGCAGTTGGATCTGCTATTGGCAATTAGTGAAGGAGTTTAGACGGTACTAGCCAATTAGGGCTCTAATAAGGCGATGGCTAATAGTAAGAGCATTAATAAGGCATTGGCGAAAATCAGAGGTAGTAAGTAGAGGCAGATTTCGACTATAGGTTATAATGGGTTAGGTAGTATAGTATACGTTAATATAACCTATATGGGATAATATATATAAAAAGTCTGATGTAACGGAGCACTTGATGGTAAAAGAGTTTTTAAAAAGCCTTCCAATAAATACCCCTTACCGTAGCGAGTATAATAACTAGGACGGTATACCGGATATATTACTATAATATATTAAATCGCTATACTAAAATATCGGCATACCAAATTACTTGTTAGATTAGTTAATTCTTAGTAACAGTAATAATATATAACCGCGAATTAAATTAAAGATAAATAATTAAAGGCTAAAATTGCATTCTAAACATTAGGCAATAGCCTAACTTTTATATTACTATCTACTTAGCTATTTTAAGGGCTGTGTATATATATGCTAAGACCAAGTAGTATAGCACTAATTAGTAGGTGTTTAGTTAGCTATAGTTAATAAGTTGCACTAAGTAGTATCTAGATCCTAGAGGCGCCTATACTAGATAATTAAAACTAAGAAAAAAACTAAGAAAGAAGGAAAAGCAAAATATGGAATTAGTTAAAAAAAGTGTATAGAAGTATATGTTTAAAACGTAATACGGAAAAAGATAATCGCTAGGAATTAGATGCCACGGTTAGAATAAAGGCTAAAAACCGGCTAAAAATGTATAGGCGGTAGGCCCGTGTAAAAATAATCTTAAGGCTAGCGGGTATAGATTACCAAACAGGGGCAAATTTCATAAGGCTTCTAAAAAATGCCGTTAGTATTTAAACCCCAAAGACTAATAGTACAGGGATAGGCGCTATAAGAGAAAATTTAAATACTAACGCTGCGGAGTAGCACTAGCTAGGGGAATCTAAACGGGCTAAAGGAGGAATAAGAGAGATACTATGGCTTAAGATGGTCGGAACGAACTCACTCTAAAACAGTGGGCGGGTTTATTACGTCTAATATGGTGTGCGGTAGATATAAAATAAGAAAAAGGGTAAAGGGTAAGATACCAAAAAGGGACTTATCTTAGAAAGCTTCTTAATAATAGCCTTATTATAAGGTGGTGGAAAAGGCTAAATATGCTAAGTAAAGTCCGGGCCGGGTCTGGGGGGAAGTATTTTGCTAACGTTATAATTAACTTCTATACGCGCTTTACGCTTAGTTTTAGGTTTTATGTTAGCTGCTTCTACGCCGGCCGTGGGGCTTATAGCTTTGGTTTTAACGTCCTTTACCTGCTTTTTTAGCGGTGCTGTATAGGTTGCGGTGGTATAAGTTATCCTACTTAACGCTGCAGTGGCGGTTGGGGTCGCTTTAGGTTTAGGTTTTAGCTTTAACGCCTTACGCGTGTTCTCTAGCTTAGAAGGTTTATTAGTATTTATATCGCTTGGTTTATTATTACCGCTATTATTATACTTCCGTTTTTTAGAACCGCGCTTAGAAGTGCTATATTTAGGCATAGACGATAGTGGGTTAATATGTATTTCCTAAAAGGCTTTACTAAAACCTCTATGTTAATAAATATAACGGCTACGGTTTATAGAAAAGAACTTAATAAGAACCTTATTTGGGTTAAATAGGTCCTCTAAAAGCAGGTCTACTAGAATCTTAGGGTTAGAGCTATACTATAATAGCCCGTTATTATTAATGTAGAAACCTTATAGTAAAGTGGGGTTAAACGTGGTATTAATGGGCCTATAAGGCGTTTTATCGCTCTTACCGCCGAACGCTCTCGTTATTAACTTGTCTCCTATTATCGCCATTAAGCTAGGAAGAGCGCGTAAGATCTAGTTATTTACAACCCTCTTATTAAAAGTCTTACGTATATAGTACTTAACCACTATAACCTTTCTGGACTAGCCTAGACGGTAACTCCGTCCTACGGCCTGCTCCTATACGCTAGCGCTCGGCGCTAGGTTAAATAAGTAAACGTTATAGTAGGCTTACTAGAGGTTTAGGCCCGCACCATTAGCGGTATAGCTGGCAATTAGGATAGTGTAGATGCCTAGCATATTAAAATTCTTAATAAGGTTAGATTTCTAACCCTAAGCTAAATCCGAAGTAAGTAAACGCGCGTTAATGCTAAAGGTGACTAGGATTTCCCAAATAATTAGTTACTTTAATAGATATAGAGTTTATATTATAGCCTTTTCCTTTCTCTTAACTACCTAGTTAGTAATATTTATAACTAATGCACTAAGTCGTAAGAAATTCTGGAGCGCAATAGCAATGGTTTTTAGGATATCTTAAGGAGATTCTGGAAGCTTTTAGTCCGCTAGTATATGCTATAGCGCCAGGTGCTTTATAATTAAATGCTTAATGTTAAATAGAACGCGGGACCTTTTAAACTAGTTTTACTTATTCTTTAGAGGGTTTATAGCTGGTTATAATAAAGTAAGTAATAGCTAAGTGGACATTAATATAAGGGCTTAATAGCTGTTAGTATTAATAATAACATAGTTGTTACCGGAATGTGTCTGGTTAGTAGCTATGAGCTTTTTTAGGAAGCCTTCTGAAAAATAATTATAGACTTTCTAAGCTGGAGGCGGCAATTCTAGATCTAGGATGACGGTCTTATAACGCGGGAGAGCCCCGCCGATTTCGTTCTTGCCGGAGTTTATAGGATAGTATAAGGTGTAGCGGCGGTAGAGTAAGCAGTGCTGCCATATAGCTTCTAATCGTTTCCCCTATTTAACGCTGTTTATTAGGTTAAGGACGAAAGCGGAGAATAATCCGGCCGTTAACCTAAAGGTTATAGCTAGGTAGTCGTCTAGAAGGTTAAATAGATTATTGTTTCTGCTAAATATCGTGCCGTCCGGACCGCTAACTGGATAGTTAAACTTAAAGATAGGTTGGATAATCTTTAGGAGACCGAAGTTATCTCTAATGCTAGAGAATAACAGCGTTGCGCTAACTAGGACGTTAAACTTGCAATCTATATTAACTATAGTAATACTAGCTAAGTAGTTGGGGTTCCTAACATTATGGGCTTCGTTAAGGATAATAGTATACTAGTAATACTAGAGGTCGTACTCCTATAACTGCTTAGGAACGTCAAATAGCTTTAGATTAAGCTTAACTCCCTTTTCTAACCGGCCCTTGCGCCATTTTTATAGAGTATTTAGCCTGTAATAAGAGGTAATGACGCTATATATGCTAATAACTATGACCTAGGAAGTCTATTTATCGCCGGAAAATAGATTATCGGTGTTTTTAAACAACTCCACGATATGAGTTACGCCCATTATGGTCGTTTTCTAGGTAATGGACTTCTTATAATATATATAGACGTTAAAAACTTCTAAGAAGCGTTATAATTCCTTAATTTATTATTTAATAAGGGCTAGCGGTATAATAACTAGGAAGGGTTTCGCACGGCTAAGAGCTTTAACCTAAGCATAATTGTTTAACTCTTTTGCTTGTTTAAGCTTTCTTACCTATTTAGTAATGCACTAGAATAAAGTTAATAAGGGAAATTTTTAGGAAGCCTTCCTGAAAATTGCCTTAGAGATATATAATAAATAATAGACTGCGATAACTTACGTATAGTATATACGCGGCAACCTAGAACGTTTTACCTAGGCTAATAATATCCGCCAGAATTATTCCCCGCATTTTACGCTACTTCTGAGCGGTAGCAATGGCGTTCGCGCTAATAATCTGCTACTAGCAAAGGGGGTAACTAAGCAATTGTCCTAGGAGGCGGGGGAACCTTTGATCTTAAATTCTTAGCGCGTTAAGCAATTATTTTAGGTTATTCTGTTAATACTTAAAATTAGACAATAACCTACTTAGCTATTCGGCATTCTTAAGCTCTATTAGTGTTGCCTTACCTATATAAACAATATTGGTATCTATATCGTTAGCCTCTTAGTCTTTATTAGCCCGGGCCGTTGCTAAGCCTTCCTCTAGTCTAATGTTGTTAAGTTTATCCGCGGCAATATTCGTGCTAATGCGTTTAGCAGCTTTAACGGTAGAATAATAGTTAGTTATAAGAGCGCGCATATAACGGTATTACTAATATTAGTAGCTGTAATTCGGCGTTAAGATATTGTCGTTAGGAAGTTCCGCGCGCATCTGCCCTAATATATATACTAGGTCTTCCGCGGTAGCACGGAACGTGTTATTATTAACCGCCATATTCTTAACTAATACCTCTACATCCAATTCGTTATCGGCGTTATCGCCGTCATTAACGCTATTAACTATACTGTCTAGTATGGGGCCGTTATCTAATACAGCTTTGCCGGAAGCCTTTCTAATAACGCCCTTACTGCGGCTAAAAGCAGCCTTGGTCTTTAAGCGTCTGGGTATATCGTTTTCCAATCCCCTTAATTAGCGCTTAGCCTTCTTAGCTTAGCGTTTTTATCTAAAAGGAGCTAGGTTTACGTCAGCACGCTTAAGGATAAGCTAGATGCGCTAGTTCGCTTTATTATTATTTAGGCTACGCCTAAATAAGAAACCCCCTTAACGCTTATAGAATTGTTTCCGCATTTAATGCAAGAAATTCGCGTAATGGTCTAGGTCTGACTAATAGTCCTGCTTACCTGGCTAGGGATTTAAATAACGCTAGTTGCTATACGACTTATTAGCGTCTAGGCTGGCGACGACAGTTCTTAGGTCTATTATGCATAGGCGTAGTTTTATCGTTTAAATGGCTTGTTATTAAGCTGGTTTGAATACCTTTTTATTAATTAGCTGGAACATTATTATAAACAGTTCTTCGCTTATGAGTTTGGTAAGCTCCTTAGCGCTAAGCCCGTAGAATGTCGCTAGCTTCACTATGTTTTAGGTAATATTCCTGTTGTTGCCCTAGATACTATCTAGTTCCTTAATAGGAGCTTCTAGTTTATTAACGTTGTCCTTAGTCTTAGGGCCCCAAATATTATCCGCACTATTATAACCTACGTCCAAGCTATTGTCTATAGGCGGCCCTCCTACTAAGTAAAAGTCCGCTAGGGTAGTTGGCGGCTTAAAGAGATCTTTATTTACTAAGTGCTCGTCTATTTTAGAACTGTTAACCGGTTTATCTATAAGGGGGATATTATCGGAAGGCTTTAGAGAAACCTCCTCTACTAATACATCGATTTGAGCTATACGCGCCGCTAATTCGGCTTTATTAGGCTAGTAATAGATAGTAGAGGTACTAACAGGGAGGTTCGGTATATGCTTGCCAGAACTTATATAAGCGATTAGTATAACAATACGCTCTATATTAGTTTATTAGGCACGATCTACTTACTAGGATTATTATCGCACTCTATCCTGCTAATATCGGCTATATAGTAGATACTGGTTGTTAGCGTTAAGTAATAACTACGTTTAACCTATATTAAAGTTGGGGCGTATATAAGGATTTTAAGGAAGGCTTTTAAAAAAGTCCTAATTGCCGCGCAAAGTTAATGCGGTAAAAGGCCGCCCGTAAGCCTTTCCCTTTTTAAGTTAGTGCCTAAAAATACTTTAATTAGGTAATAGTGGGGTAAAATACAAGAGAGGTTAGGAGATGCGATTATAGCTTTAGGAAATTAGGAGAAAAATGGTATTTGCCAAAATTTAGTAAATTTAACTTAAAAAGAGAAGTTATAAGAGGTTAAGGAAATAGAAGTTTAGGTTTATAGATAGTGTTTTTAGTTAATTGCGCTAGCGTGCTTATATAATTATTAAGTTTTCCATTTATATAATTAAATTTGAATTTTAAATTTAAATTTTCAGATTTTTGTAGTAAATTTACACTTTCGCGGTGAATTAATGGCGAGTTTAGGTGTTAAGATTTAAGGTTGTTATGGTATTACGCGAAGGCGCTTATATAGCGTGCTAGCCTATTAGCGTAAGTTCCTACTATTACGGGTACTGCCTTAGCTAAATCTATCACTTATTGCCGACCTTCTTACTTTAGCTGCGCGCGCTACGCTGCTACTAATAAGGACTTTTAGGAAGGCTTTTAGAAAACTGCCCTAACTATCTAAACCGATGTAGTGGCAAATATTGTTGTTTACCTATATTTGCCGTCCGTAGTGCGATTTAGAAATAAGCTTTATTAAGTTAGTAAATCCCTTAGCTAACCTATACGGACCTATTATATAGAACTTGCCTAGCGTTATTTAATTATATAAACAAAGCAATAATTTAAGAACCCCTAATTAATCTAACCGCTTAGTCCTACGCCCTTATAGACTTTTAGGAACTGCACTTTATATCCGCCATTCTATTAGTTGCGGGCATTACGTTATATATAAGGACTATCTCTTAGAGGGCTTTCTAAATACTTCCTTATATAATGCTACCTAATAAGTACCTTACTAAGGTTTACAAAAGTATCTATATTTCTCGCCCTAGAGGTTAGGCTATCCCTTCTGCTAGTATATCTTATTCTACTATTATTAATAGGAGCTGGCTAATAGAATTAACTCCGTAAATATACGTATACTTTTAATTTTAGTATTTGCGTATAGTCCGCCTCTCGTAGGACGCTACTAGTGAAAGGGATATTAGAAATTAGTAGAACGAATTTCTCTTCAGCACTAAATATCGCCTTTATTACCTCTATTATGTGCATTTTTTTTTAAATAAGTAGTACCCCCCTATCCCTAATGCTATGTAGTCTAGTGTTATATAATGCTATTAAGGTAGCGTCTTATCGGGCAGCAGTAATACCTAACTCTATAACCCGTTTATATAGTGCGGCCTTAGTCCTTACGCATACCCTACTAAGGCTATACTATTCTTCTTAACGCCGCCTAGATCTTACTCTAATTTATTCTCTTTAAAATATATAAGCAACGTTGCTATTATTATTAGGATTGCGGCTATCTCTATCCCTATAATTATACCAAATATTTAGTGGCTCTTGCACGCTTAGACTAATAAGTTTATATGCCTACAAGTGGATCTATACGAGATCTTCTATAAGCCCTTAATATATAAGACTAAGACTTGGCTGGTTTATGTTTACCTTATTATAGCCTATCTCCTCTAAGCTCTAAGCATTTGCAGTAATTTTGTCTGGATACGTACTTAGCAATAGGTATAACTAAGGATTGGGTGTAATGTATAAAACCTTAGCGCTAAGGACTTAATAAATAGGTAGCCCGGTTTAGGTAAGGTTAAAATAGTAGTAGTGTTATAGGTCTATAAGGCCCGGAGTATAAAGAGAAAATAATTAATATACCTCCTACCTTATAATACCTTAGGAGATGGGCTTAAAGGGCGAAGTGAGATGCGATATTTGCTAAAAAACTATTTAAGAAGAATTATTACTTAGTTTACAATCGTAATAGTAGCTATACCATGTTCTATATTGTTCCTCTATTATAATCCGTTAGCTTACCTCGCTAAGTCCTAACAACCTTAACTAGAGTCGCTAACTACTTTTATAATAGTACTAATAAATAGGTTACGTGACCCGTGCTAACGGTTAGTTTATTTACAGATACTCTATTATTAATTCGTAACAAGTGTCTATTAATCCCGTAGGCGAACTAATCCTACTACTACCCAGGTCTCCTATTGGTTGCTGTTCCGCTGGGCCGTAATAACGTATATAAGGTGGCTGCGTGTATAAGGTAGCCGACGCTTCTAATAGCTAAGCAATTTCCCTATACTTCTAACCACTTAAAATCCTAAACAACTAAAGGCTAACACCCCCTAATCTATATATCACAATATTAAACCCCTCTAGTGCTAAACACTAGCTAAAACGTATAATTCTTAGACTTTAAGTAAACGAATTTACTGGTTGGGACCCTTCCAAGTATATGGACGCCATTAAGGCATATCTCGCTTTTGCAGGACGTTTAACCGATAGTTTAGAATTTAGGAAACACTACGCCTATATTGAGCCGTTTTAAGCCCTAGAGGTAAACCAAATCTTATTCCATATTACTATAGATATGGAGAAAGACTCGGCCAACCCCCTAACTATCTAGGAGCTACTGTATAAGATATATCGCGTCCGTTATAATAAGGAGGGAAAGTTATAAGGCTAGTATTCCCTCCTCTATAAATTAGCTAACTTAGTATATAGCTAAGTAAAACAAATTTAGAACGTTATTGAGGAAAAGAATTACCTAACTTGGATACGCAAATATACTGATGTTTTATTACCTTAGGTAAAGTAGTAATGTTAAAGGTCCGAATTAAAATTCTGGATAGGTTTTGCCCTTATTTTTAGAATTGATCTAAACTACTTACATTACTGGGGCAAAGTAATATATTAATATTGTACTACGGTTAGGCCGTTAGCTAGGGGAACTTTTAGGAAGGCTTCTAAAAAACTGCCTTGCTTTACCATCTACTATCTATATTACTATTTACCTCTACCGTTTATAACACTATTTAAGACCTTTATTAAGGTAGTAATCCCTTAACCTAGCGTTGCTTAATTGCTTGGGTAAACTATACTAACTTAAGCGATAATCTAAGAACCTCTAATTAATCGGCGTCCACTTTTGCCAATAAGAACGCTGCTATGCTCTCTATCTCCTGGGGGTTAGTTTTATATCCCCGCAAGCGCTCTACCTAGGCCTGTTTAATATCCTCTATAGCCTCCATTATGCCTAGGATAACGCTTAGTTTTATAGGCCTCTGATAATCTAGGTTTAAATTAAGTAAGCTTATATAATTACTAAGCCCTTAGCTTTTTAATACGTTTAAGTTATAAATATCTATAAATATAATATAAATTGGGCGGGGGATTGCGGTATTTATATATAATGGTTATGTATACGCTTTACTAAGTAGTTTAGCAAAAAGTCCTAGGGTTACGCGCTAGTCTGTTTATGTGACACTACTTAACACTTAGGCCCTTATGGACTTTAGGAACTTTACTTTATATACGCCTTTCTACTAGTCGCGGCAATACGTTATATAGTAGGACCATTTCTTAGAAGGCTTTCTAAATATTGCCCTACATATTGTCACCTAGCGAGTGCTTAGTCGAGATTTACAAAAGCATTTATATTTCTCGCCCTAAAGATTGCGCTATAGTAAAACGAATTTCTCTTACTAAGCAGTAAAACATCCCCTTTGTTACCATTTTTTATTTTATTTTTTAAAACGAGTAGTACCTCTCCTACCCCCAATACTATGTGGCCTAGTATTATATAATGCTACTAAGGTAGTGCCTTGTCGGGTAGTAGTGATGCCCGACTCTATAAACCGTTTATATAGTGCGGCGTCAGTCCTTATAAATACTATCCTTCTTAACGCCGCCTAGATCTCACTCTAATTTATTCTCGTTAAAATATGCGAGTAACGTTGCTATTATTACCAGGATTGTGGCCATCTCCATCCCTATTATTACACTAAATGTTCGGTAGCTCTTGCACGCCCTAACCAAGAAGTTTGTGTGCCTGTAAGTAGATCTATATAAGATCTTCCACAAGCCCTTAATATATAAGACTAAGACTTAGCTAGTTTATGTCCACCTTATTATGGGCTATCTCCTCTAAGCTCTAAGTATTCGCAGTAATTATGTCTGTATATATACTTTGCAATAGGTATAACTAAGGATTAAATATAATGTATAAAATTTTAGCGCTAAGGACTTAATAAATAGGTGGCCCGGTTTGGGTAAGGGTTAAAATAGTAGCAGTGTTATAGGTCCACAAGGCCTGGAGTATAAAGAGGTAATAATTAATATACCTCCTACTTTATAGTACCTTAGGAGATGGGCTTAAAGGACGAAGTGAGATACGATATTTGCTAAAAAACTGTTTAAGAAGAATTGTTACTTAGTCTATAATCGTAATAGTGGCTATGCTATGTTCTATATTGTTCCTCTATTATAATCTATTAGCTTACCTCGCTAAGTCCTAACGACCTTAACTGGAGTCGCGGACTACTTCTATAATAGTACTAATAAATAGGTTACGTGACCTGTGCTAACGGATAGTTTATTTGCGGATACCCTATTATTAATTTATGATATATGTCTATTAGTCCCATAGGTGAACCAATCCTACTACTACCTGGGTCTCCTATTGGTTACTGTTTAGCTAGGCCGTAATAATGTGTATAAGGTGGCTGTGTGTATGAGGTAGCCAACGCTTTTAATAGCCGAGCAATTTCCCTATACTCTAAACCACTTAATATCCCAAATAACCGGAGGCTAACCCCCAATCTATATACCACACAATGTTAAACCCCCCTAGTGCTGAACACCAGCCAAAACGTGTAATTCTTAGACTTTGAGTAAATGAATTTACCGGTTGGGACCCTTCTGAGCACACCGACGCCATTAAGGCATATCTCGCTTTTGCAGGACGTTTAACTAATGTTTTAGAATTTAGGAAACACTATGCCTATATTAAGCCGTTTTAAGCCCTAGATGTAAACTAGATCTTATTTTATATCACTATAGACATAAAAAAAGACGCGCCTAACCCCCTAACCATTTAGGAGCTACCGTATGAGATATATCGCGTCCGTTGTAATAAGGAGGGAAAGTTATAAGGCTAGTACTCCCTCCTCTATAAATTAGCTAACTTAGTATATAGCCAAGTAAAACGAATTTAGAATATTATTGAGGAAAAGAATTACCTAACTTGGATACGCAAGTATAGTGATGTTTTATACCCTTGGGTAAAGCAGCTATATTAAAGATTTGATTTAGATTTTAGACTAGGTTTAGCCTCATTTTTAAACACGATTTAAACCACTTGTATTACTGGAGCAAAGTAATATTAATATTGTATTACGGTTGGGCCGTCGGCTAGGGGAACTTTTAGGAAGGCTTCTAAAAAACTACCTTGCTTTACTATCTCCTATCTATATTGCTATTTACCTTTACTATCTATAACACCATTTTAGACCTTTATTAAGGTAGCAATCCCTTAATTTAGCGTTGCTTAATTACTTGGGTAAACTATACTAACTTAAGCGATAATTTAAGAACCTCTAATTGATCGGCGTCTACTTTAGCCGATAAGAACGCTGCTATGCTCTCTATATCGTTGGGGTTGGTACTATATCCCCGTAAGCGCTCTACCTAGGCCTGTTTAACATCCTTTATAGCCGCTGTTGTGCCTAGGATAACGCTTAACACAAGCTCGTTGTATTAGTACTGGTTAACTCTACTTTATTTCCAGCCCTATATAGGATCCTTTATCTACCGGTTGCATAGCTCTTAAGGCACTATGTGGTAATAACACCCGCTGAACTTGGCAAAGTATAATATTAATTATAACCTCCTGGTGGTATTCCGAACGGTGCCCGCTAAGGGTATAGTGTAGGTACGTATATCGTGTGAGGCTTCGCTGGCCTGGGCCATGTAGATTAAGCAGTATATTATCTACTAGATAAGACAGTATCTTAGTTGCTCTAGCGTGAGCTGTTCCGCCCTTACTAAGGCGGTTACTTTTAATCGCTAGACGCTTATCCGCGCTTCCTACATCGTAAACTCGGCCTTATTGGCGTCTGAAAGAACAGGCATATCTAACTCTTAACCGTTTAGCTGTTCGGCAGCGCAGACGTTATATAGCTCCTTACCGTTAGTGCAACCGTTCCGGACTAGTATCCCGTCTATTTTCCCGTCTAGGTATTTATTAAGTACCACCCTATAGCAGGTTTTGACGTCTACTTCCCTTTAGAGATACTCTAGCAGAGCTGCCCTGCGGCCTTAATCGCGGTCCGTAGGCGCATTAAGCCTGTTACTAAGAAAAATAACGGCCTGGCTTACCCTTCTATCGCGGCCTGCTCTCTTACTCTCTTGGGCGTAGTCTTTAACCGACCTTAAAGCTCTTAGGTGTAGGACTGCGTCTATACTGGGTACGTTAACGCCCAAACCTAATAAGCTCGTGGCGATAATGGTCCCGTTATTACCGGAAATAAAGCGCTTAAGTATATCTTCTCGGTTAATTGATTCGGAATAGTAGGCTGCATAGTAGAGGCTTTTACTAAGACTGTCGGTTATCTATCTCGCGTAGCAGTATACGATTGCTTTGCCCCGCGGCTCTGGTAGGCCCGTAATATAGCGGCCGATAACTTAAGCGGCTCGGTTAATAGCAGCTATTATTAGGCTCCGTACCGGCTCCTTGTCCATATTAATGATAGCGTAGCGTATATTAGGTCTAGTGGTAGGCGCCCTAATTAACTTAATACTCTCGGCGGTAAAGTACATCTTATGCCAAAGCCGCTGCTTTTTTGTTGGCGGGAGAGTAGCTATTAGGAGCACTATTTGTGTTTATAGGGCTGCTAGACGACCTAGCCGCTATAGAGGCGCGCGGAACTTACTGCTCCCGTCTAGTATGGTGTGGCATTTATTGATTACAATTCGTGCTAGGCGGCCTATGACTCGCATTCTATTTATAAATGTCTGAAAGGCGTCTTCTTTAACCGCCTTAGGCGTTACGAATACTATTAATGCTGCGTTAGCAGGGCTGCGCCTATTTTATGCTATAGCCTATAGGCTAGCCAACTTATATCTTCGCAGAAGATCCTACTGAAGAGAGAGTAGCGGAATAACAATAATTGTAAGGCCCGTATTGTTATAAGCGGCTAGCAGTATAAACATTAGACTCTTGCTACCGCCTATTAGTATAATAATAACCACTGGACTTTCCCTATGTAAGATTACGTGGATACCGATCTGCTATATACCCTGAAATTCGGCTTGCTCTCTATATATGGCTTTTAGCTATATTATAGCGTTAACGGTTCTTAGCCCACGCCATCTTATCCGCTTAGTATTGCTGGTTATATCTATAGGTATAAGGTGCTTTCGGGCTTTAGAGAAAGCACTTACGGTATTATATGCGAGAAAGCCTAGGAAGGCATACTACTCCGTACTTAATCTTTAAAACCGTTATCTTTTGCTTGCGGTAGTCCTAGTTAACTCTCTAATAAGACGGGCATATATAGTCTCGCCCGTCTAAGCTAAATGGCCTGCCTGCTTTTTGTATATTATATCTATAGATCCTAGTTTATCCTTTTCTAAGCTACTATTGTTATTATTGTTAATAAACGCGGACTGAGCCTTGAGGTACTTTTGACCGATGGTAATTACTACCTAGCGGTATGTTTGGATGTTAAGCCTGTATTTTAAGCCAGCCTCCGTTTCTTGCTAAAGGGTATAGGTAAAGCGGTCGGAGTTCCATTTAATGCCTTACATATTAGGCGGCCACATTTTATGCAATATAGTGTTCTTCGGCCAGAGCATCTGCTCTAGTGCGCGCTGAAATGGTAATATAAGCTAGAGGTATAGAATGACTAGTTTCCCGACCTCGCTAGGTATAAATTGGTAAATAATATTTGACCGTCCCGTATGGCGGGAACCCTTAGAGTATTAAGGTATAAATGCGACTATACTATAGATAATAAAAATATTTTAATATTTACCTATAACGGTGTTACTATAGCGTATACTTAATATCTCGGTGCCTCTCGCGGGCTGGCCCCCTATGATGTATATAAGCACTAGAAGCTTATATAAAAGGACTTTAACTTAGTTAAGATAGGTTTTAATACCGGACTTGTTTAGTCTACCTTCCGGGCCTTAGAGTTTAAATATAGCCTAGTGCTGTTTATCTAGCGCGATGTGGTTTATAAGCTAGTCCTGGGTATAGAAAATATGCTTATTACGGGGGTTTTAAAGAAAGTTTTAGCCGGGAATGGAGTTACTGGGGTTGTCCTAAAGGGCTTCGATTTATATAGGTAGGGTATTAGTATATTATTCGTCGAATAGTAGGTTTTAGTAAACTAAACGTTTTACGTCTTTAATAAGGCTATAGACAAAACTATAAAACTTAGGCATTGTAAAATGAATGGCTTTATAGAGTAGCTTGTCGTTAATCCACTTTACCTTACCCTCCTTTGTTGTTTCGTAGTGCCCCTTTAGGCCGTAGGTTTAAAGGTCTAGTATTTACTATATTAGTCC
>Ga0307515_10014043_pt1 | contig 14898 bp, 12 predicted proteins | sample 17_EM_MG_FD_194513 | JGI IMG/M metagenome (GOLD analysis project Ga0307515, IMG submission 194513) | Populus trichocarpa ectomycorrhiza microbial communities from riparian zone in the Pacific Northwest, United States - 17_EM | ecosystem: Host-associated > Plants > Roots > Unclassified | place... | reverse complement strand
GGCCGAGGCCAAGAAATACCCCGAATTCAAGATCACGATCGCGGACGGCCAGGGCGACGACAACAAGCAGATCTCCGCTGTCGAGAACTTCCTCACCCAGCAGGTCGACCTGCTCATGATCTCGCCGTTCGAGGCGCAACCGCTGACGCCGTCGGTCACCCAGGTCTACCAGAAGCGGATTCCGGTCATCGAGCTCGACCGGCAGACCGTGGGCGACCAGTACACCGCGTTCGTCGGCGGGGACAACAAAGCCATCGGCAAACAGGCCGGCGAGTACGTCGCCAAGACCGTCCTGCCCGGCGGCGGCGACGTCGCGATCCTGGAAGGCCTGACCAGCACCACGCCCGCCCTGCAGCGGACCGAGGGGTTCCAGGAAGGCGTCAAGGCGAACCCGAACATCCACGTGGTCGCGGTCCAGCCCGCGGACTGGCTCCCCGACAAGGCGCAGACCGTGTTCGACGCGATGCTGCGTGCGCATCCCAGCATCAAGGCCGTCTACGCCAACAATGACCTGATGGCCAACGGTGCCTACCTGGCGCTGAAGGGTCAGAACAAGCTCGGCCAGGTAGCGATCATCGGCACCGACGGGCTGCCCGACCCGGCGGGCGGGGTCCAGGCGGTGCTCGACGGCAAATTCGCCGCCACCTTCATCTACCCGACCGGCGCGGCGCAGGCGCTGGCCCTCGCCAAGAGCATCCTGGTCGACTGCGCGACCACCGTCGAGCGCAACACCGTCGTCGACACCACCGTGGTCAACAAGCAGACCGCGCAGCAACTCATCGACGCGGCCAAGAGCTGAGCTCAAACTCTCCATCTGGAGACTAGTCGAACGGCTTGCAGCGCCTCATCTCTCCGGTAAGTGGAAAACTCTATCCGCTTACCGTAGGGTGAGGCGTGTCGTCGTTTGCTGGTTGACTCAAGGGAGTTCGGATGTCGCGCCTCAACGCAGTACTGATCGCAGCGATCGTGTTGGTGGTCAACACCGTGCAATGGGTGCTCGCCGAGGCGGTGACCGCCGCGGCCTGGACCGACCCGCCGTACAGCTACGCCGCGAACTACATCAGCGACCTCGGCGTTCCCGACTGCGGCACCCAGTTCCAGGGCCGCGACCTCTGCTCCCCGCTGCACACGTTGATGAACGGCTCCTTCATCGCCGAAGGCATCCTGTACGCCGCCGCCGTGCTGCTGATCGCCCGGTCGCTGACCGGCCGAACCCGCTGGATCGTCACCGCCCTGGGCCTGCTGCACGGCACGGGAATGGTGCTGGTCGGGTTCTTCCACGGCTCGCCCGACGGCCCGAGCGCCGGCCTGGTCATCCACGTCGCGGGCGCCGGCGTCGGAATTCTGTGTGCGAATACGCTAGCGATTATGGCTGGAGCGATTGGTCGATTCGGGTTGCCCGCGGCGTACCGCGGTTTCAGCATCGCTGTCGGCGTCCTGGGGCTGCTCAGCGAGGCGTCGGTGAACCTCTCGCCCAGCACGGCGGGCCTGTTCGAACGCGGCGGCGTCTACTCGTGGCTGCTGTGGGGCCTGGTCACGGGCGTGCTCGTGGTGCGCAAGTCGGGCCGCGCCGCAGCGGTGCAACTGGCCGCGACGTGACCCGGGAGCCCGAGCGCCCACTGCGAGCCGACGCGGAGCGCAACCGGCGGCGGATCCTCGACACCGCGGATCGCCTGTTCGCCGAGCGGGGATTCGGGGTCACCCTGAACGAGATCGCGCAGGAGGCGGGCGTCGGCGTCGGCACCGTGTATCGCCGCTTCCCGGACCTGCAGACCCTGGTCGACGCCCTGTTCACCGAGCGCTTCACCACCTTCCAGCGCCTTGCCGCGGTGGCGGCCCTGGAGCCCGACCCGGGGCATGCCCTGCGGTGCTACCTGCTCAACGCCTGCGAATGGCGGGTACACGATCGAGCGCTGGAGGACATCCTCGCCAACGCGAGCCTCCACACCGGAGCGATCGCGGGAATGCGTGACGAACTCGGGCGGGCCGTGGACGGACTCGTCGAACGCGCGGTGGCCGCGGGAGCCGTCCGCAGCGACTTCGCCAGCGCCGACGTGTACAACTTTCTGTTCATCATCGGTGCGGTCGCCGACCGTACCCGCGGAATCGCGCCGGACGCCTGGCGCCGCTATGCCGAGGCCCTGATGGTGGGCTTCGGCATCCAACCCGACCCGACGGCCGGCGCCGCGGCCATGAGCGATGATCAGCTTCTGCGGGCCTGGCCCAAACCGGACGGTACGCCGGTCAAGGACACCGACGAGGCCGACCTGATCCACGGCACCGCCCGGGCCGTGGGCGGCGAACACGGCGAATGCGGTGCACCGCACGACGAGGGCCTGGCGCAACGGCTGCACGAGCACGGCCTCACCCGCCGCGAGTACGAGATCCTGCGGCAGGTGGCCATGGGCAAGACCAACCCCGAGATCGCCGAGGCGCTCGGCCTGGCCCGCAACACCGTGAAGACCTACCTGCAGCGGGCGCTGGAGAAGCTGCACGCCCGCAACCGGGTGGAGGCGCTGGCGCGCGCCAGCCAATTCGGCATCCTTTAGGCCCGGGTGACACCTCCGATCGGAGACCGCCGACCGGACATCTCCAGGAGGGGCTACCTGGGCCGCTCTCTTGCTTGCAGGCTGCGGGAACTTAATCCCCAAGCCTGCATCAGGAGCGGCATCGATGCTGACAGTACGCGGGTTGCGCGTGACCTACGCAAGGGCCATCGTCGGACTGCGATCAGCATCACTGGAGGTCGCGCCGGGCGCGGTGGTGGCCGTCCTCGGCAGCAACGGCGCCGGGAAGACGACCTTGCTGCGGGCCATCTCGGGGACGCTGCCGGAGGTGTCCGGACAGGTCAGCGCCGGGTCGATCACCTTCGAGGGCCAGTCGCTGGTGGGCCGAGCGGCGCACACGATTGTGGACGCGCGGATCGTGCAGGCCCCGGAGGGCCGGCGGGTGTTCGAACGGCTGACCGTCGCCGAGAACCTGCGCATCGGGGCCTTCCGGGTCCGGGACAAGACCAGCCGGCGGCGCACCCTGCACCAGGTGCTCGAGCTGTTCCCGGTTTTGGGCGAACGCCGCGACCAGCGGGCCGGGCTGCTCTCCGGAGGCCAGCAGCAGATGCTGGCGATCGGCCGGGCGCTGATGGCCCAGCCCCGCCTGCTGCTGCTCGACGAGCCGTCGCTCGGGCTGGCGCCGCAGATGGTCAGCCAGGTGGCCGCGGCGATCCGGCGGATCAGCGAGGGCGGCACCGCGATCGTGGTGGTCGAGCAGAACGCGGCGATGGCGCTGTCGCTGGCCTCCTACGGGTACGTGCTGAGCACCGGCGAGGTGTCGCTGTCCGGACCGGCTGACGACTTGGCGCGCGACGAGAGCGTGCGCGACCTCTACCTCGGCCGCACGGACAGTCCGGTGCCGGCCGGCGACCTGCCCCGGCTGGCCCGGTGGTCGGGGTGAGCGCGCTGACCGTCGACGATCTCACCGTCCGGTTCGCCGGCGTGACCGCCCTGGCGGGCGTGTCGTTCACCGTCCGGGCGGGTGACATCCACGCGGTCATCGGGCCGAACGGGGCGGGCAAGTCCACGTTGTTCAACGTCGTCTCCGGCGCGTACCGGCCGGCCTCGGGGTCGGTCACCGTGCACGGCACCCGGCTGACCGGCCTGGCTCCGCATCGGATCGCGCGGCTCGGCGTGGCCCGCACCTTCCAGAACATCGCGCTGCTGCCCGGCGAGACCGTCGAGGAGAATCTGCTGCTCGGCCGGCACCGCCTGATCCGGGCTTGGCGCCGTGGGAGCGGGCGGCACCGCGACCGGGTCCGGGAGATCGCCGCGTTCGTCGGCCTCACCCGGTGGCTGGACACCCCGGCCGGCACGCTTTCGTACGGCGACCAGAAGCGCGTCGAACTGGGCCGCGCCCTGTGCGGGGAACCGGATCTGCTGCTGCTCGACGAGCCCGCCGCCGGGATGAACGCCACCGAGACCGCGGCCGTCGCCGGGCTGATCCGGGCCATCCGCAACAGCCTGGGCATCGCCATCCTGCTCGTCGAGCACGACATGGGCCTGGTCATGGGCATCGCGGACCGGATCACGGCGCTCGACTTCGGCGTGCTGATCGCCGACGGCACCCCGGCCGAGGTCCGCGCCGACCACGCGGTGCAGACCGCCTACCTGGGCCTGGAGACGCCATGGTGAGCCAGCTCCTGCTCGGCGGGCTGTCGCTGGGTGCCGTGTACGCGCTGCTGGCCCTGGGCTTCGTGGTGGTGTTCCGCTCCAGCGGGGTGGTGAACTTCGCGCACCCGGCGCTGCTGATGATCGGCGCGTACGTCATCGCCCGGGTCAGCGCCGGCGCCGGCCGGCCCTTTGTGATCGCGTTGCTCGCCGGAGTGCTCGCCGCCACCGCGGTGGCCCTGCTGGTGCAGCGGTTCCTGGTCCGGCCGATGTCCGGGCGGTCGCTGATCGCGATCAGCATCATGACCCTCGGCGTCGACACCATCGTGCAGACCGAGATCATCCGCCGGATCGGCGTCGACGGCTACCTGCCGGTCGCCGATCCGTGGGGCGACCGGCTGGTGCGGGTCGGCGGCCTGGTGTTCCCCCAGTCCCGGGTCGCCGCGCTCGTCGCCGCCGCGCTGGTCATCACCGTCTTCCTGCTGTGGCTGCGGTACTCGAGCTGGGGGGTGGCCATGCGGGCGGTGGCCGACGACCCGCAGACCGCGGCCCTGATGGGCATCCGGCGCACGACGGTGACGGCGCTGGCCTGGATCCTGGCCGGACTGCTCGCCGCGGTCGCCGGGTTGTTCCTGATCACGTTCCCGTCGCCCGGACTGCAACCGGTGTCCGCGGCCGCCGCGCTGCGGGCGTTCCCGGCCGCGATCATCGGCGGTCTCGACTCGATCGGCGGGGCGATCGCCGGCGGCCTGATCGTCGGGATCGCCGAGAGCATGGCCCAGGGCTACGCCGCCGACCTCGCGTTCCTCGGCCACGGCCTGCACAGCGTCATCCCGTACGTGGTCATGCTCGCCGTCCTGCTGGTGCGGCCGTCCGGCCTGTTCGGGACGAATGAGCTGCACCGTGTCTAGGCGTCAGCTGGTCCTCGCGGGTGCCGCGCTCATCGCGGCCGCTGCCCCGTTCCTGATCGACTCGTTCTGGCTGCAGCAGGGCCTGTTCGCGATGGCCGCCGCGGTGGGCGCGCTGGGCCTGACCCTGCTGCTCGGGCAGGCCGGACAGCTTTCCCTGGGGCACTCGTTCTTCCTGGCCGTCGGCGCCTACGGATACACCTTCCTGGCTGCCGACGCCGATCCGCGGGCCGGCGGGCTCGGCCTTTCCCCGTTCCTCGCGGCGCCGCTGGCGGTCCTGCTGGCCGGGCTCGCCGGGCTGGTGTTCAGCCCGATCGCCGCCCGGCTGCGCGGCATCTACCTGGGCATCGCGACGCTCGGGCTGGTCTTTCTCGGCCAGCACGTCCTGGCCAACGTGCCGCGGCTGACCGGCGGCGACAACGGGCGCAGCGTCCCGCCGCTGCCCGGATTCGGCGCCGACCCGCAGGGCGTGCAGTACCTGCTGAACGTGGAGTGGGGCCGCGAGCAGAAGCTCTGGTACCCGTTCCTGGCCGGCACCCTGCTGGCGTACCTGGTCTTCCGGGCGGTCACCCGGTCGCACATCGGGCGGGCGCTGCGCGCGGTACGCGACCGCGAACTGATGGCCGGCATCGTCGGCGTGCCGGTGACCCGGTTCAAGGCGTACGCGTTCCTGATCTCCTCGATGTACGCCGGCCTCGGCGGGGTGCTGCTGGCACTCGTGTTCCGCCGGGTGGTGCCGGAGACCTTCGGCATCGCGCTGTCCATCGAGTACCTCGCGATGGTCGTCATCGGCGGGCTGGGCATCGCCGGCGGGGCGATCGCCGGCGCCGCGTTCGTCGCCTGCCTGCCCTCGATCCTGGAACGCTATTCCGCGCTGCTGCCCGGCCTGGCCTCCGGGCCCGGGGACGCCGGGATCAGTGCGCCGGTGGCCGGCAAGTTCCTCTACGGCGCGGCCATCATCGCCGTCCTGCTGCTCGAACCCGCCGGCCTCGCCGGCCTCACCCGCCGCCTCCGGCGCACCCCCGCGCCCGCGGCAACTCCCGACAGTCACCAGGAAGTGAGTCACCCATGACCCGTCCATCGCTGCGGCTCGTCGCCGCCTCGTTCACCTTCACCTTGGCCGCGACCGGTTGCGCCGCCACCAAACCCGACGGCGACGGCAGCGCCGCGGCGGGACCCGGCGTCACCGACACCACGATCACCCTCGGCGTGCTCAGCGACCGCACCGGCCCGTTCGCGGGCGCGGGGACCTCGATCGAACTCGGCCGCCGCCTCTACTGGGAGGCCCAGAACGCCGCCGGCGGCGTGTGCGGCCGCACCGTGCAGTTCACCGTCAAGGACCACGGCTACAAGACCGACCAGGCCGTCAGCACGTACGCCCAGATCAAGGACGATGTGCTGGCCTTGGACGAGCTGCTCGGCTCACCCGAGATCGCCGCGCTCAGCGACACCCTGGAACAGGACAGGATGCCCACGATGGCGGTGTCGTGGTCGTCCGCACTGCTCACCAACCCGTACGTGATCATGAGCGGGACCACCTACGACGTCGAAATGATCAACGCCGTCGACTGGCTGATGCGCGAACGCGGCCTGGCCAAGGGCGCCGCCATCGGGCACATCTACCTGGAAGGCGACTACGGCTCCAACGCGCTGGCCGGCAGCACGGCCGCCGCCGCCGCGAACGGCCTGACCCTGCGGCCGAGCCAGATCAAGGGCACCGACACGGACCTGACCGCGCAGGTGACCGCGTTGCACAACCAGGGCGTGCGGTTCGTGCTACTGAGCACCAGTTCGGCGCAGACCGCGTCGGCCGTGTCGGTGGCCGAGGCGAACGGCTTCGACATGTCCTTCGTCGGCTCCAACCCGTCGTTCAGCCCCGCTCTGCTGGCCGGACCGGCCCGCGCCGCGATGCAGAAGCGCTACCACATGGTCTCCTCCACCGCCCCGCTCAGTTCCACCGCGGCCGGACCGGCCAAGCTCCGCGCCGAGATCACCGCCAAGGCCCCCGACCAGGCCAAGAGCGCGGGAACCTTCACGGTCTACGGCTACGCCCAAGGGCTGATCATGAAGCAGATCCTCGAGACGGCCTGCACCGGCGGCGCGCTGACCCGCGACCGGATGCTGACCGCGTTCCACAGCCTCACCACCGTGCAGACCGACGGGCTCATCGCCCCGCTCGACTACAGCAAGCCCGGCCAGATCCCGGCCCGGCAGGTGTTCGTGTCCCGCCCGGACGCGGCCGTTCCCGGCGGCCTCGCCCAGGTCCAGGACCTGTTCGCCGCCCCGCTGGCGACAACCTTCACCCCCAAGAGCTGAGCGGACCCGGGTACGCATTGCCCGCGGCCACCGGGGGCGTCGATGATGGTCGGGTGAGGCAGCGCAAGCGGGTGGACGGGCGGGACCTCGACCTGCCGGAGGTGGCAGCGGCGACGGTCGGTGGGATGGCCGTGCCGCTGTCCAATCAGATGCTCATGCGCGCCATCACCCGGCCCGGCGATGCGCTGGAGCGCGACGCCGAGCGCGGCGGCGAGGTTCGGGAGTCGGACCACGGTGGCGGGATGCTGCCCCGGGCCGTCGTCGAGACGCTCGGCGGCGCCGGGCGGTCGCTGGACGGCGCGACCATGGCCGCCATGCAGCAGCGGTTCGGGCGGGACTTCTCCGGGGTCCGGGTGCACACCGGCGGCGCGGCGGAGCGGTCGGCCGAACAGGTCGGCGCGGCCGCGTACACGGTCGGCTCGGACATCGTGTTCGGCGCGGGGAGATACGCGCCGGGCACGGCCGGCGGCGACCACCTGCTCGGCCACGAGCTGGCCCATACGGTGCAGGGTGGGTCCACGCTCAAGCGCTTCCACCTGCCGCACGGCGCGCACCAGGGCGCCAAGTTCGACGAGACGCCCAAGATTGCCGGCACCTACGCCGCCATGCTGGCCACCATCAAGTCGATCATCACGGCCTCGATCTCGTACGGCACGACGGTCAACATGGACACCTTCGTCGAGAACTGCGGCGGCACCTCGGCCGGCCGGAAGATCTCCAAGACGCTGGGCTCGGACATGCCGGCGGTCAAGTCCATGTTGCTGCCGCGTTATCTGATCACCCGCCGGGCCGGCATGCTGGACCTGCGGCACTTCTTCCAGCTGCTCTACATCTCGCATTTCGTCTCGTCCGCGTCGCCCGGCACCAGCGGCAACCGGTCGGCCACCCGGCAGGGCCGCGAGCACGAGCTGGAGGCCGAGTCGGAGTCGCGGTTCGGTGCCGAGGACGCCACCTCCAACGCCATGGGGGCGTACACGGGCAGCCGCCTGGCCGGCCGGCCACAGTCCGACGATCTGTTCAGCACCGTCAACGAGATGCTGGACCGCTGCGACCCGGTCGACTTCGACGCGCTGAGCGCGCCCAGCAAGTCGGCGATCGTGCACTTCTACGGCGACCTGGTGAACGACCCTAAGCCGAAGAGCCCCGGCGACATGATCCCGGCCAACCAGAACGAGTCCGCGGTCCCGCCGCTGCTGAACATTCCGGAGTTCGCCGGCAAGGAGCGCTCGTTTCCGTTCGTCATCGACCCGGACGACCCCAAGACCATCACCGACACCGACTTCCTCAAGGGCGCGCTGAGCGTCGACGACGATGACGACGTCCGCGAGTTCACGTTCACCCAGCGGCCCGAGGTGATCAAGCTGCTCACCCCGGCGGAGAAGGTGCGGATGGCGGAGCTGGCCTTCGAGAACTGGGTGGCGGACGGCGACATCGACGCGATCGAGGTGCTGTACCAGAACTCGACCCCCGCCGAGAAGGCGCTGATCCGGAAGGCGATCGACCCGAGCGACCTGTCCAACGGTGACCAGGAGGCCCGGCTCAAGGCGATCTTCACCCGGTGACGCTCACCAGGTCGGCCCGGCCTGCTGGCCCAGCCGCGTGGTCAGGACCTGTTCGGTCAGCGCGACCAGCACGGCCTTGACCGACTCGCGCATCCGGGCGTCGCACTCCACCAGCGGATGGTGATCCGGTACGCCGAGGGCTTCGCGGATCTCGGCGAGGCCGAAGTGGCGCGCACCCTCGAACTCGTTGATCCCGATGATGAACGGAATGTCATGTTCCTCGAAGTAGTCGATCGCCGGGAAGCAGTCCTCGATGCGGCGCGTGTCGACGAGCACGATCGCGCCGAGGGCACCGTCGACCAGGTCGTCCCAGAGGAAGGCGAACCGGTCCTGTCCCGGCGTGCCGAACAGATAGAGCAGCAGCGCGTCGTCCAGGGTGATGCGACCGAAGTCGAGCGCGACGGTGGTGGTGGTCTTGCCGGAGACCGCCGAGGTGTCGTCGATGCCGACGGACTTCTCCGTCATCTCGGCCTCGGTCACCAGCGGCTCGATCTCCGAGACCGCGCTGACGAAGGTCGTCTTGCCGACTCCGAAACCGCCGCTGATGACGATTTTGACGGCGACCGGCGGCGGTGCTGTCACAGTGCTAGAGCGCCCGAACACGATCCCTGATCCTCTCGATCAACGCGATGGACAACTCACCCGGCACGTTCGCCACGAGCACGTAACCCTCGGTTATCAGGTCGGCGACGATGACGCGCACCACGCCCAGCGGTGCCCCGAGCGCCGCCGACAAGTCCGCGATCGACATCGACACCTGGCACATCTCGACGATGCGCCGCGCCTCGAACCGCAGCGGGGCGGACAACGCGGCCGGGGCGGCGTGCAGCTGCGTCTCGATCCGCAGCCCGTCCTGCACCGGCTGGGTCCGGCCGCCGGTGAGGATGAACGGGCGCACCATGGGGTCCTCCTCCCCCTGCTGCGACCCGGCGGGCGGGCGCGGAGGATGCCCGGGCCCGCCGGACCACCACGATCCTGGTGTCATTGCGGCAGGTACTGCCTGGACTCGGCGATCAGCGCCGGCGTCAGCAGGTCACCGAACCGCTCGGCGAGCAGCGAGATCTCGTAGCCCACCAGGCCGAGGTCGCTGTCGCCGCCGGCCACCACGCCCAGACAGCTGCCACCCGCGATCACCGAGATCACCAGGAATCCACCGCGCATTTCGATCATGATCAGCTTGAGGCCGTCGAAGTCGTACCGGCGGGACGCGCTGCGCGCCAGGCTGGCCAGGCTCGACACGATCGCGGCCAACTGGTCGGCCTCGGCCCGGTTCAACCCGTCGGAGCTGGCGATCAGCAGCCCGTCCGAGGACACCGCCACGGAATCACGGACGCCGTCCGTCTGATGGACGAAGTTGCCCAGGAGCCAGTTGAGCTGGTGCCGATCCATTGACGGCGCTTCCGCGCTCATGAGTTCTCCTCCGATGTCGCTTCTGGTCGGCGGGCGCGAGCGGCGGTCACGGCCGGCCCACCCGGTGGGCGGTGCCGCGCTGGACGCCGTCGCGAAGCGCTGCCAGCCGAGCGGCCACCTCGGCGGGCGAGTCGGAAACCGGCAGCGAGGGCTCGGACCGCGGGGCGGGCGGCACCGCCGGGCGAGGGCGGTGCTCGCGCGGGACGCGTTTGCGCAACCCGTTCGGCGTACGCTCAGATTCGTCCGCGCCCGGCTCGAAGTCGAGGCTCAGGGCCCACATCGAGGCGTCCTCTTGAGCCAGCAGGGCCTCCGGAGCCAGCGGGGACGCCGGCTGCTCCGCCACGACGACGTAGTCCACCTCCAACGCCCGTGGCCGCTGCCGCGCGGCGGGGATCTGCGCCGCGGCCAGCTCGACCGGCTCGTGCTGCGCGAGAGCATCCGGCCCGTGGTCCGGGGCCGGCTGCTGCCCGGCCGGGGCGCCGCCGATCGGGAACGGATCGCCGATGAGTCCGGCGGGCAGATGGATCCGGGCCGTTATCCCGGTCACCGGCGACGGCGTCACTTCCACCTGCAGGCCCATCTCGGCCGCGAGCCGGCCGACCACATAGTGGCCCAGGAACCGGGCGGGGTCGGTCAGGAAGTCGCCCTCGCCGCGCAGGCGCTGGTTGGCCCGGTGCAAGTCGTCCTCGTTCATCCCGACGCCCTGGTCGCAGATCGCGATCAGGTAGCCGCCGCCGAGCCGCCGCCCGTGGATCTCGACCTCCACGTCCGGCGGGGAGAAGGCCAGACCGTTCTCGATCAGCTCGGCGAGCATGTGCGCCAGGCCGCTGGCCACCCAGCCCTGTACCAGGGCGTCATCCGTGCGGCGCAGGATCACCCGGCGGTACTCCTCGACCTCCGACAGCGCGGCGCGGATCACGTCGGTCAGCGGCTGCTGCCCCGACCACTGCCGCGGGCTGGCGGCGCCCACGAGGACCAGCAGGCTCTCCGCGTTGCGGCGCATGCGGGTGGCCAGGTGGTCCAACTCGAACAGGTTCGCCAGGCCGGTCGGGTCCGACTCCTCCCGCTCCAGCCGGGTGATGAAGCCGAGCTGCCGCCGCAACAGGTTCTGGTTGCGATGCCCGAGGTTCGCCAGCGACTCCGCGCTGGTCCGGCGCAGCTGGGCCTGTTCGGTCGCCAGGGTGTACGCCGTCTCCTGCACCAACTCGAACGCGCCGGCCACCTGGCGTACCTCGCTGGTCGCGCCGGGCGGCACCGGCACCGGGCCCGGCGGCCCTTCGGCGTCACCGGCCGCCGCCCGGCGGACCGCCTCGGGCAGGCGCTCGCGCGCCAGGCGGTTCGCCTCGCCGGCCAGCATCGCCAGCGGTCCCGCGAGCGACCTCGTCCCGGCCGTCGCCAGGAAGACCGAGCCGGCCAGGCAGAGCAGGACCACCACGGCCAGCGCCGTAGTGCGCACCGCCGTGCTCTTCCGCAGGGCGCCCGAGCGGGCCTGGGTGTCCACCCCGACCTGTTGCGCCAGCCGGGTCAGGTCGTCCAGCACCGTGGCCTGCGCGGACCACCACGACTGCGGGCTGACCAGCAGCTTCTTGCCGTCGCCCGAGCGCAGCGCCATCCGCTCCCAGGCCCGGGCCCGGGCCGCGTCCCCGGTGTTGAGCAGTTTCGTCATGGCCGCCGCCGTGGCCGGGCTGGCGAACTCGTCGAGCTCGGTCAGGAACAGGTCGCGGGCGGCGATGATGTTCAGGAACTCGGAGAACTCACCGGCCCGGAAGCCGCCGGCCGAGAACACCCCGTGCAGGAACACCCGCTCCTGCGCCGTCGCCTCCCGCACCTCGACCAACTGCTCGACCGACTCCGCGCCGCGCCGCAGTTCGTCGTCGCTCACGATCTCCAGGTGGCGGGTGTTCTCGGAGAGCTCCTCGATCAGCGCGGTGTAGAACTCGAAGGTGTCGTCCTTGTCGGCCTCTCCGGTGTCGGTGCTGCCGCGCACCTTGGCGAGGCCGTCCAGCTTGCCGACCGATTCGGCGGCCTGATCCTCGAGCGCGCCGCCGCCGGCCAGCAGGGACTGCACCGCGACGCGCTGGCTGTCCACCCGCTGCCGCGCCGGGGCGGTCTCGGCGCGGAACTCGGTGTTCCCTGCGATCAGGGCCACCGTCACGCCCCGCTCGTTCTGCAGCTCCTGCACGAGGCTCTGCAGAGCCAGGATGACGGTGACTCGTTCCTCGGCCGCCGCGGCCGCGCGATAGCTGGAGACCTCGCCGGCCGAGAAGACGGTCAACAGCACCACCATGGCCACCAGCGGCGGCGCGACGATGCGGATGATGCGACCACGGATCGTCTGCCCGCCGCTGGCCGGCGCCGAACCGGTACTGCGCTTCATCCTGCTGTTCCCTCCGCCGCAATTCGGGTGCACAATTCCGTCCCGAGCGCCCGAACGAGTCGGGTGGGTCGTGGGTTCGGAACCGCCACAGAATTGACGTCAGCCGAAGTCCGGTCAATTACCCGATCGAGCGACTAGCCCGCCGAAGACCATCGAAACAGGCTGTTGGGCCCGCCTGCCGCCGGTCGCCGCCGCGGCCGGAAAGGTTGCGGAGTAGCCCGACCGAGGTCCGACGAACGGCCATCGCGTACGCCGCGGACGGTCGCCGGGCTCAACCGCTCAGGTTCAGCACGGTGAGGCTGTTGTCGTCGCGGTTGCTGACATAGCCCCGGGATCCGTCGGGAAGGACGGCGATCGAGGTCGGGAACTTTCCGGTCGGGAGCGTCGCGGTGACCTTCAGGGTGTCGGCACGGATGACCGTCAGGTTGTTGCTGCCGCTGTTCACCACGTAGGCGTACCTGCCGTCGGGTGACCAGTGAATGTTCAGTGGCAGCTTTCCCACCCCGACGGTCCCGCGCACCTTGTCGGTGTCGGTATCGATCGCGCAGACCGTACCGTCGTCCCAGTTGACATTCATGATCAATGGTCGGAGCGGATTCTGTTCGACGCTGTGCGGGGACTTTCCCACTTTGATGTTCGTCAGCGGCTTTCTCGTCGCGGTGTCGACGACCGTGATCACATTGGATTCGTGATCGGCGACGTACGCCCGCTTGCCGTCCACCGAGAACGACACGTAATGCGGCTCGGGCGGAACGGTGATCTCGTCCACCTTCGCCATCCGCTTCGCGTCGATCACGGTCACCGTGTGGGTGTCGTGGTTGGGCACGTAGAGCCAGCCGCCGTCGGGGGTGACCGCGGCGAGGAACGGCCGGGTCTCGACCGGGATCGTCTTCTTGACGGTGTTGTCGGTGGTGTCGAGGATGCTCACGGCGTGCACGTCGCCGCCCTTGCGGTCCCACAAACTCACGTAGACATAGCGGCCGTCGGGCGAGAACGACAGGAACTGCGCCGGGCCGGGCATCCGGATGTCGTTCGTGGTCACCTGGTTGTTGCTGGTGTCGAGCACCGACACCGTCTGGTTGCCGTCGGCGATGTAGAGCTGGTGCCCGTTCGGGGCCGCGGCGACGTAGTTGGGGGCGGATGGCAGCTTCACCGGCGTACCGATGGAGGGCACCGCCACCGCCGCGGACACTGACCGCGTGCTGCGTGGGGTGGCCGTCCCGGCGGCCGACGGCCGTGCGGCCGGTGCCGCCGCCGTCGGCCGTCCGGTCCGTCCGGTCCGCCCGGTGAGGTAAACGGTCAGGCCGCTCACCAGCAGAATGGAGACGAAGACGGCGATCCCCGCCCACAGCCACCAGTGCGGCCGGGCGGCCCGCTGATCGGCTTCCGCCGGCGTCGCCGGGCCGGGTTGGGCGACGGGCCGGGGCGCCATCGCGGCGCCGACGCCGGCGGTGACCGGGCGCAGGCCGGCGACCATCGCCGCGCCGAGTGCCACCGCGTACTTCGGGTGCGCGTCGGTCACGGTGGGGCGGCCGGTCTCCTCCGCGATCATCCGTTCGATCAACGGGATCCGGGACGACCCACCGACCAGCAGTACGGCGGACAGTTGCTGGACCTCCAACCGGGCGGTGTGCACCGCGCGGACCAGAGTGCCGATTGTGGACTCGATCGGAGCGCGGATCATGCCCTCGAATTCGCCGCGGGTGAGCCGGGCGAAGAACTGCCGGTTCAACAGCAGCACCGGGATGCTCGTCTCGGTGTCGACCGACAACGCCTCTTTGGCCTGCACGCACTCCTGGCGCAGCTTCGCCATGGCGGCCGCGGACCTGGGCTCCGACATGTCGAGTTCGGCGAGCGCGCCGCCGTGCCGGTAGTTGATCCACTGGATGATCGCTTCGTCGAAGTCGATGCCGCCGAGCCGCTCGATCCCCTCCGGGTCGCCGATCACCTCGACGACGCCGTTCTGCTTGCGCAGCACCGTGGCGTCGAAGGTGCCGCCGCCGAGGTCGTAGACCGCGAGCGTGTCGCCCTCGCCGAGAATGCGCGACGCGCCGTAGTAGGCGGCGGCCGCCTCCGGCTCGGTCAGCGTCACATGGTCCAGGAGGCCGGCCAACTGGGGAATCTCCTCGAAGAGCTCCCGGCGGTACGGGCCCCAGTTGGCCGGA
>Ga0307515_10014042_pt1 | contig 14898 bp, 7 predicted proteins | sample 17_EM_MG_FD_194513 | JGI IMG/M metagenome (GOLD analysis project Ga0307515, IMG submission 194513) | Populus trichocarpa ectomycorrhiza microbial communities from riparian zone in the Pacific Northwest, United States - 17_EM | ecosystem: Host-associated > Plants > Roots > Unclassified | place... | reverse complement strand
AATTTTTTTTTTTTGGGGGGGGGGGGTTTAATTTGGTTTTTGTCAGCTTCGTTTTTGTGTGTAGTTAATTAATTTGATTCTTATATTTAATAATGGGGTGCCGAAAATGGGAAGAATCAGAGTCTTAGGATGGGGCTCTTTAGTTTTACATTTCGTGAGCTTGCGGCTGCAAGGAGAAAGTTTTGGGAGGTTAACTAAATTTGTTGCCCGAGTTTAAAAAAAATCTAAGGAAAAAAAATTTGACACCCGAAATAGTGATTTAATTAATAATTTAAATGATGTAATTATCAAATTCAATGATAGTAAAAAAAATAACATCAAAAAAAATAAAAAAAACTCGATTTAAATTAACTTGGATTATAAAACAATTTAATATTAGAGGGCATAGCTAGAAAAAAAAAAATGAAATCAGGTTAAGTCGCAAACTTTGCAACCATGGATATGTAATTGAGATAATCCCAAATAAAAAAACACGAGAAAAAAAGTTTGAATACCAATTATTAATAAATCAAATCATAGCATAATAACTTCAGGGAAAAAAAAGTGAAGCTCAACCTCTGAAAAATAAAATGTTGGAGGATAAAACATAAAAAAATATTTTTTAAAAAAAAAGGTTAATAAAACTCAGCATGAGCCCACTTGAGTCAAGATGTAAAATCTTTGACCCAGTAATGATACCAAAGTGACCATGTTCGAAAGTAAAATTAATAAAATCACGAAGCTCAATTATCGAATAATTTAATGTTAAAGGAAAAAAAATTTAATTAAAAAAATCAATGGAAAAATATAAGTTAACTCGAGTTAACGTTCAAACCTCGCGACCATGAGAATCATGAAATTCTTGAACCGGGTTCAACCATTAAGCTTAATTCACAACCAGTTTATTTTTTACGGATAAGATTATGAAAAAAAATATTAATTTAAAATACTTGTTGAATGAAAAAATATAAAAATAAAAATAACAGAAATCAAAATTGATAGGAAAGAAGAACCATGAAGGATAAAATTGCAAAAAAATAACATAAAAAACAAGGAGAATAGCCCAATAGAAAGGAAATAAAAAAAAGTGTGATTAATTTTAAATAAATCAAATGTTAAACGATGAAATTGAAATAGTTCAATTTAAAAAAAAAAGTAAATTCACGTTAACTTTTGAAATTGGTAACTCTGATCATGAATCCGGGAGTAACCCCATAGCAACGGGAAGAACTGAGTTAACCTGCAGACCCCGCAATAACAGACATGAAATTGGGATAACCTATAAAAAAATAAAGGAAAAAGGGAAAACTAGAAAGACTAGATCTGGATAAATTAGATGTTAAAAGATGAAATTTATATAAATAAATTTAAAAAAGAAAGACCTGAAAAAATAAAAGTCAACCCATGTTAACTTTTAAAATTGATGACTCTAGTTATAAACTCAAGACTAATTCCATAGAAGACAAACTATAAAATCCAAAAAAAAGTAAAAAAAAAATAGCTTGGAAAAATGGAAAAAAAAACTAGCAACCCAATATTGGTATACCTCTTAAACCCGATATAATATTTGAAACTCGCAATCTATGAAATATTTGAACTGATTTCAATAAAAAAACTAATTATCAATCAATTTAATTTTGAATAATAAAATCATGAAAAAATATCAATTTAAAATACTTATAAAAAAAAAGATATCAATAAAAAGATTTAGAATCAAGTTTGATAGAAAAAAAAAAACCACATGAGGAAATTAAGGGGGAGGAAATCATTGTTTGGGGCACTTTTAGACGACAAAACTTGTTACTACTGGTGTTAATGGTTCTATTCCACAATAAAAGTTTGGTTTTACTTGTTTTGAACCTTCCCCTTACCTAAAGAAATAGAACAAGATGGAAGGAGTCGTGTTTTTCAGCTGTTTTAAGGGTTTTGTCTTGTTAAATGATTTTCCAAGGTTTTAAAGATGTTTATTAGGTTTTTTTAGTCAAAATAGGTGAATATATATATATATATATATATATATATAAAATATCAAAGTAATGAAAGGGATGAGAGTTTGTTTGGGATTATGGTAATGGTTTAAAGTGTTTTTTACTTGAAAATATATTAAAATATTTTTTTTTATTTTTTAAAAAATATTTTTCACATCAGTACATTAAAATGACATGAAAACATAAAAAAAATTATTTTAAATAAAAAAATCAAAATTTTGAGGAACGCGGGTTTGCACTGCATTCTCAAACACACCATTGGGCATTAGATCTGTTGTAATTTTAGAGAGTCAAAGACATTAGATTTTTTTATTCAGAGGTCAAAACAGTAATTTTATTATGTAAAAAAAATATTCAATTTCATATAATATATTAAAAACAATTATATCATAGTAAAAAATAATCATATCCTCAACCCCCAGTATGGTTTTTTTATATTATTATAATTAATACTAACTTGAATCTTGTTGGGTAATAACTTCGCAGGAGATTTAATTTTTTTTTTGTTAATAAACAAAAGTTCAACGGTGAAAATTTTAGCAGAAAATATATAATTTTATCAAGTTGCTAGTTGTTTACCATTAAGGAAGGAGAGCTTTCAAATAAACAGCTATGGTACTGGATTGATCTAATTCGAAGAATGGGTGTACTATGCTGAAATTTTAATTTTAATTTTTTATTAAAGTTATTATTTAGTGTTTTAAAATTATTTTAATATTTTAATAATTATTTAAAAAAATATTATTTTAGTATATCTCTAAATAAAAAATTCTATAAAAAATTACTTTTATTATTATTACAAACACACCCTAAAATTTTACCGATGAACAACATTGAAAGGTTTTTTCGAAGGAAATGTTTCCTGCCAAGTAATGTGGCTTGAGAACTTTCCCTTGGTTGTTCAGAGGGTTTTATTTCTAAAAACAAATAATTTTGTTCTCGTTAATTCCGTGAACAGCAGGCAGATATTATTGTTTGCAATTCGTGACTCGTTGGAATTTCCAGTCTGGCATTTTTATTTTTTTCAACTACAATTATTGATAGCTGTCGCTTGATCTGTGTGAAAATGATATTTGATATGATCTATGTCCATAGTTCTCAGTCCATTTGCGGTGAGAAACAGTGACATACGGTCCACTCCAACTCATCTGGGGATTTTGGACCACGCCACCATAGAAATACTTGACCAAAGATTTTATTCTTGTTTTCTACCTGAAAAATATTTCTTGACCGTTTCAAGCAAGTTGTTTCAAAATGCGTGCTGCGGACCCCAAGAGCTTGTGCTTATTGAAATCAATTTTTTTGATTTACAGAGACGATAAGAATGCATGTTCCAGTAGTTAGCGATCAGTTTGTTCTAAATAGACAGGGTCTCGAAATCTTGAATCTTCCAAGACAAACCCAAATCAAATTATTTGTAAGACCAATTCATAGTTCATTTGACTGTATAGTTTTAATCGATTTTTTGTTTTTGTTTTACTGTTACAAGCATATACCAACTGGAGTTTAATTCAAATTATTTTGGAGGTTTGAATCCGGGTGATTATTTTTTGTTCGATTAGGTTTTTATCAAAAAAAATAACCAAACAAAAATTATTTTAAAAAAAACCGAAATGGGGCAAACTAACCTGTTTCGGTTCGGTTCGGTTTTTTATGACAAAAACCGGTTCAAACCGGTTTGACTCAGTTTTCCGGTTTGGCTCTGTTTGGCTCGGTTTTTTTCGGTTTGGCTCGGTTTAGGTTCGGTTCGGTTTTTTGCTTATAGAACCAAAATCGAACCAAACTGGCCGGTTTTTTCCAAATTTTAATCGGTTTTTTTACGGTTTGGTTTTTTCGGTTATTTTTTTCCAATTTTTTCGGTTTAATCAATTTTTCTGTTTTTTTACTCCCCTTTACTTGATATCAAGAACATAAAGATCATTGAACTTGCTGTTACTTTATGTTGGGAAGGACCAAAGTAGAAAAGAATTTCAATGATAGATTCAAAGTTCTCATAAAAATATCCATTTTAGTTCCAAACTTCATAGATTATATCTATCAGGTACCTTTATATTTTTACAGTTCAATTATGGTAAGCAAAATTATTTTTGTTATTTTTTAGTCTCTAATTTTAGAGAGAAAAGATAAAGATGATCGTGATTCCAATGGTAGATAGAAAAAATAATTATTAACACTAATTTTAGTCATAAAAATAATCAATCTTGGTGTCAACGAGTCCCATTTGGTGAAAAATGTTTCACTTAAATGTGTTTTCACCTTGAAATCGCATAAAAAAACAAATATAAACTCAGGAAGACTCTTGGTTTTAGGTTGATTTTAGGCCTGTGTGTGTTTTTTAAAGGCTATTTGTGAGTTTGTCAATGTTTTTAAGCTTTTCTTCAGGTGTTTTGAGTTAAAATGAATTTTTAGGTAAAGAAATATAGACCTTGTTTTTCCGACCACCATAATAGATGAAATTCAGGGAAAACCAAACGGTGAGTTGTCATTTTTTTTTGTTTGAAAAATAATGGGATAGAATACATGTCGTCTACCCCAATTTTATTTTTGAAAAAGTAAAGTCCACGGGCGGGCCCTTTCTAACACCTAGCCTTTTTCTTTGTTTTTTTTATAAAATATTGCCTTTTGAAAAAAATCAAGTTTTTTTTATGTGTTTTTAAAATAATTTTTAATTTGCATTTAAGTTAATACCCTTTTCTCTTATTTTTTTATTTTTTGTACGCAAGATTTTTTAATTATTTTGCATGTATTTAATTTTTAAATAGATTATTTCAATCCATCTATAATTTTTTTATCGTGTTCTATATAATTAAAATTTATTAAAAAAATTTATTTATTTTTTATAGTATTTCTAATAAGTACAACATTGCGAGATACTTTTTTTCCCTTTGATTTTACTCAATTAATTTTATATGCATGTCTATTTCTATTATCGTTTGATTAAATAAAAAATTGGTTTTAATAAATAGAGTCAATTAACATAATCAAGTAAATAACTTGTATTGTAAGATAAAATATCTTAATTTGCATTCATCTCTTAACTTTTTCATATACATATTTAATTATTATTAATGATTTTATTTATTTATTAATACGTATAATTTTTGATTTATCAAATTAGATATACACATAAACTTTTTAATATCTAACCCACGGCTATCAAATAGCTAGTGTTAAACTTAGAGCATGTCTGGGGACGTGTAAATTGCGTTCCCAAAAATTCAGATTTTTTTTTGTTTAAAATAATTTTTTTATATATTTAGATTATTTTGATATGCTGATGTTAAAAATAATATTTTAAAAATAAAAAATTTTATTTTAATATATTTTTAAATAAAAAGTAATTTAAACCGTATCACCACTACAAACTCAAACCCTTAATCTGCCTCACCCATGTGCGCGTGATCACGTATAGATGCAATGGTTTACTCTTTCATGTTTTTGCAGAAGCAGTGATTGAATTTGTTTAAAATTGTTGGGCCATTGACCCAAAAATATAATATTTTGAGTTTCTCTTATCAACCTTTTCAGTTCTTTTCTTTTTTATCCTTGAGTCAATTTGCCGACCGTTGCCATGAGTCCAAAACCAGGGTTATTGGTCTCAGGTTCGAGCCCTGTAGTTGCTCATATGATAGTCACTGGAGGCTTACATGGTCGTTAACTTCAGGACCCGTGAGATTAGTCGAGGTACGCGCAAGCTGACCCGAACACCCACGTTAAACTAAAAAAAAACAAAATGGTGCATGATAAAATAATTGTAATTGTTTTTAATATATTTTTTATTAAAAAAAATATTTTTTTGATATCAACGCATTAAAATAATTTAAAAACATAATTTTTTTTATTTGAAATAAAAAAAATAATTTTTTTTTAATTTTTCAAAAACACTCTTTAAACATAAAAATACACAGGTTCAACTAAGTCAAACAAATTAATAAGAAATAACGCAGCAATTGTCAACTGCATAATGGCATGTAACATGCAATCATCGTTGAAAACCAACCTGTAGCTTATAAAATAAATCGAAATCGCTGAAACGATGTTGATTGCCAGGTTCTTCAATAATACGATCAGGATTTATGTCCGTGCGATATCAGGGGCAATTTTCAAAACTAATTTTTATTCAATTATACAATGATTAAAATAAATATTTATAAAAGTTTGATTTAAAAAAAAAACAAATCTATAAATATAAAAATTAAAGTTATTAGTAATGGAATTTCAGCCCCTCAAACTCTTTCTCTTTCTAAGTTTTCCACTTACTCTCTCTCATTTCTCATCATTTGAAGATCCAGATATGAAAAAAAAAAAAATGATCAAAACATTTCAAGAAAAATGATAAAAAAAAAAAATGGTTGGAAACCAATCATTGCTGTGCCTTGAACACTGCTTCACCGCTAGAAAAAACTGCAAATAAAAGGGGTGTGAAATTACTTTCACCTCCTTAACTCCCATTCCAAGCACCCCATGAAAAGAAAACTGTAAATAAAAATAAATAAAAACCCAGGTACAGTGCCCTTCGTCCAGAAACTTCGTTAGCAAACCACACGAATGAAGCCTCATCAGTACAGGACAGAAATAATAATAACGGGGCACGCCGATACATACATGATTGATGATACATATACTGATACGTATCAGAGGACCGACCCACATGGCTGGTGCAGAGGTTTATCCTCAAGAGAAGCAAATCTAAAGTTTGAATCAAGAAAGGGCCTCTCACACCGTTGTCCTGTGTCTCAAGCTCTAACAGTAACATGATGATGTGGGACGAGTGGGAGGATTCTCAAACCCAACAACAACAACAACAGCCAGACCAGGATTCTTGCTTTAATTTCGATCTCCTTTCCCTTCTCTCTAGACCCAAGGTGGTTGCATTTCCCTTTGATTTTTATTTTTTTTGTCATATTAGGGTTCGTAACTGGCAATGTATGCAGGATTATTATAAAATACTTGAAGTTGATTATGATGCTACGGATGATGCTATTCGATCGAACTATATACGCCTAGCACTGGTTCTTATCCTAGATTTCTCTCTTTTCTTTTTTTTCTTGGGTTACCGCTTTGTGATTTGGATGGAATTTTTTTTCGGTTTGTAATTGGAAGGTTTGGAACTTGTGCAGAAATGGCATCCCGATAAGCAAAAAGACGAGGATAGTGCCACTTCGAGATTTCAAGAGATAAACGAGGCTTACCAGGGTCTGGATTTTACTCGTTCCCTTTTATATTCTTAAATTTCTTTTTTTCCCCTCAATTAGTTAAGTGAGAATTTATGTTGCCTGAAAGTGCCCATAACACTGTTTCTAAGTAATCTCTCTGAGCGTTCCAAGATTGTGTTTGTGCGTGCCAATTACCTCCTATTTCCTTGTATTCTACATGTTTAAGTTTATAGATTATTGGCTAGCTGTGTGCCTGTCCTTTATTCATGGCTATTCTTCTCCTACGATAGTGATTCCAAATGGGTTGAATCCCATGTTGTTTTGCTCTTTCAGCATGAACTCTACAAGTGCAGCACTATCTTTTACAAATTTTTGTGATTGGGTGTCTTAGTGAATGTTATAGATCACCGTTTTAGCCAAATAATAATTTGAAAAGTCATGGGAAATAGCATACTCTTGCGAGTTTAAAAGGTGCTTTCTTATCATAAAGCACTCTGCTGCACCCACCCACTCAGCGAGTGGGTTCTCTAGGACATAAGCCTTTTGGAAGTGAATCTCGTAGTTATGATGTTTTTGAAACTTCTGGTTTCATGTTTCTGCTTCTGTTTGTGCACAATTGATTTTGGTGTCTTTCCATGAACTGATTCTAATAAATTCTTACTAGCTAGCTAATATTGATTCCCATCAATCATCTTTCACGCTGGGATTACATAAACTAACAAGTGCAAGAAGTGTGTGTAGCTAATACTTTATGCAGTGATTGGACTCTCTACGAACATGCCACTCTATTGTATTCAACAATGTGGTACAAATCATTCTGTCATTCATGATTCCATTGCATGAGCTGAGTTAGTCAAAAGGAGCACCAGCATATTATCACATTATATGTGAGGTCTTAACCAAACAACCATGAACGATGAGTTTGAAATCTTAATAAGAACGAAGGAAAGAAAAACATTTTAAGCTGACTTCCTTTTTTAAGCCTTTTTAAGAGGATCATTTATAAGCAATCAATCTGTTTCTCCTTTTTAGTGTAGGCAGGAGCAGTTGCTTCCGCTTTTGATTGGCAGTTTATCAATGAGAATTAGGACAAATTTATACAATAACGAGCTCAATACCAAGCAGAGTTTCTGCTCATGTTCTGTAGGTCCCACATAATTAGATTATGCGTGGTTAGGTTGGTATTTCTCCTGAAATAGGGAGGTCATTTCCGATAGGATTTCTGGGGAGATTCATGGCTTTTAGTGGCCATGAGAATTTTGCTGCAAATATTTTAAACAGTGAACGACACCCAAATGTAGCAATAGTTAAACTGAGTTTCTGTAGATGGTTGAAATCTTTTTGGGGTACAGAGAAGCCTGTCATACCTAACTAATTGTTCTTTATCATCCATTATTTAACATATGATGAGAATCAATGCCTATTCAAATCCTCGAAGAAACACTTCTGCAGTATACCTTTGTGCCGGTCCTTGTCTCTGTGTGTGTTTGTTTTAATTATGTGAGAAGATGGATTCCTTGACCTGAAGTGCCATGAGCATGATGATGTTAAGGTCTTTGCCCCAGTTGAGGGCACTGGATGTATAGCTTACTCACAAAATCCTTAGCGAAGAACAGCACATACAATTTGTGGCCAGAAGAACAGCACATACAATTTGTGGCCAGTTATCGTGCATAATTGACGATGGAATCTTGTAATTTTCTTTGACAGTTTTAAGTGATCCTGTCAGAAGGAGAGAATATGACAAGAAGGGGATGATGCACATCTATGATTACAACATAAGCGTAAGTCTTATTTGCTGTTGAACTTTGTTTTTCTTATGCTTGTGCATGCTCCGGCCTGATAATGCCCCCCAATTATTCTTGTGTTGGTTGCAGGAGTACCTCAACCGGTACAAGGGCCTTATATTAACATGTAATGGTCTTGGGATCAGGCATTCAATTTTATAAGCAGAAACAGAGTGCGTGTACATTTGCCACTAATCTTCTTACCTGGTGATTCAAACGAGTAGAACAGCTAGGAATTGGGAGCAGCACAGTTGGATGTATTATGGAATCTATTACGTGCGTCAGTGTATATATATGGGTAGAGCAGTATCCCTGCAAAAGTGTTACGTTATGTGACAATTTTTTTTCTATCTTGGGAGGACTGCGATCTTACCATCTCGTGGCTGTTTATTTTTCTGATATTGTTGCTTAATTGATGGAATGTTTTAGTTTGCCATGACGAAATACATTTTTCTGTGTCTTGAAGACATCTAATGGGCCCTGAGCTGTGCAGGAGGTTGAAACTCTTCCCTTTACAAACCTCTACCGTTCTTGGCCTTTACTGAATTGGATCCTGATCGCTTGTAATACTATTACATTTCATGAGATGATGAGTTGACGGGATTGGATTGAGTATTTGGGTAATTCGGGTGGGAAAATTTGTCAATTGGAATTTTTTTTTTTTTAATTTCCTGAACTGAATTAAGTTTTTTATTCTCTACGTTATATTTTTACCAATTTACATTTTGGACCGAATTTTCTGAAATATTTTGAATTCTTTTCAGCGAACCGTGCATTTCATTTCTTTTCCTGTTTTTTTTTATGTATGTAATTTTGGATAATTGAGCCTTTCAAAATTAAAAAAATAACAAAAACAAAATAGTGTTTTTGAAAAAATAAATCACTGTAGAAAAGTGGTAGGTTTTGTACATTTTTTGAAAATCCTGTCTATTTTTACGTGATATTTTTATTATTTTCTCATTTGCTTATTTTCTCTCTTAAAAGTTTGATTTTTCAATTTCATTTTTTTATGTTACATTTTCAAGTTTTTATTTCAAAACTTTCTTTTGTTTTGCATTTCTTATCGTGTTTATAGTTTGTCTATTTTTATGTAATATTTTTATTATTTTCTCATTTGTTTATCTTCTCTCTTAAACTTTGATTTTTCAATTTCATTTTTTTATGTTACATTTTCAATTTTTTTTATTTCATAATTTTCATTTGTTTTGCATTTCAGTTTTGGACGTTGTTTTGTTGTTTATTGGGCATTGATTTTACAAAACTAAATTATAATGGTTAAAAATAACAATTAAAAAAGAGATTATCTAAGCTTATATTTTGAAAAATGGAAGCTTTATTTGATATTTTAATAGACCAGACGTGAAATTCAATGTGGAAAAAGAAAATAAAACGAGAAAAGAAAAAAGAGAAAAAAGAATTGTTAGAGTCACTCTTTCCACCATGTAGTACCATGGAGGAAAAACCTAGCCGGGATGATTTTCACAGCATCAAGGATGATCGTCATTGAAGCTTAGAGCACGCCGCCACAACAAGATGACATTCCTCGCGTGTTGGCGTGTGTGTTATACTTGCTAGACACACGCGCCATACATTTTTTTCCTTGTTCATTCAATTTAATCTTTGATTCTCTGGTATTTTCATTCCAGACCCTAATTCTCTAATAACTCTTAGATGTTTTTCCCTCTTGGTTCAAATTGGTCCATGATTTTCTGATAACTTTTTAATTTGATCTAGAATCTTATCCCGGCTTGTTATGATAAAAACCGAATTGGAGATAAATGACTAAACGAGAAAAGAAATAAACAAAATGGCTTAGTTGGCTTTAAGTATAGCCCAGTCGAACACAACAAGAAATTGGAAATATACTTGCACCTTGAAAACACATTGTTGTGTTCATGTTTAACTATCTGACTTGTACATTTTAAAAATACTATTATTTGTCACCAACTGTAGAAAAAAATAGGTGCCCCGACACTTTGAAACTCGAGTTGGACATGAAATTGGTTGAAAGGCTTAAGTTTGACCCACTTAGTTAGATTTAATGACAATATCAAAGAGTTTCTAGATCATTTTGAAGTGTTAATGTAGAAAATAAAATTTTAAAAATAAAAAATATTATTTTAATAAATGGATGCGAATTTTTAGGTAGTTTTTTTTATTAGCATGTTTTTTTTTTAATATTGGCTAAATAACATAATTTTAATAAAATGATGAATTAACATAGTTTATATATGTTGCAATTGAAAAATACGACATTAAAGCTTGTCGCTGCTTAGAATCGATAGTTTTTTTTAAAAAATTATGGAATGGAATACACGTGTAAAGAAAGAGGAGAGAGAAAGAAGAAATAAAAAAAAAAGACATTAGAGACACACTGAAACTTTGATTGCAACACCATTGGTACTATTTAGAAGATCTTGACAAAACGAATTTTATAACACTGATGAAGATCACCAACGGTGACCTGAGTGTACATCATTTGTCACTAAAAGCAAGTGAGTCATCTATCATCTTTGGACGACAAGTGTGACACACTCGAGTCCTTGTTTGTGATCTTTTTAGGTGTGATTGGATTTATCTGATCGATATCTTTTTTATGGTACTGGTGATATTATAATTAAAATTTTGATACACTTTCATGTTTTTTTTTATTTTATTTTTCTCTCTCTTATCTTTTAATGTGTGACCCCTTTTATAATTTTTGTTTAAATATTTCGACTCTAATTAGCGGCAATTTTGGATGCTGTATTTTTTAATAAGTATATACTGGGTTATTTTAATAATTTTTTTTTAAAAATATATTATTTAATTAATACTTTTGAAAAAATTGCTATTTTTTTTTTAATCTGAATTTCAACCCGCTCCCTGAACTTGAAGTCAGTCCATACGATCGTACGGGCCTGACTGATGATTAGCGTTTATGTTCTTGCTTATCAGGATGATGTCACGAGTTTTAATTTCCGAGTGTGGAATCGTGGATTGCAGATTCAATCCTCAGAACTCAGAAGCGTCCTCAGCTCACATGACTGACATCAATCAATGCCAATTGGGTTTTTAAATTACCGCTTCAACAAACAAGAGATATCTCCGTAAATCCAAGCTATTAAGATAATATTCCTTTAATTTGTGAAATCTCATCAGGTGACTTATTCACCCATCAAATGAGTGAGAGATTTCACTGAAAAATGATTTTTGGAAAAAAAGAATATTTCTTAAACTTGGCAGGCAGCGAGCCATTAACCTCTTGAAATTAATAATTTCCTATTTGGAATATAATATTTTCCCAACCAATAGATACATTTCGAAATGTACGGTGATCGGAAAATCCAGTGGCGCGCCGGGAAGAGAAAAACCCTGGAGGAGGGACTCTTGACAGTTGACACCTCCAATGGGAGAAATAGGCTTTGAATTGGTACCGAAAACTAGTTCTTGACAGCCCTGTTGCAGCACAGGCCTCCACCCCTAACAAAAGCACAAGTCAAAATTCAAAAGAAATTCCTAAAACTATAATTTGACCTAGAAAAACACAATTATTAGCCTCCTAAACCAGGTAAAATTAACAGAACATAAAGGGCATGGCTGAGGGATTGTAGCAAAGACTTCATCCACTGTATATCGACACAACGAAATGACATATTTGTTATTCTTGATAAAAAAAATAATGAATTAATTGGATTTGGAGGGTAATTTTTTTTTACACGGGTAATATTTGTCATTCTAAAATCATTAAGTGGCATCTTAGTTTTTTCTGATTTTTTGAACAATTCAATTATTTAAACATTCTTAAAAGCAAAAAAAATAAAAAAAATTGACTATTATCTATGGACATTATTTTTATTTCCCATTTAATAAAGCACAATGTAATTATTTGATTGCATTTAAACTTGAAATTCTCAAACCATGATTACAAAGGCTTATTTATCATTTCTTTACTTTTATTGCATGATAATTATTTGATTTGATGATCATTGTAGTTATTTGATGAATAAAATAAAAAAAATAAAAAGCTACTGAAACATTTATTTTTGGACAACATGTGTGGCTATCTTCATTTAACTTGTTTTTTCCCTTTCATTTCTCTCTCATCCACTTTGATTTGTGCTCAAAATCTAAAAACATTATAGTAACTCTTCAATTTCCTTTTCTTTCATGTTTAATCCCTGTTATTTTAATTATAAATTTTTTACTTGAAAATACAATTTTAATTTGAAAAGTTTTTTTTAATTTCATCATTCTTTAATTTTTCAACTCTCCGACCTAGTTCTCATTATTTTGATTGTGATTTTTTTGTTTTGAATAATTTTTAAAATTTATTTTTTTAATGATTTAATCCCTATTGTTTTTTTACCAGGTTTTATTCTCATTCATTTTATTACTATTTTTTCGATGACAAGTTTTTTTTATTGATTTTTTTTATTATATCCCTCAACATTAATTTGGTTGAGAATTGAGTTTTTTGCTTGAGTCTGAGTCTAGAATTTAACAGATTATAATTTTAAAAGACTAACAAGCTTGCTTAGTTTTTCATGTTATTAGATTATGGTTCTTTTTATATATATTTTTAAATTAATTAAACTTATTAAACTTATTGGACTCAATGATTCGGATGTTGATTTCTTTTACTTCCTTAAAATTCCTAGCGTCCCTTTAACTCTTTTATTCTCGCACTTAAAAAACTTTTTCTGAGCACATGACATTGTGCCAACACTAATATAAATCTGCTTGAGTCACATTTTTTAAAATGATATTTTTTCTGCTCTTAACATTTAATATTTAATTAATTATGTTTAGGATTTTTAATTTATTTTGATATAAATTTAATGTTATTATTATAATTTTATACACCACATCACAGGTTTCAAAAAATAACCATAGTTAAGATGCAAGTTAATTCAATTTATGGTCGTTCCGATAATTTTTTTTAAAAAACAGGTGTTGCCATTTAGATAATTTTAAATGTTTTTCTGTCTATATAAATTAAATTTTTATCTTTCTAATGTCTTTATATTATTTTTTAGGTTTTTAAAAAATGATTCCAAGTGCGACGTGGCGCGGAAAAAAAATGGTCTCCGTTTTCGGCCATGAAAATTACCCTCTTACCCTCTGGAAAAGGAAACAACCGTCTCTCGCACAATTCCCCGTATCCAAAAAAAACCACCAACCAACGAAACAAAGAAAAACCACTCTGCTCTCCTACTCAGCTATTCCTCCTAAAACACAAATCCCTCTCTCCTCTTTCAAAAGAAAATGGCAACCACCACCACTGTCCCAGACAACCTCACCAGAGACCAATATGTGTACCTTGCCAAGCTCGCCGAGCAAGCCGAACGCTACGAGGAGATGGTCCAGTTCATGCAAAAGCTGGTCCTCGGCAACACACCTGTCGGTGAACTCAACGTTGAGGAACGCAACCTCCTCTCTGTCGCTTACAAAAACGTGATCGGCTCACTTCGTGCTGCCTGGAGGATTGTGTCTTCAATTGAGCAGAAAGAGGAAGGGAGAAAGAACGAGGAACATGTTGTGCTTGTTAAGGAATATAGATCTAAAGTCGAGAGTGAGTTATCTGATATTTGTGCTAGTATTCTGAGGCTGTTGGACTCGAATCTGATACCGTCCGCTACTGCGAGTGAATCCAAGGTTTTTTATTTGAAGATGAAAGGGGATTATCATAGGTATCTGGCTGAGTTCAAGGCTGGTGATGAGAGAAACGCTGCTGCTGGAGATACTATGCTGTCTTATAAGGCCGCTCAGGTATTATTAATAATCATAATTTTCGTTTTGTTTTTGAAGTTTATCTTGTTCTGTTTGGTTTAATTTTTATAGATTTTGCTTAATGTAACATTTTGTTTCTAGGGTTTGGATAAATAATTGGGGGGTGGGGGTGGGGGGGAGTGGTGGCTTTACTGTAAGGATCTATGATTTTCAAGCAGTATGGTGATTTTCCAATTTTCCAAATTTGTGTGTGTGTGTGTGTGGGGGGGGGGGGTG
>Ga0307515_10014041_pt1 | contig 14900 bp, 9 predicted proteins | sample 17_EM_MG_FD_194513 | JGI IMG/M metagenome (GOLD analysis project Ga0307515, IMG submission 194513) | Populus trichocarpa ectomycorrhiza microbial communities from riparian zone in the Pacific Northwest, United States - 17_EM | ecosystem: Host-associated > Plants > Roots > Unclassified | place... | reverse complement strand
GGGTGGCGTTCTCAACGACGGCGATCTCGTCGCGGTGGGCGCCGATCAGCGCGGCGATCGCGTCATAGGTGCCCTCGACCCGGGAGGCGTGGGCGTCGGCGGCCTCGTACCCGCCCATCCGCGCCTCGACCCGCAGGTAGTCGATCATCGCGTCGGTCACGCGCGCGGGCGGCAGCGCGGAGCCGGCGTTGTTGAGGTGGGCGACGCGCAGGCATCCCGGGGTCTCTTCGCGGGCACGAGTGAAGTCGAAGGTCACGCCGACGAGCGTAGGCGCGACGAGGGCCCGCGTCCACGGACCAGGTGGACGACCGCGCCGACGGCCAGCAGGGCGGCGCCCAGCGCGAGGCTGCGCCACGGGAGGCTGAACCCGACGACCAGGCAGCCGACGAGCCCGGCGCCCGCCACGGTCCGCCGCCACCGGCCACCGAGCGTCCACGCCGAGGCGTTGGCGACGGCGTAGTAGCCGAGGACGGCGAAGCTGGAGAACCCGATGACCCCGCGCAGGTCGGCGACCGCGACGAGCCCGGCGACGACCACGCCGACGGCGAGCTCGGCCCGGTGCGGGACCTGCCGGACGGGGTGGACGGCGGCGAGGAAACCCGGCAGGTCGCCGCGGCGGGCCATGGCGAGGGCGGTGCGGCCGATCCCGGCGAGCAGGGACAGCAGGACGCCGATGACGGCGATGCCCGCGCCGATGCGCACGACCGGCGCCCAGGCGGGAAACCCGGCGGCGGTGACGACGTCGGCGAGGGGCGCGGTCGAGGTCGCCAGGGCCGGGCCGAGGACGAGGAGCGCGAGCACGGCGAGGAGGGCGTAGAGGGCGACGACGACGGCCAGCGCGAGCCCGATGGCGCGCGGGATGGTGCGTCGCGGGTCGCGGACCTCCTCGCCGAGGGTGGCGATGCGGGCGTAGCCGGCGAAGGCGAAGAACATCAGCCCGGCCGCGCCGAGGACCCCGTAGACACCGCCGGTGGGGGTGCCGAAGTCGAGGGGCGCGGGAACGCCGCCGACTCCGACGGCCGCGACGAACACGAGCACGGACGCGGTGGCGGCGAGGAAGACCTTCGCGGCGAGGGCCGTCTTGGTGACCCCGCGCAGGTTGACCGCGGTCAACGCGACGACTGCGGCGATGCCCACCGGCCGCGCGTAGGCGGGCCACAGGTAGGCGCCGATCGTCAGCGCCATGGCCGCGCAGCTGGCGGTCTTGCCGATGACGAAGCCCCACCCGGCGAGGAAACCCCAGAACGGCCCGAGCCGCTCGCGGCCGTAGACGTACGTGCCGCCCGACTCGGGGTAGCGCGCGGCGAGCGCGGCGCTGCTGGAGGCGTTGCAGTAGGCGACGACCCCCGCGACGGCGAGCGCGATGAGGAGGGCCGGACCGCCGGCGAGGCTCGCGGCCGGCGCGAAGACGACGAAGACGCCGGCGCCGAGCATCGAGGACAGTCCGATGACGACGGCGTCGGTGACACCCAGGCGGCGGGCGAGTTCGGGCATGGACGTGAGTCTATGGACTCGGGCCGACATTCCGGGTCGTGCGGACGGCGGCGGGGCGAACGGTCGCCCCGCCGCCGGTCGGTCACTCGAACGCGGAGGTCCAGATGCGGACCTTGTAGAACTCGGCGCCGCTGCGGGAGCGGTCGGCGAGGGTCGAGAAACGGAGCGTCGGGCTGCCCCAGGTGCGCGAGCCGGTGTTGTCGGCCCGCACGGACACGTACTCGCCGCTGGAGTGGCGCGCGAGGGCCTTCACGCGCGTCTCGCTGGAGAGGGTGGTGACGGCCTTCGTCGCGGTGTTGATGGCGTAGGTCCCGTAGCTGGCGGTGAACAGCAGGCGGGTCTTGTCCTTGTAGTCGGGCTGGAGGTCGTGGCCGAGGCCGCTGATGGTCTTGCTGCCCTTGAGCGACAGGCGGGTGCTGCGGTAGCTGCCGGTGACGGCGTACCAGCGGATCACCTTGTCGCCGATCGCCCACAGCAGCTTCATGCTCGGGTCCCAGAGGACCCCGTGGGCGCCCGGGAGGGTGTAGGAGGCGACCTTGGCGAGGGTGCTGGGCTTGCTGACCGCGGTCGGCGAGTAGAGCGTGAGGTAGCCGTTCGAGCTGGCGGCGACGATCGAGCCGTTGCCGTCGATCCGCTCGATCGCGTGCGGGTTGCCGCCGGGGGCGGCGTACCAGAGGAGGTCGTTGAGCTCGGCGTCCTTCTCGCTGGTGTGGTTGACGATGCCGACCCGTCCGCCGGACGCGGCGGTGAGGACGACGTAGCCGTGGGCGGCGGTGTTGCGCAGCCGGACGTCGGACAGATTGGACCAGCCGCCCGTGCCCGGGCTCCAGCTCCAGGAGCGGTTGTCCCACGACAGGGACTTGCCGGTCGGCCACACGTAGAGGCGGTTGGCGACCTGCTCGGCGGCTGCCACGCTGTAGGTCGCCGCCTGCGCCTCCCCGCCGATGAGGGCCGCGGCGGGTGCCGCGGCCGCGCCCAGGGCGAGGCCGCGAAGGATGCTGCGTCGGTTCATCAATCGACTCCAATCGAAATCCGAAGGCGCGAGTATGCCCGTGGGGCGCTATGCGCACAGCGCGCCGGTTGGGGCGCGCGCGAGGTCTCCGAACGCCTGGACGCGCGTACGGGGGCGGGAGGTTGACCCGGTCAGGGATCTCCCCGGTACGATTCAGAGCGGATTTCGCTGGTGTGGCGCAATTGGCAGCGCAACCGCCTTGTAAGCGGTAGGTTGCGGGTTCGAGTCCCGCCACCAGCTCACGTAGACCCCCTCCGACCTGGTGATCCACTGGTGTCGGAGGGGGTTTGTTCACGATGTGGATCAGGACCCCCAGGGCACCCGATCCTGCCCCCACGGACCTGGCATATGGGACGACACTGGGAACCGCGCGAGGGAGTCCAATCCGACACCCCGCCCACCGCGCCCTTCCCCGCGTGGACGCTCGCGGCTAGCCTCTTCCAACATCACCTCGTACTCGCCGCCGGAGGAGCATCGTGACCCAGCCTGTTCTCGCCGACGTCGCCACCGAACGGCACCGCCAGGACGACCTGTGGGGCGAGCAGAACCATCCCGACGGGACGGGCCGCGCCGCCCAGGTCGCCGCCGCCGAGGTGGCCCGCGCCATCACCGACCGCTCCGCCGAGGCCGGCACGCTCACCTGGGCCGAGATCCTCACCGAGGAGACGACCGAGGCGCTCGCCGAGACCGATCCGGTGAAGCTGCGGCGTGAGCTCGTGCAGGTCGCGGCGGTCGCGGCGGCGTGGATAGAGGCCCTCGACCGGCGCGGGGTGGGCGGCTAGCCGCGCACCGAGACCGCCAGCGAGGTCCCCCACAGGGTCGCGGCGGTGCCGAGGCCGGCGACGGCCGTCGACGGATCGCGCAGGTTCGCCACGAACAGCACGAGCGCGACCGCGGCGGCCAGGCACATGCCCGCGCCCGTCCACCGGTACTGCGGCTGGCCGAAGACCTTGGCGAGCGGGAAGAAGTGCGCGCCGACGACGAGCGCGATCGCCGCCGGGATCAGCTGGGCGAGGCCGGTCGGGGCGAGAATCGCCACGGACAGCGCGATTCCGGCGAGTTCGAGGAGCCCGACGCGCCCGAAGGTCTTGTTCCACCCTTCGGCGGGCGTGCGCTGCGGGCCGGGTCGGCGCCCGAGGGTCAGCGCGATGCCGACGCAGGCCGCGGTGAGGACCAGCGAGGCGATCCCGACGGGCAGGTTCGCGCCGCCGAGGTCGGCGATCATCGTCCACGGCACGGCTGCGGTGCCCGTGATCAGGGCACCGCGGAGCCGGAAGTCCGGGAGGGGGGAGGACATGGGCACGCCTTTCGCAGGGCGCCCGGGGGTGTGGGCGCGCGGCGAGCGTACGTGATCATGGCCGGGGATCACCCCGGCGCTCCACCCCCCGCCGCCCGGATGGCCTTCTCGACCGACCCGACGCGGTCGGCGAGCAGTCCGACGGCCCCGACGGCCCGGCTCATCGGGTCGTCGCCGTCCCCGCCGAGGGCGCGGGACCGCAGGTAGCCCTCCTTCACCTCGACCCAGCGCGCGGCCTGCTCGGGCGTCATGCGGCCGCGCAGCTCGGCGAGTTTGAGTAGGTTCGCCTCGGCGCCGCTGGTGAGGGTCTGCGCCTCGCCGAGGTAGTGGTCGTCGATGACGGCCTCGACCTCGGCGTCGTTCATGGCGGCCACGACGCGCTCGGCGAGCTTGTTCATGTTGCGGTAGCTGCCCTGGAGCTGGAACGGCGGCTCGGTGCGGGCGGCGTCGGACTGGGCGGCCGAGGCGATGTAGGCCTGGTTGTTGGCCAGCACGGTCTTCTGCACATGGCGGAGTTTGCGCAAGACCGACAGGACGCGTTCCAGCTCGGTCGGCGAGTAGGGGTGCTGGAGCTGCTCGGGCGTGGCGGAGGAGTCGCCGGACGCCAGTCGCACCAGCACTTCCACGTCGCCGCGCTCCCTTGTGGACAGTGGCGCGAGGACCGGGTTGGAGGTGAGCGAGTTCTCCAGGTAGCTCAAGGCGAACAGCTCGTCGCGGCCCGACAGGACGTCGCCGAGGTTCCACACGTCGGCCCGGTTGGCGAGCATGTCGGGGATCCGGAACCGCTGCCCCGACTCGGTGTACGGGTTCCCCGCCATGCAGACCGCGAAACGCTTGCCGCGCAGGTCGTAGGTGCGGGTCCGGCCGCCCCAGACGCCCTCCATCCGGCGCTGCCCGTCGCACAGCGAGATGAACTTTTGCAGCAGCTCGGGCGAGGTGTGCTGGATGTCGTCGAGGTAGAGCAGGACGTTGCCGCCCGCTTCGAGCGCGAAGTTGATCTTCTCGACCTCCTGGCGCGCGGTGGCGTTCGGCGCGTCGGCGGGGTCGAGGGAGGTCACGTCGTGGCCCAGCGACGGGCCGTTGACCTTGACGAATACCAGGCCGAGACGGGAGGCGACGTACTCCATGAGCGTCGTCTTCCCGTACCCGGGCGGGGAGATCAGCAGGAGCATGCCCGACTGGTCGGTGCGCTTGTCGTCGCCGGCCGCGCCGATCTGCTTGGCGAGGTTGGCGCCGATCAGCGGCAGGTAGACCTCGTCGAGGAGGCGGTTGCGGACGAAGGAGCTCAGCACCTTCGGCTTGTACTCGTCGAGGCGCAGACGCTCGCGCTCGGCGGTGATCAGACCGTTGCGGATCCGCTGGTAGGAACGGAAACCCGGCACGCGCTCGCGGCGGAAGCGGGTGGTGCGGGCGAGCACCTCGTCGAGGCGCAGCTCCATCTTGCGGGCCTCGATGCGCGGGTGCGTCCCCAGTAGACCGTCCACTGTGGCCGTCAGGGCGGCCGATGAGTCGCGGCGGGGCAGTTCCTTGCCGAGCACCTCGATCGCGACGGCTTCGGGCAGATCCGTCGGTGTCTCACCGGCCGAGGCCAGGAACGCGCTCAGCCAGGCCGAGACGAGCTGGTGGCGGGCGGCGAGGTCGTCGCCGAGGCCGCGCAGATCCTCCTCGTATCCGCCCAGCCGCGCCGATCCGGCGCCGCCGAGGGCGGTGCGGAACCGCTGGACGAGCGACTTGGCGGCGGCGCTGGTGACGAAGCCGCTGCGGGATCCGGCGAGTTCCTCGAAGAGGTACTCGGCGGCCAGCGCGGCGTCGGCGGTCAAGGCCGGATCCGCGACGTCGGACAGTCCACTGTCGACATGGAACCGCGCGATCGCCCCGGCGAGTTCGGCGAGCAGGTCGGCCATCGCGGCGGGCAGGCCGAAGACCTCGCGAACCCTTGACAGGGAACCGATCCGGGTAAGCAGCCCGGCACGGTCGGCCTCGGCGGGACCGTAGGCCCAGTACAGCTGGGCGGCCGCGCGGGCGTCGGGCGGGTAGCGCAGCAGGCCCGCGGCCTCGTAGAGGCGCAGCATGACGCGCAGGATCTCGGTGGCGTCGTGGTCGTGCACACCGCGCTCGTAGCCCTCGTCGTAGCGGGACTCGGCGGCGCTGCGGACCTTGGCGGGCAGCCCGTCGCCGACGGCGGCCTCGTGCAGCTGGAGGATCCGCCCGGCGGCCAGCTCGTCGGCGAGGATCGAGGCGGCGAGGTACTCCGCGCGGTAGACCTCGGCGGTCTCGGAGACGAGCAGCTGGTCCCAGTACTCGCGGGTCTCTGCGAACGCGGGATCCGTTACGGCGCTGCGGTAGTCGGTGCCGGTCAGGGAGAACGCCAGGCGCCCGTCCTGCGGCACGAGCGTCAGGTCGAGCGGCTGGGTGTTGACCGGCAGGCGGTGCTGCCCGAAGCGGATCGTCTCGCCGCCGCCGTCGTAGAGGTCCTGGCGGTCGCGCAGCGAGCGCCCGGCCTCCTGGCGCGCGGCCTTGATCCGGCCGGTCAGCTCCTCGGCCCGGACCTGGTCGCCCAGCTCCCGCAGGTCCTCGGCGACCGAGCGCAGCTTCGACACCATCGGGTCGGTCGCGAAGTAGGTGTTCACCGCGTCAAGGGAGTCCAGTGTGGACACCCGGCGGTTGACGCTGTCGAGGATGCGCGTCGCGGAGTCGGCGAGGCGCTCGGCGCGACGGGCGCGCTCGTCGAGCAGCGTCTGCTTGCGCGAGGAGAAGGCCTCGTAGACGTCGGTGCGCTTGGCGGCCAGCTCGCCGAGGAAGTCGTCGAACTCGCCGAAGCGGGATTCGAGGTTCTCCAGCTGGAGCATGAGGCGGCCGAGCTGCTCGTCGCAGGCCTCGGGCGTCCCCGCCGCGGCGAGCGCGCCGGTCACGGCCTGGCCGAGAAGCGCGAACTCGGCGGCGAACTCGGCGCGGCCCTCGGCCGACAGCAGCTCGCGGCGGCGGGCCTCCAGGGTCGCGCGGGCGCGGTTGACACCGGCCAGGACCTCGCCGATCCGTTCCAGGATCTGGGTTCTGACGGTCGCGTCGGCGATGTCCAGTGTGGACACGACCTCGGTGAGGACTTCCAGCCCGGCGGTCTGCCCGGCCAGCCGCTCGGTCAGCGGGACCGACTGCGCGACGCTCCCGATGGCCTCGGCGTCGGCGGTCAGGCGGTCGATGGACTCGTGGTAGCCGCTGAAGGCGTCGGCGCCTTCGAGGAAGTCGACCGCCCGCCCGGCGGCCGACTTCAGCTCCGCGGCGACCGCTTCATCCAGAGTGGACAGACGCGCGAGGTCGACGTATCGCATGTCCCGCAACGTGATCAGGTGCCCCTGCGCACCGCGCAGCTCGGCGAGCTGGGAGACCCACGCGTCGGCGGTCTTGGGCGCCTCACCGCTGGAGCGGCGGATCATCGCCGCCGACTCGGCCGCGGCCTTCTCCACCGCGTCGGCCGACTGGGCGGTGAGCTCGCGGACCGTCTCGTACTCGTCGAGGACCTGCTCGGCCGTGGCGCGCACGCCTTCGAGCGGTTCGCGCAGCCCGCCGAGGGCCTCCTCACCGAGCCAGTGATAGTTGTCGATAGCGCGGACGCAGGTCGCGATCAGGGCCTCGTAGACCTCGATCGAGGGCGCCATCTCGCCGACCATCCGCGCCACCGACAGGCAGTCGGAGACACCGCGGACCAGCTCGGCGTTCCCGATCCGTTCCAGCGGACCGGTTCCGACCGGCTGCGCCGCCGCGTAGGTGTCGGACACGAACGGCGTCTGCCACACCTGCATCGGATGCACGCGCGAAGGCTCGTCGCCGTTGGCGCGGAAGGCGACCATCGTGCCGTCGTCGAAAAGCGAGTAGCCGTGGCAGGTCAGCGGACTCGCGACCTCTTTGCGGATCACGTTGTAGGGCAGCAGAAGCGTGCGGCCCTCGGCCCGCTCGTGGAAGACGTAGAGGACGTCCTCGCCGTTCGGGGAACGCAGGACGCGCTCGAACTCCAGGTCGGCGGCGTCGGTGTCGAACGTCTTGGCGACGCCGGTGGAGAGGTAGTAGCCGCCCGGGAAGATGATGCCCTGATCCTCGGGCAGCGTCCGGCACGACTGGCCGATCCCGTCGAGCCGGTGCACGGTCTTGGTGCGGGTGTTGAAGACCAGGTGCCGCACCGTCTTCTCGTTGTACGGGCGGATGCGCAGGAGGATCAGCGCGCCGACGCGCGCGTAGGACACCTCGGCGTCGGCGAGGCTCTGCAACGGCTCGTCGACCGGCTCGCGGTAGATGCCCTCGCCGGTCTCGGTGTTGTTCTCGACCTTGATGGTCAGGTCGCCGTTGACGGTCTCGACGAAGACCTCGCCGCCGATCGAGATGTGCGGGAAACGGCCGAGGACATGGTCGTCGCGGGACGTCTCGGTCCACTCGAAGTCGTGCGAGGCCGGGAAGACGTGGTCGCGCTCCCCGCGACTGTCCAGATAGGACACCGAGCCGTCGGCGGCGACGGTCCAGCGCAGCACGCGCAGGTCGGCGAGCTTCTCGCCGATCTGGAAGACCGCGAGCAGGCGGCCCTCGACGCGGCGCAGCTGGGTGAGGTGCGTCTGGCGGTAGTAGCGGTACATCTCGGCGAAGTCGCGCTGGAACTGGGGATCGGCGATGAGGCCGGGGAGTTCGCCGCTCTCGGTGCCGCGCTCGGTGCCGCTCGCCGCGCCGCTCTCGGCGGGAGCGAAGGTGAAGGCGTCTCCGTCGCGCTCGAAGCGGTGGAGGGAGAACACGTCGTCCACAGTGGTCTCCGGGCGCAGGCCGATGAAGACGTTGTAGCCGAACAGCATCCGGCCGCCGACCTGGACGATGTCGCGCGGGACGCAGTTGTTGGCGGTGCGGATCCGCTCGGTGCCGAGGAGGGTGAGTTCGGTGCCGCCGAAGACGTCGAGGCGGCGGGTGTTGAGCTCCTCGGCACGGCGGGCGAGGTTGGCGGCCTGCTCGGCGAGGCGGGCGCGCAGGACCTCGTAGGTGCCGGCGTCGAGGGTGGAAGGGGTGGCGGCGCCGGGCGCGGCCTCGGTGGCCGGGGTGGTCGGTTCGGTCATCGGGGGCTCCTCGCTCGGGCGGGCAGGGGATGGTGAGGGGCGCGCGAAAATGCTTCACTTCGAGCGGGAATGTCACACCTCGCCGGTATCGTCATTTTTGGGGCCCCTTTGCGGGCGAGGGCACTTCGCGGCTCGAAAAGTTGTCCACAACCGTCTGGTTATCCACAGGGAAGGCGGTTCACGTTCGCCGGCCACGCCTGGCTGAGCGATCTGCCGTCGGTGCCCCTGCGACAGCGGCTGCGGGGTCTGCAAGGCGCATTCGCGATCTTCTGGGTGAAGCGGACGAGAAACCCGCGTTTCGAGTCCAAGCACACGTCCCGGACCTGCGCGGAGCACACCACCTCGGCATTTTCGATTCGCAATGGTGAACCGGCCTCCGCCAAGATGAACGAGGCACTGGCGCTCGTGTGGTCGCGGCCGCTGCTCGTGGGCGCGCAACCGTCGACGGCAATCGTGTTCCGTGACGCGGCCGGACGCTGGTTCGTGTCGATGCCGTGCGACGACTGTCCGTCCAGCCCCGCTCCTGTCAACACCGCCGTCGGTATCGACGCCGGCATCGATTCCCTGGCGACGCTGTCCGCTGGGGAGAGGATCACCGAGACGGTGACGGGATCGGCGAACCGCGCCGGGACCCGCAGCTCCTGTGAGACGACCCCCGATCGGGACATCAACGCAGCCGGGAACGTTCGGGCGGCCGGGCCGGCGACTACGGCCTGTGGAAACGGTGTAAGACCTCAACGGAGCACTCCGGGCGGGCAATCGGTGTTGAAGGAGGAAGCATCCCGACCGCCACACACATAGCGCGGCGGTCCGGCCGCAAGGCCAGGGCCCCTCCCGACGGAGGGGGAGGCAGTCAACAGGGGTTCCTCGCTCGGCGTCGGCGCCCTGCCGGGCGACCACCGGGCCGGGCGAGGCGAGCACCCGAAAGCGCCCACCCCGCCCGACCCGAGCGGCTACTGCCGTCCCGCCGTCAGCGCCGCCACCGGCGCGTCGGCGATCCCCATCGACCGCGCCACGCCCAGCAGCTCCGTGAGCTTGTCGGCGTGCGGGCCGCCGCCGCTGATCAGCTTCGCCAGCAGCGCCGAGATCGTCAGGTTCTTCACGTCCTCAGTGGACACCGACCCGAGGATCCGGGTGATGTCCTCGGTGAAGTCCGAGCTCCCGTCCAGCCACGGCTGCGCCAGCGTCGAGACGACGTCCGACTGCCGCACGAACCCGTCGACGGCCTTGCCCATCCCGATCGCGCCCGTGACGCGCTCGAAGAACGCCCCGTCGCCGCCGACGATGTTGATGTCGGCCTTCTCCAGCCCCGTCGCCAGGACCTTCGCCTGCGCCTCGGCGACCTCGCGCTGCACGTTGATGCCCGCCAGCCGCACGTCCTTCTCGGCCTCCAGCCGCAGCCGGAACTCCTCGTGCCCGCGCGAAGCCTCGTCCAGCGCGGCCATCGCCGCCGCCTTCTCGGTCAGGCCCTCGGCCTCACCGCGCAGCTTCTCGCGCAGCGCGGTGGCCTCGGCCCGGCCCCTCGCCTCCAGCGCGGCCGCCTCGGCGGCACCCGTCTGCGACAGGACCTCCGCCGCAGCCTTGCCCTTCGCGGCCTCCGCCGCGGCCTCGGCCAGACCCGACTTCTCGATCACGTCGGCCTCCTGCTCGCGGACCTGGACCTCGGCGAGCCCCGCCGCCGCGGCCTCGGCCTGCGTGCCCTCGGCGAGCCGGATCTTCGCCCGCGCCTCCAGCTCGGCGGCCTGCTGACGCGACTCCGCCATGATCAGGTTCTCCCGCGCCTTGTGCTTCGACGCGGCCTCGGCCGCCTCCGCGGCCTTGATGTCCTTGACCAGGCCCTCCTGCGCCTCGGCCTCGGCGTGGATGATCATCGCCTGCCGGTTGCGCTCGGCCTCCTCGACGACACGGAGGCGCTTGATGTTCTCCTCCTGCTCGGCAACGGTCTTCTCGACCGCGATGCGCTCACGGATCACCTCGGCGATCGAGCGCTTCTCGCCCTCGATCTCCTTGTTCTTCGCGATCGTCGACAGCTCGACCTCACGGTCGCGGCCGACGACCTCCAGCATGCGGTCCTTCTCGATCCGCTCGGTCTCGATGGCGATCACGCGCTCGCGGTTCTTCTCCGCGACGGCGATCTCGCGCGCCTGGTTCTCCCGCTGGATGCCGAGCTGCTCATCGGTCCGCAGACCCGCCGAATGCGCCTTCAGCCGCTCCTCGGCCTGGACCTTCTCGGTCTCGGCGGCCTCACGGGCGCGCATGGTGTCGACCTCGCGCTGCTGCTTGATCTCCGCCTCGGCCTGCCGGCGTTCGAGTTCGAGGATCGCCTCGCGCGCGTCGACGTTCTGGCGCTTGATCTCCTTCTCCTCGTTGCGGCGGAAGTCGTTGGTGCGCACCGACTCGATCGCCGTCAACTCGGTGATCTTCCGGATGCCCTGCGCGTCGAGGATGTTGGCCGGGTCGAGCTGGACGAGAGGAGTCTGCTCCAGGTAGTCGATGGCGGCGTCCTCAAGGCTGTAACCGTTGAGGTCGGTGCCGATCACGCGGATGATCCGGTCGCGGAACTCGTCGCGCTTGGTGTACAGGTCGACGAAGTCGAGCTGCTTGCCGACGGTCTTGAGCGCCTCGGAGAACTTCGCGCTGAAGAGCTCCTGCAGGGTGTGCTCGTCGCTGGCACGGGCCGTGCCGATCGCCTGCGCGACCTTCACCACGTCCTCGACGGTCTTGTTGACCCGCACGAAGAACGAGATGCGGATGTCTGCGCGGATGTTGTCCTGGCAGATCAGGCCTTCGTTGCCGGTGCGCTTGATCTCGATCGTCTTGACCGAGATGTCCATCAGCTCGGCCTTGTGCAGGACCGGAAGGACGACCGCGCCGGTGAAGGTCACGTCCACCTTCCGCACCTTCGAGATGATCAGCGCCTTGCCCTGTTCGACCTTCTTGAACAGGCGCGTGATCATGAAGATCAGCACGATGACGACGAGGAGCACGACGCCGATGACGACGCCGAGTCCGGTGGAGATCGCTTCCATCTAAAGAGAACCTCAGCAGACCCCTCGGTCGAGGGCTCGGGGGCAGAAAACGGGCAATGCGAAAGGCGGAAACCGCCGAAGCGACGGTCTGTCTATGGCGGCGGAGCGACGAGGAAGACCTCGCCTTCCGCGTCGTAGTCGAAGATCAGGGCGGTGCGCCCGGACCGGAAATCCTCCGGATCGTGCGCTATTTCTTCGGGTACGCGAACCTGGACGATCGCGGTTGAACCGTCGTCGGCGGTGACCTCGGCCTGGCCGAAGTCGTGCGTGACACTGCCGGTGCGGATGACGCAGACCCGGCCGACGAAGTCGGCGCGCGAGGCGGGCACCTCCGGCCGGAAGACACGGCGCAGCGGCGCGATGAGCGCGCGGGTCAGCGCCCACGCGACGACCAGCGCGGCCAGCAGGATGCCGGTGCCGAGGAGCACGACGACCGGCGTCGGGATGTCGAGGGAGTTCAGGAGCACCGTCCCGGCCAGGCTGGCGAACCAGGTGAAGGTGATCAGGAGCGAGACGACCACTGTGGCGGGCACATGGGCCAGGCCGAGCGAGGCGAGGGGGCCGGTGGCCGCGCCGCCGTCGGTGCCGACCGTGCCGGCGTCGGTGACATCGGCGTCGAGGATGTCGGGATCGGCACCGCCGAAGAGCGTAAGGATCCAGAAGCCGATGACGACGATCAGCGCGAAGGTGAAGATAACGGCCGGAAAACCAAGACTTGCCTGGAGGAATTCCCTCATTCGCGCTTTCTCGCTCTCCCCGTTCATGTGTAAAGACAAGATACGGGGGCGCGTCAAGGGCGCGTAGAGGGTGTGTAGAGGAAAAGCGTTGGGGCGCTGGGGATTGGGGGGATTGGCGGCCTCTGTACGGGAGCGGTGTGAGGGGGATTACGGGCGGGGAATGGCGGGGGTGCGCTTCTGCCGCTGCCACCGGCGCTGCCGTTGCCGCCAGCGGCGGCGGGCTCGGCTCGCGGTGGGGTGGCGGGGGCCCGATGGGTGGACGGGGACTTCGCGAGGCTGCCGGGCTGGCGTTGCGCCACCGACGGCGTGGCCGCACAGAGGGCAGGGGCCTCGCGAGCGCCGGGCATCGTCGCGGCGGGCAGACGAACGGCCGCATCGTCGCCAGCTGTGATCCCCCGGCAGCGTGCATGTGACCACCGGACTCACGCCGAGCACGGCGGGAGACCTCGGCCCCGTGGGCAAAGAAGTGGGACCTCGCATGGCCGCCGGGCGCACGATCCTCGCTGCCAGGTAGCCCGAAGACGGCGTCCACGGCGAGGAAGACACCGAGCAGGAGGCGCCCGAAGCGACACTGTCGACGACCGCGCAAGCATGGGGGCGCGGCGGGCAAGCGAATCGCCTCCATCACCGCCAGCGGCACCTACTCGGCAGCACACATCACCACCGGGCTCGTGTTGCGCCACCGGCCCCAAGGCCGCAGCGGGCGAGGGCGCCGCGAGCGCCGGGCGTCCTCGCGGTGGGTACGGCGGGGGCTCGACCAGGTCGACGAGAGACTTCGCAAAGCTGCCGTGCGTGGGGTGGGGCGGACGGTCCTGGCCCTGCCGGCTGCCTGGCGGCGAGGAGGCGGCGCGACGAGAGCGCCAGTCGTTGTCGTGGCGGCAAACGAACCGCCGACCACCCGGCAGCGCGCATGTGACCACCAGGCCCACGTCGAGCACGGCGAAGGCCTCTATCGCGTCGGCAAAGCAGTGGGACTTCGTACGGTCACCAGCTACGGAGCCTGGCCCACGATCCTCGCGGGCAAGCGGCCGGGAGACGGCGTCCACGGCGAGGAAGGCAGTGGGCAGGACGCGACCGAAGTGACGCTGCCGACGATCGCGCAGGCGTGGGTCGCGGAAGGCAAGCGAACCGCCCACAGCGGCGGCCTGCCAGCAATGCGGATGTGACCGCCGGGCTCGCGTTACACCGCCGACGGCGCGGCCCCAGAGGGCGACGGCACCGCTGGCACGGTCGCGATGGGCAAGCGAACGGCCTGCATCTTCACCAGCGGCGATCCCTCGCCGGCAACACATATCACCGCGAAGCTCTCGCTGTGCCGAACCGCCGACCGCGCAGCGGCACCAGGATCGGCGGCGACGCGAGCGCGCCAGGTGTTGTCGCGGCGGCAACGCACCGCTCAACGGCCACCCGGCAACACGCATTGACCACCAGGCTCACGCCGAGCACGGGGGGCCTCGACCGAGTCGGCAAGGAAGTGAGGCTTCGTACGGCCGCCGAACGGACGGTCCTGGCCTTGCCGGGCGGCCCGAAGACGGCATCCTCGCCGAGGAAAGCGGTGGGCAGGGCGCGACCAAAGCGACGCTGTCGACGATCACGCAACTAGGGGCGCGGCGGGCAAGCGAACCGCCCGCAACGGACACTCGGCAGCACGCATGTGAGCCACCGGGTCCACGCCGCGCATGGCGGAGGCCTCGACCGCGTCGGCAAGGGACTTCACGGCCACCGGCCACGGAGCCGGGCGCACGATCCTCACTGCCAGGTAGCCCGAAGACGGCGTCCTCGGCGCGGCAGGCGGCAGGCGGACGAGACCGAACCGGCGCTGTCGACGATCACGCAACTGGGGGCGCGGCGGGCGAGCGAACCGGCGCAGCAGACACCCGGCAGGACGCATGTGGCCACCGGGCCCCACGCCGAGCGCGGCGGGGACCTCGACCGAGTCGGCAAGGGACTTCGCACGGCCGCCTTGCGTGGAGCGAGGCGAGGCGAGGCGGTCCTAGCGTGCCAGCCGCCAGGCGGCCCGAAGCTGGCAGCCTCGGCGAGGAAGACGGCGGGCAGCGCACGGCCGAACCGGTGCTGTCGAGGCTGGCGTGGGCCCCGGCAGACGAGCGAATCGCCGCCATCCCACCAGAGTCGCGCCGTGCCGCACCGCCAGCCACCCAGCCACCGGATCAGCGACCTCCCGCGCGACCGCGCATCGCACCCGCCCCCGCCCCCGCCCCGAACGCGAAAGCACCTCCTACCCAC
>Ga0307515_10014039_pt1 | contig 14900 bp, 8 predicted proteins | sample 17_EM_MG_FD_194513 | JGI IMG/M metagenome (GOLD analysis project Ga0307515, IMG submission 194513) | Populus trichocarpa ectomycorrhiza microbial communities from riparian zone in the Pacific Northwest, United States - 17_EM | ecosystem: Host-associated > Plants > Roots > Unclassified | place... | reverse complement strand
CCGTTTCATATGCAGCTTTTAGCTTACGGTGGTAAGCACTGGCTAGTTCAGGAGATTCAGCCATCCGTGCTATGATCACTTGTCTAATGAATTTGGAAACAGAGATGCGGTACTTCTCAGGGACGTGGGAAAGTGTGAAGTACTTGGGGTTCCACTCCTGTATCTTGCACATCCATTCAACAACTTCTCTGCTGCTAAAGGATGAGTCACCACCACCCAAAGAGACGACTACAATTCTTTCGATATACCTACAGAGTAGTGTTCATCATTTTAACAACTGTCTGAAAATATGGTGTATTTGAAAGAACTTCAAAAAAAAAAAAAAAAAACTAGTGGCCTTTTGGTACACTGAAAATGTTGAAAGCCTATTGATATATCATAATACGTGAGTCAACTCAAACTTGATTTCTTAAATACTTCTGAGCATATATGCGTTAGGATGAGAAATATAACAAAGGGAAAAAAAGACCTCCATGGATTGTGTCAAATTTGAAATAGCTTCCAAACACAACTCATACACTCGATAGAACAGTGGTAGAAAAGGAAATGCGAAGGATGAGACATACTGGATTATTTCAATAGTGTCGAAAATGATGTGAGAGCCGTTCTGGAAAACTGGGAGTTTTGCGCTTTGATTTATCCCGAAGAATGAGGCGTCCATATTCTTGCCCGTTATAGGATTGACATGGTTTGATGTGTAATCAATGCCCTTCTCTTCCAAAGCTAGTCTGACCTTCTGGCTATCCAGGGAGTATGGATGGTGATATAGCTGCATGATTCGATTAACACCAGATCACACAATTTACTGGTCGGTTGAAAAGTCGAAAGCTTTCACTTCAGCTTTATCCTCCAACAATCGTTCAGCAACAGAGAGTTATGTCAAGGTCTGGGCTTGAACTGCATCAAGAGATCAGCTTAACATCATTCACTTTGTGTACTAAAAGAAACTCGAATGGATAAATACCACTCTCATAACCCATTAGAAAACTAAACAACACTCCAGCAATAATATTTTTATCAAGCAATCAAATAACAGGGTTTTTATGACTGTTACACTGGATAATTCTTATGTGAACCCTGTACTATGGGAATTGGATCCGATAAATTCATTCAAAGGAAGTGAACCGAGACTTGTGGAAAACACTTAATTGAGACATGTAGTTGCATGTATACAAGCAGAGAGGCATGTAATAAAGAGGAATATAAGTATTCATTTTCTGAAACCAAACTTTAAATTCAAGAATCAGGGATGTGCTCATTTGCACAAGCGCAGGCATCCGTAAATTTCTGAATAAATTGAAAATCATAAATAATCCATGTTCTTCAAGCAACCCAGATATGTATTGTTTACTGTTGATGATTCAAAAGAAGAAGCCATGGCTTGAGTTTCCCACGACAGGAATTACCATAGGAAACCTGTAGAAAAAAGAACGTTTTTGGCCGGATTGATATGCTAAAAACTGTAACTGTCCACTTCAACCTAACTTAGCACTTGCAGTTTTTCCAACTAAATTCGTCAGCCAGCAAACAACCCATATCAAGTATACCATGCAAAGTCCAAGGAATCGCAGTCTAGAGGTTTTACAGTGGGAAGACAATAAAAAACAAATTAGAAGAAAAAGGAAACTAAGAGCTCAAATAGCAATAAAGGATGAGTTAAGGCTTAAAGCCAAAAAAAAAGAGAAAAAACATAACAATCAAAATCAAGAAAACCAAGAAACTGAAAGAATGGACCTAACAAGAAAGAATTAATGACAAGTGAGAAAGAAAGAAGAAACGGTTGACTGAGACTGACTTACCAAGAAGAGAAGACTGTCAGAGTTATTGGGTTTTTTGAGATTTGCGTGTGTGGTGGTGTGGGCACATGTTGATGTAAGAAGAATCCGTCTCTCTCTCTCTCTCTCTCTCTCTCTCTCTCTGCTTTCTAATTTTGGTGGACTAGAAGAATAAAACTAGAACCAGGAAGAATTAGCTTAAAAGGCTAGAGGGGGAATAAGAAAAGAATATTAACAGCTGCCATTGAGAGATGATGGCTTGGTGCTTTCCAACTTCCATTCGGTAACCGCCCATAACAGGACCTCTTACACACTACTCGCTTGGGAGTTTGCAGAACCACCGGGCACGCGCTGGAGCGAGCGAGCGAGCCACGTACTATTTCTCTTTGAGTCTATATGTAAAAAAGCGATGCCATCCTTCATAATCCCATATACAAATATATACAAATAGAACATTCACCGAGTTTCTCACTGCTTCCTACATGTGGAATGAGTTCTTGATAAAAGATTTAATCTTGTGTTTATTATTGAATAAAAAATGTTTCTCGTAATAATCATTATTTATTTATGAAATATGAGTCTTTATATCTATCATTTCTCTGTTAATATTTAATATTAATAAATAATTTGTATGTGATAATCAGTCGGCACCTAGTAGATTTTACTAGATCGCTCACATCTGCTACATCGTGAGTCGAGCCAGATATTTCTCAACGTAAAAATAATATTTAAGTGATGCTAGTAATTTTTAAAAAGTAAGAAAAAATTAAAATTTTAGTCATTAACTTAAATAAATTCAATAAGCTTGATTACTTTAATAAGAAGATTAAAACAAAATAATGACAGTAAATAACTCGAACTAAACAGAAAAATTAATAATAATAAATTTAAAAAATAAATGCTTGTCAATATTACATAAATATATGCTCTTAATATTCTTAAAAAGGTTTTTATAATCTTATTTGATAATAAAGTAAAAATTAAATGAGAATATAATAGCCCATTAAAAAAGCAAAATGAAAAATGTTTGAAGCTTAATTCTCATCAAATCAAATGTTTAAGGAAGAAATTAGAAGAAGAAAAAAAGTAAAAAAAAAAACATGGAAAAAAACTAGACCTGAGTTAGCTTGCTAAATTCACAACTTGGTTGTGAGAGTGTGATAACCTCGTAGAACGCAAATTGAATAAAACTATGAAGCTCAATTATCAAACAACCTAATATTGAAGAGTGAAACTAGAAAAAATCAAATTTATAAAAAAAAACAACAAAAAAACCCGAGCCAACTTGGGTTAACTCGTCAAGCCAGCGACTCGAGATATGAGATCGAGATAACCCTCATATAAAGAAAACTAGAAAAAATCATGAAGCTCAATCCCTTACTAACTCAATGTTGAATGATAAAATTAAAAAAATAATCAATTTTTTTAAAAAGAACCTAAAAAACATAAGTCAACTTGAGTTAATTTTCAAAATTCGTGACCTAGATTATGGGGCTGAAACTAACCTCATAAAACAAAAACCCAGAAAAATCACAAAGTTAAGTTCTCAGTAAATCAAATGTTGATTGATAAGATTGAAGAAAAGAATCCAACCAAAGATCTAAAACAAAACAAATAACAATAAAAAAAACAATGATCAAATTTAACATAAAAATAAATTAAAACTAAATGTTGAGGGATGTGATAAAAAAAATTAATTAACAAAAGGATAAAAAAGAAGGAATGAGGATCAAATTTGATGTAAAAATTAAATGAAATTAAATGTTGAGGGATGAGATTGATAAAAAAATAAAATAAAATAACAATCAAAATAATAAAAATCAAATTAGTCCTCGATGTTGGAAAAAAAAAAGAGACTTAATATTTCTTTAAGCTTCAAATTCAATTATTGATTTTTTAATTATTTTTAATTAATGAAATTAAGTTTTTTTTCATACTAAGAATTAACCGAGCGACGAAATATTTCCTCGACACCTCGAGATATCTATAAGCATGCATGAAAAATAAATCACCGAAAACAATCGGAAATCAAATCAATTTTAAAGGACCAAATAAGTAGATAAAGAAACTAAAGGACCAAAGCATAAAAATTTCTAGGAGTAAAAAAAAGAAACACAATTAAAAAAAAACATGCTTCTCCTCACAATCTGCAGAAGAAAAAAACAACTACGCACCTTAGTTTTTTATAATAAAATAATTGTTTTGACAACAAGTTTTAAAAGATATTGAAAGGTTTACCGGCATAAAATAAGAGAGAATTATTGTGAAGAATGACAAAACATGATTTTATATTTTAATCACTTTTTATTTATTTAAATAATAAGATAAAATTATTAAAAATTTTATTTTTTAAAAGGTTAGAAACACTTTGATTATTAAATTTTTATAAATTATATTTTACATACCCATGGTATTAAATTGGCTTAACATTTCATAATGAATCATTAATCTTATCAACCTGATGATTAATGAAAAATTAAAAACATTATATATTTGCTATTTTGATTTTTTTAATACCCATAATTCTTTTATAAATAAAATACTTATCATCTTCATATTTTTCTTGTAACAAAATACTCTAAAAAAATTATATAAATACTAGTAAAAAATGAAACCAAATTCCATTCCAATGAGCTTAATAATTATAACAAAATAAAATTCTTGATTCTTTTATATGTAGTATTCTATTATATTTCAATAAATACTAAAAATTAAAGATATTCAATATAAACATAAAAAAAAAAGCAAAAAAACTCTAAACTAAGTCATCCTCACTCATCTTTTATAAAGTAGTACGTATCCATAATCATATATGTTATGAAGCTCACAACCACAATTTTTTTTCTATCTAGACAACTAAATTACGAGTAAGAAAGTCATCATTTGTTTTGCTAATTAGTCTTGTTTTCACAAATTTCTTTTAAGAAAAAGCTTATTCTGTAATTATCATAAATATATAAAGAGTTAAAATTAGTCAAATTAATCTATTAATTAAATGATAGATATTTGTTTTTTAGAAGCTGTCATTGCTCTACACAACTAAAAAATAATAGTTAATTAATGAAAATTAGAGCTATATAGGTATTAAAATAGATTTTAGACCATTGAAAAGGTGATTTGGCTAAGCAAATTACTACAATTGAAAAGGTTAAAATAACTACATGTAGGTTTTTGTTTAAATTTTTCAAAATCTCAAGATAACCTCAAAGCATTAATCTTCCACACAACGTATTCTCGAGATCTGAATTATTAATATATAGAGATATTTTTTATTATTTTAAATGGCCATTGACTGAGCGCGCAAGATATGATTTATGAAGAGTTTATGATCAACGCATTCTCGCGTTAAAAAATTATCGAGATTCTAAGGGATTTTTTAATATAAATAATAGTCCATTAAGAAAAGAATAAACTTCCCTCTCGAGCAAAAGCCAGCGCCAGCGAGCATGCATGACGGGCGGAAGAAAAGGCGACAGAGACTTTCGATGACAAGTCATGGAACATATGGCCACCAACAGCACGTCACTGTGTGGCTTGCTAACGTGCTGTTTCCATGGGTTGTAGAAAGAGTTTCGTCTTTTTCTTTCTTTCTTTATTAATGCCATGACATGATGGTTTGACCATCTTCCTTCACCAGGCTTGGCTGTAGCCGTTTTCTCCCAATTGTCAAAAAATGTTAGGCGAGTTCGAACACAAATTCCAATAACCAGGCATGCCTTCGTTTCAAGGGGCGCTGTGTGATTGATCATCACCACAAATTCACCATACTAGTAGCTTCCTTTTTGTTTTTTTGTTTTATCATGAGAGAGGCTTAACTTAAAGATGTTTATGTAAAGCTTTGGAAGTGCAGCTCTCGTGCGAAGGTCCTTCATAAGAAAAAAAAATGTGGTAAGCATTCAATCGAGACATTGTTTGTAACACAAAACTATTTCATGGAAATTAGATTCTTTTTCATTGCTAGAACACAAAGAACAATATTTAATTGAAAATTATGTTGAGAGGTTGTTGTGAAAGAGATGGAACCAGTATGGGTGATAGAAAGGCTCGAGCCATTTACGATCATTATATCATCCAAGCCATTATAAGGAGTGTGTAGGGAGAGGTTGGTGAGATCATAGGTAACATGATGAGATGCTCTAATATCCAGAATCCATGTTAAAGAGAGAGATGAATTGGTTTCATAGTGTAATTGTGGTTGCCAGGGTGAAATAAGATGATTTGGTGGAGGGGTGGAGTTGGTGTTGGTCGAGGAAATAAGAACTAGCTGGAATAAGGGATACCTTTTGGCAGTATGACTGAATTCTGCAAATTTGACAGTATCTCAAGTATAGACAAAAAGGACGATTGTTAGGAGAAAAATGTGGTCTACCAATTGGTGGTGTTGAATAGCGATTGACATTGTGGTTGAAGGGACGCTAGGAGTTGTTGTTTCTAGAGCCTAAGTGAGAATTTAAGTTGAATTAATGCAAAATATGAAGGGAAAAGATTGGATTTCAAGTTGGGCATGAATATGATCCTGAAACCCGACTTGAACCTATCTCAAAATTCAACGATGGCCTTATATTCGTCCACTTTCCAGTAGCAACCAATAAAAACAACATGAAAATAGAAGGGTTTTAGTCCATTTCCCATTTTCTTCTTTATCTCCGATGAAAATTCTAGATTCATGAAAATAAAAAGGGGTGTTTCTCTTATTCTTCTTCTCATACTAGCTAGAACAAAATTTCATGTTATTTAATGCGATTTTCTATGTTTTATTTTCTCTGTAAAACCATCATTCTATGTGGAAGTTGTTTCTCCTATTGGATCATGATAATGTTGGTTTCTTTACCATGCCCGTGATACTAACTCGTGTTATGAATTCTTTAACAAAATATATAGTGCGTGACCATTTCACTGTAGCAGTAAATACACTATTGTGGATTGCTACAACAAAACAAAATGATTATTTTGTCTTTGAGTGGAAAGAATAGGAGTCTTAGTTGTGGGTGTGCTTTGCTTTTCCACTTGTTCATTAGTCATTAAAAAATTGTTTATGAGTATCTAAATCTTTTCTAATTTTTTATGCACAGTAAAAAAAACCATCGAAGTCACCAAAATTTAGAGTTGTTAATAGTGTTTTTTTTTAACTTTTCATAAATTTTTAAACAATAAAAATATTTTTTTATCTTTAGGATAAAAAAAAATATTGGGTTGTAAGATAAGGTTTTTTTTTTCCTTCTTCATGTACAATTAAAATACATGTTTGACCTTAGAGAAGATAAAAAAAAAAAAAAAAAGTTTGCATTCATGGGGTGCTTTTATACTTTCATACAGATTTTTTTTAGTAATTACTAGGGTTATAGAGGGATTTTATAATTTTTATATTCTCGGATCATGAATACCCAAAATCTAATAGGTTTGGATTTGAGTATCTGATATTTATATTTATAGGGTTTTAAATTGGATAAAAATAATAAATTTTAATTCAAGTATGTACATGTAAAGTAGAAAACTCAATCCGTGGTATCGTGACGGGATGTCTTGCGCGAACTCAATCAAAAGATAAAAGCCCGAATTGAACACTTTTTTTCTCTTTCTTTCTCACTCTTTCTATTTTTATTTTTATTTTCTTATCAGGGGAGCCCAAATAAAATCAAGGCTCGGGTGAATTTTTCCTATGGGCCTCGTTTAAGTTGATAAACAGAGAACGAAATGCCCTTAAATGTAAGTAAATATTACGTATATAGCAGTACCAGATTCGTTCATCTCCTCTTCCGTTGAGAGTGATTCAGTGGCGGAAATGAAACAACAGCTAGCTTAGCAGCAGTCACAGAGCTTTAGCTGTCCCCAAGCACGGTAAATCTTATCGTTTGCTAATTTCATAATTACTTACGTTAATTATAGTTTCCTCTCTTAATTGCTTGTTTAAAAATCTTTTCTTGCCCATAAAAACATATGCTTACACTCCATTGAATGACAGATGTATCAGATAAAGAAAAAAAATTAATTACAGTTTTGTGGGTGTTTGCTTCAGGTAGATTTTGGGTTTAACAGAGATGAGCAGAATTTATAATAACTCGAATAAATTATATTCGGGATTTAATAAAATGCTAAAGAGAAGATACATGTCAAGTGAAACAAGTGATACAACGAAAACAATATGTAAAATTATGATGTCTTCGTCGGTAGTCACACTTGATACTGCTCTTGATCAAAGTGGGGTTAGGGTTTCAGAACAGATAGTGGAGGATGTCCTTAAGAAGTTTGAAAATGCTGGGATGGTGGCTTATCGATTCTTCGAATGGGCCGAGAAACAACGGCATTATAACCATAGTGTTAAGGCTTTCCATACTGTGATTGATTCTCTAGCTAAGATAAGGCAGTATCAGCTAATGTGGGATGTTGTGAAGGTTATGAAGAGTAAGAGAATGGTAAATGTTGAGACCTTTTGTATTATTATGAGAAAGTATGCTAGAGCTCAGAAGGTGGAGGAGGCTGTTTACACGTTTAATATCATGGATAAGTATGATGTGCCTCCAAATTTAGCGGCGTTTAATGGGTTGCTTAGTGCTTTATGTAAGTCTAAGAATGTGAGGAAGGCTCAAGAGATCTTTGACAGTATCAAGGACCGGTTTGTTCCGGACTCAAAAACTTATAGTATATTGCTTGAAGGATGGGGAAAGGATCCAAATCTGCCTAAAGCAAGGGAGATTTTCAGAGAAATGGTCAGCAATGGTTGTAGACCTGATATTGTGACTTATGGTATCATGGTAGATGTGCTTTGCAAGGCTGGGAGGGTTGATGAAGCCCTTGGAATTGTCAATGAAATGGACTCTACAGTTTGCAAGCCAACTCCTTTCATTTATAGTGTTCTGGTTCATACATACGGAATAGAGAATCGGATTGAGGATGCTGTCAGCACCTTCCTAGAGATGGAAAATAATGGAATCGAGCCTGATGTTGCAGTTTATAATGCTTTGATCGGTGCTTTTTGTAAAGCAAACAGGCTTAAAAACGTCTACAGAGTCTTAAATGAGATGGATTGCAAGGGTGTGACGCCCAATTCAAGGACCTTCAACATCATTCTGAGCAGTTTGATTGGCCGTGGAGAGACTGATGAGGCTTATAGGGTATTTCTCAGGATGATCAAGGTATGCGAGCCAGATGCAGATACATATACTATGATGATAAAAATGTTTTGTGAGAGGGATGAGCTAAAAAAGGCACTTAAAGTGTGGAAGTACATGAAGTTGAAGCGGTTTATGCCAAGCATGCACACTTTTCAAGTTCTTATAAATGGACTCTGCGAGAAGGGTGATGTCACTCAGGCTTGTGTCTTATTGGAAGAGATGATAGAAAAGGGAATTAGGCCTTCGGGTGTGACATTTGGGAGGTTAAGACAATTGCTTATAAAAGAAGGAAGAGAAGATGTACTAAAATTTCTTCAGAAGAAAATAAATGTCCTCGTCAATGACCCTTTATGGGAGTGGTGAACCATTTCGGATGAGCTTAAATCTGTTTGTTATGTTTATCCATCAACAATGAGATTCAGAGTTGCAATGCCTGTATACTGCCTGGTATCAAATGCATAGGTCAGTTTTCGCAGATGGGTTTACTCTTTTCCTTTCTTTCTTTTTTCTTTTCTTGTCCTTCTTTTTTTTTTTTTTTTTGTGGCAATGCTGCAGTTCTGCATATTATTAATGTCCTGTTTTTGCTTCTTTATTTCTTTTTGCCCCCTAAAATTTTCTGAGTAAAACTGAACCTTCTTTAGCGGAACTGGACTGAGTAACATCAGCAACGCCTGTAAAGAGAGAATGAGAACAAATGCCCGCGGAGGGCTCAATCACTAAAAATTGAGAGAGAGAAGAGGATTGTAACTTCTGCTCAAAAATGGAAACAGTAGAAAGCCATTAGATAGATTGACAATCTTTGTTCTCCATGACTTGGGCAGTTGAGATGAATTTAATGTTTAAACCCAAGTGCCTTAAGATAGAAGGGAATTTTCCTATTAGACAATCTCTGCGTTGAATTTCACATGCATGTACTGTATCCCTATCTATCGGCAGCTCTACTTTAGAACTTTTTTAAAGTTCTTTGGTATTGGTTAATTTCATGCAATTTTTTGAAAGCACACTATTTATCTAAACAATGTCAAAATGCTCACAATTTGGGACATGCTTAACTAAAGTATAAAAACATTGAGATGGGTCACTGTTGTCCGGCACTTATGGAATGCCTTGAGATTTTTTTTAAGGCTTTGGTAAAAGGCATGCCTCTTGGTTTGCTTGAATGTTGGAACTAATCTTAAATTATTTTCCATGCATCCATGACCAACAATGTTTTGTTACATCCTGTTTTTTGTCATGTGCACACGCAAGTGCAAGTTGTTTAAGATTTATGATATTGCTTGTTAATGACATATTGTATGGTTTTGTTTCTGGTGATATGACTATGGGATCAGAACCTATATGATTTTTATTCCATTTGGGCCTAACATGATGTTATTAGTCAGCACTCTGAGCTGCTGAAATTTTAATCGATAGTCTCTAGTAGTTCTCTAAATGTGGCATGACTTTGCAGAGCCAAAGAAGGAAACTGGTGAAATGAAGCAGGTGAGTCAAAAAGTTATACTCTGATCTTCAGTCAGGGAACATGCTGCTGCTGGAAGTTTTGCGAGGAAAGCTCTTATGCTGCTGTTTGGAGTGGCAGAAATCACGCTCAACCCTCGGCCATGACAGCTATCAGGAACACAATATGAGATGTTAATTTTTCCTTGATAGAGCGAAGGTATATTGCAACAAGTAATGTAGAACGCACGCATGAGGTTGGAAAAAAGAAGCATTTCCCCAGTACTTATTTTCCCCCATGAGGGAAAAAGGAAAGGGATCAATAAATGAAACCACATTCTGTTTTGATATAGAAAAAAGAAATGTTTTAATTACATTGGTAGTGATGTAAAATTAAGTAGAATGATAAGGTATTCCAAGATGCAAAAGAGCAGCCACATTTGAAGGGTCTGAGTTGAAAATTCCAAGGTTGGCGGGGATTAAAAAACAATGTCCTTGCTGACCTAACCAATGTAGGAAAATCTACATTAATCTCCTGCTTGAGCTGCTGGTTCTTGATCTCTCGGTTGTATACGAACTTTCCTTCCATAAAGGTCTGAATGACTCGTGACCGAGTGGCAATGGCCTTTCTGGTAATCTGGGGATGTCAATGTCGCCCTCTAACATTCTTAGAGCATCAGCAATGGTAGGTCTGAAAGCTACCATCACGTGAGCACAGAGAATTCCAACAAGAACAAATCTCTCCATTACCCCTTTTGGTCCCTGATCCCTTATTGACTCATCGAGAATTTCCTGTAACTTCCCTGATTTGGCTAGTGTCCATGCCCAATCTGTAATCAAAAGGAATGATGAGTTTGATGTATCAATCACCTTCCTGCCGCTCATGATTTCAAGAATCACAATTCCAAAACTGTAAACATCACTTTTCTCTGTCAGTTGCCCATATAGAGCATATTCAGGTGCCAAGTAACCGTGTGTGCCGGCTACTCTTGTGGTGAGATGAGACTGGCCATCTAAACTTTGCTTAGCTAACCCAAAATCTGCAACTTTTGCTTTCATTTCCAAGTCTAAGAGTATGTTAGTGGCCTTAATGTCACGGTGATAAATGGCAGGTTTGATACCATAATGCAAGTATGCAAGTCCTTTGGCCACGTCCAGAATGATATTCTTACGCTGAGGCCAAGTTAATTGCTTCCTGCTATGGTCATTGGATAAATGGTCACCGAGGCTACCATTAGACATGAAATCATAAACAATGTATCTCCTTTTACCTTTCGAGTTATCACTTGTAACACAGCATCCTCGCAGAGAGAGAAGATTCCTGTGCCTTATTTTGCTTATGATCTCAACCTCATTGGAGAAGTCTTCATCACCCTGTGAATCCAAATCATGCATTTGTTTCACTGCAACCAAGGTGCCATCTGCTAGAGTTCCTTTGTACACAAACCCATAAGCTCCTTGGCCGATGAAATTCCTTTGAGAGAACCCTTGTGTGGCTCGTTCAAGTTCTGATAAATGAAACCATTTTGCACCAGAGTTAGGCAGCATGCTGGCCTTGAAACTGCTGACAAATCTTTCATGTGAAGCACTGACCTTCCTCTTCCTGTCCCATTTTCTATACATGGTGATCAGTCCAAAAGCAAGCAAGACACCAATCAGAGAGCCCAATAGCCCAAATACGAGCTTGAGTAACTTATCTTTGCTCTTGGCTGGCTTTTTAGTACCTGAGTTAGCCAATGGCAAGGCTAGGGTGCAGGCAGCTGTTTTGGCATCCAGGGGACCAAGCTCGCTCACAATCCCAGCAGCATATAAACAAGTATAGTAGAAGCACTTGGAGGTGGCGGTGGCATTTGGGTCTAGACTCGTTAACTGAGAATTTACCTTCTGCCCTGCATCAAGACATGAGCTGCACCTCGTTAGTTCTGAAAAATCGCCTCTGCAAGCCGTGTTTAATGGGGTCATTGGACCAACCTTCTCAATCCAATCCTGTGTAGTAACGATTCCAATACAACTAGAAGTGCTACTAACAAATTGACTCGAGTTCTTGAAGCAAGAAGGGACTAATGATGGGTCTATCGACAAGGTGGCAAGTTTGGCTTGAAAATCAGATAAACAAGCAGATGAAGCATTTAAATTAGGAAATTGAAACATGGAGGTCTCTCTTAATTGTTGGGCAAGTCCCATGCCAAAGAGACTGAGAAGAGTCTGGCAGCAATGCTCTAATCCATCAGGTTGGCGACACAGCGATGTGTCCCACGGCACAGTTTGGACGTAGCTGAGATCTACGGGACATGAAGAAGCGGCTGAAACTGGATGAAAAGATAAAATGGTGAAGAAGAAGAAGAAGAAGCAGGGGCAGAGAGAGGAAGAGAAGAGCAGGTTGTTTCCCATTTTTGTGTGCGGCTTTCAAAACCACCTTTGTTCAATCACATGTTGGACTTATATAAAGTTAGTTATTTGTTGTGCTTTGAACAGAACAATCAATCAATGTTGGCTGGCTGTGGCTGTGGTCGTGGTCAAAACTCACGTTTTGGTTTTGGACACGGAATACACGCACGCGCCGAAACACACAAATATAGGTACTTTATTCTTACTTTTATTACTCGGCAGGTAAGTGAAAGATCTTCTTTTCTTTTCTTTTCAAAAATATTTTAAAATAAATCTAAAAAAATTTAAATTTTTTATTTCAAATTAATTTTTTATATATTTTTTCAAACCATTTTGATACAATAATGTTTAAAAATCAAAAAATATTTTGAAACATTGCTAAAAACAATACTACAAGTTTTGGAACAATAACATAAATTAAATAATATTTGAAAAATAGCATAGTTTAAATATAATTGTATTTAAAAATAGCATTTCTATATACAACCATTATTTGAAATAATAAGCAAGTTTTAGAATATATTTTTGCACGCATCTACTTTTTAAAATAATGGTTGTTTAGTCATGTTTCAAGATATGTTTTTTTTTTCTTTAAATTAATTAACCTAAATAAAAATAAATTCAAAATCCTATAAAAATTTAATAGTTAAAAGATAAGATTCAATGGCCAAGAAAGAAAGATGATATAAAGTGATGTGGCAGGAGAAAGAAATGAAGGAAATAGATCACTAAAGACACATCGAGCTTCATATTCAACACACCTAGTACCATTATAAAAATTTTAACGAGATGATTCTAACTACATATTAAAAAAATACCAAATAAGATTATAATTAACCTTAAACAAAGCCGTTAACAAATTATGATCATGTTTGGTGGTTTTTTAAAATATGGTTAAAATTATTTCATTGAAATATTTCTAACAGTAATAAATATGTTGAAAATAAAACTTGATGATCTATTTTTTATTGATATTGAATCTTAAATTTTATTTTGTATTCATTGAATTTTCATTTGTTTTTGGATTGATTTTTTTATATTTATTAATTAAATTAAATCAAATCAAATTAAGAGTGACATGATTTTTAAACACAAGTACTATTCTCGATAATAGTTGAATTCAAATTGTCTTACTTTCCATAGACTTTTATCAAACCACCTTAGAATTCTAAAATACCCCTTATTGATTTTTAATTTCATCTCAGGCGTCTCATAAACCTCCCGTCCGCCGCCCCCTCAATGAGACCACCCTAATGTCTTTGGTTTGCATTAAAAATATTGTTGTTGGATTGGTAAAATTATAAAGTATTGCGTGTAGGCATTAAAGACTTTTCGTTTTTCAACTGTCTGTTGCAAATTTATTTAGAAAACACAACTGATAACGTCCAATTGAAGTGGCTGTGGTCAACTGCATGTTGCTTATTAAAATTAAATTAAAAATGAATCTAAATGAGCTCTTGATTTTACTGTTGATCATCAGATATTTTACTGTTGCAATTTTTTTTAAAACGTTTTTTCTTGAATTTAAATTTAATGTATTTTAAATTAATTTATTTAAAATATATTACATGTATATTATTTTATTAAAATTTTAAATTAATTAATAATATATTTTAGAAATTATTTTATTAAATACCATTTGTTTCTTAAAAAGAGTATAACAGTTTTTTAAGAACAACAGTAAACATTATTTTTGTATAACCAACCATGATTTTTTTTATTAGGTTGCTTTCATGTGAGTGTTAATTTTTGTTATTATATAATTAAATAAAAATAGTAAAAATAAGTTATTAAATTTAGTCAGATCTATCACAAGGATAGTAAGTTTGGCAAGTTAGTCAGGGTTAATCTAAGTCGATCCAAGATGCTTTCATATCAACATATAAAAAAGATTTCGTCTTGAATTTTCTTAAATCAAGCCAGATTTTTATCAGTTGTCTAGGTTTTCAAGGACCTGTTAAGTCACCTAGGTTAAACTTACATGGTTTAATTTGAAATCTGATCTAGTCAAAAATTCAAGTCAGAAGGTTTCAAGATTGATTCTTTAGATCGAGTCTGATGATATTGTCAAAGAGTTTCATGCAAGAATGTACAAGTGTTGTACTGTTTTTATGAAGTGTTGTATTGTTTTTATGTTTGTTCATACACTAACATCAAAATTATTAAAATGTTTTTTTTATATATATAA
>Ga0307515_10014038_pt1 | contig 14900 bp, 9 predicted proteins | sample 17_EM_MG_FD_194513 | JGI IMG/M metagenome (GOLD analysis project Ga0307515, IMG submission 194513) | Populus trichocarpa ectomycorrhiza microbial communities from riparian zone in the Pacific Northwest, United States - 17_EM | ecosystem: Host-associated > Plants > Roots > Unclassified | place... | reverse complement strand
CATCTTTTTACGGTATAATTAAAGTTAAGTTTCAAATTACAGCAGAAATATAAAATTAAAAAATAATGGTTACATTTTTTTTTCTTTTCAATTGCATCTTTTTAATCTAATTATATAAAATTAAATTCTAAATTATAATTGAATTACAAAACAAAAAGATAAAGGACTGAAATGTGAAACACTAAGAAAATACATCGTTTACTCTAAATTCATAACAACTTTTATTTTGAAAAGTTTTTTTTATTTATTTTTCAGTCCTTGTGTTAGAAAAAGAAGAGAGAAAGTTGTTGGAAAATAACAAAAGAGAGAGAAAATAGTTGGTTGTCGCGATTCCAACAACAAAAATTATCAAGTTTGTTGTCAATGAGTTCCATTCAATAATGTGAGTTCAATGGTAATGAGTTTTCCCTGCAAACATGCATGAAAAAAAAGATCGAGTTTCTTTTTAATCTTTGAGGTTCGATTGATTTTGATTTTTTCGGGTGATTTTGGGGTATTTTGAGTTTAGTAGATGTTTTAGGAAGGCTTTTATGGTAGTGTTAGGTGTTTTTAGCTGAAGATAAATTGAAAAATTGATTTTCAACTCAAAAAACTCCATCTCATAATTTTTTGACCACCACAATGAATGGGCAACATCATGTCACATTATCTATTTTCCATAAGCGTTGTCTTTTTTAAAGTCTTGACACGTTGGGCCACTCAGGGCTGCGTGCCTGGTCTGACCTCTTCTTCTTTTATTTTACCTTCAACATTGGGTTTATGATATTTTTTTTAAAATTTTTTTTATTCAATCTCATATTTTAATATTGAGTTGATTTTGAATTAGTATTTATTTTTTTATTATATAATTAAAAAAATATCAACCTATTAAATTTCATTAAATGGATAATAGGTTTGACGAGTTAACTCGAGTTGACCAGAATTGATTCAATACTCCATCATCTCAATGTTAAAAAATAAAGATATTGGCTTCAATGTTTTTTTAATCTTTTTAAGTAAAACTATTTTTTACTGGTCATCCATATTGCATTTAAACCAACAAGTTTTGTCTTTATTTTTTATATTAGTTTTTTTGTCTTTGATTTTTTTTTTTTGTATTTGAATCTAACAAGTTGATTATGTTGCATCCCGCACAATTTAATTTAAAATTTACACTAGGCATGAAGTCAAAGTCAATTTTTCAAATTTAACTTAGAGGATGAAATTTAATAATAATGATAAAAAAATTCCATAACTTAGATATTATTTTTTACATTAAAAAAAAAATTAATCTAGCCTGCACAGTGAAGTAAACTAGTGACTTACTAAACGAAAGAATTTTTATGAATAATGGAGGGTGATTTTGTTAAAACAAAACTACTTGAAGGTTGTCACATTCCATCCACAAGCTTCGAACCTTCTCTAGAACATTTAGTTATGATTTGAATGTAAAATATTACATACATATATATATATACTAATATTTGAAAATAGATAGCACGGAGGACTCCATGGCCCAATGGATAAGGCGCTGGTCTACGGAACCAGAGATTCTGGGTTCGATCCCCAGTGGAGTCGTTTATTGTGGCTGTGGGTATATACCCGAAGCCTGCGCATGGTGTTTTTTTTGTTGTTGTTGCAGAAGACCGGTGAAACCTGCAGAAGTCGTCGCACATATTTATATTTTTATGTTGTAAGAAGGTATTTAAGAGTATAATAATGATTATTTTTTAAAATAAAAAAATTATTTTTCAGCATAATAAAATAATCAGAAAATACTAAAAAGAATTAATTTAAAGCAAAATAAAAATAAAAATTCATATTTTTTAAAAATCATTTTTATAACGTAAAAACACAACTCTATGACCATGAGTAAGGTCTAATGTCGCATTCCTATTTCCAACCTCATGAGCTTGATTTCTATTTCCTCGCTTCCTTTTTCTATATCCATTGCTTCGAATGTTATCATGAGACGTGAATAAATGGATTCAACACAAAGAGGAGTCTGAATCTGATGCAGTGAATAAATGCTCCCTTCATTCTGTAAATGGCGACCCTGTCACTCTTTTTTTTCACGGAACAAACGTCTTTTTTATATCCAAGCAGTGGAGCAACTACAAGCATGAAATAGCATTGCGAAATATTTACTGTGGTAGAGTCATTCATAGGCACAAAAGGAATCAAAACAGGTGAAAATGAAGCAATCCCTCAAGCACTGTAAAAAAAAATAAAAAATTCTTTGTGCAGTTGAGAGGAAGAGAAAAAAAGAATCAATTGAGAGCATAGCAGTTAGCACAAAGCAGCTTCCTCGGCTCAGGCACAACAGGACCATTTAACTGTATAGCACCTTGGAACTGTCCAAGAAGGGGAAAAAGGAGGAGGAAAAACTACAGGCCCATAGTGTTCAAATAAATTGAGTCCTACAAATGACACAGCCTCCTTGCCACAAAAGGGACAGAAAAGGGGAGGAAATTCAACTTTACATAGTCTTCTCAAGATGTAACAACAGATTAACCCAAGGGTTCCCAATGCTTGAAACTCCATATTCCTTGCTCTATTCCCAGAGCACATGAACAAGGGGAACATGTAAATTAAAAAAGAAAAAAGGAAAAATGAAAAGCAAGGAATAAGAGAGGAAAAGGAGAGACAAAATATTATTTGGTTTCAGTTGTCAAAAGATGAAGAGAACTCAATGAATCAACACTGCCAGCTTCTCACCACCTATCCGTCCTTTGCCTGCCAAACAAAACCTTGTTAGCATTGGGGATTTCATTTCCCCTCTGTCCAGAAACAAGGGGAATGCACATGCAATGCAGGCAAATAACACGATCATGGAAAAAACACCATGTAGAGACTTTTATTTTACCAAAACAAGCCTGGGAAAAAAACCATCCATGCAGAAAAGGTTTGGTTTTAACGAGAGCTGATTGCTCTTTAAGCATCGATGGTTCCTAGGAAGATCAACAAACCTAATACAACAAACATCTCACCACCATTGCCACTCTGCTAGGTGACTGCAAGGCACTTGCAAACCAGATGGATCGATTTAGCCTATGCACTTATAACGGAAGAGCAATCATGGCAATCTATTGTCTAGATACAGGTTTCAAAAACATTCTTTTGCCTTAAACTGCCCGTGATTGTTAGTTCTCAGCTAGAAGATGCTTGTGGCACTCTTTACCCAGACTCTTTCATATTAATTAGCTGGGTAAAGCTAGGGCTACTTAATTCTTTACTAAGACTTTGTTACTAAATGATGTGGCAGCTTGTGATTGGTGATTTATTAGCTAATACTATAATAATAAAAAATTCACTTCATATGATTTGGAAAACTTTCCATACAATGAAACGCCACATCACTTGGTAAGAAATATTTTGCAAAATATTTAAGAACCCCTTGCCATTACTCTTGCTAGATGTCCAGGCTTTTTGAAGTAGCATGCTCAATTGACTGGCAGGTTAAAAAATTAGAACAAAAAGGTTCAGAGATAAAAGGATTGTATCTAATTTATTGAACAAAACCACCACAGAATTCCCAATTTAAGTATACAGGCAGCTTTCATAGTTTCATGAGCTGCACCAACAAAAAGTTTGTTAATATTTGGAGTTCGTTAATAAACCATTTTTTCCTGGCCTTCCGATAAATTAATTAACTTCCCAAATGAAATTGGCAACTCAAAATTAATCACCGAACCTTTTGCCTATATTAATAGATTAAACCATGGCTGACAATACTTCAAATAACATAAGATCTAAAAAATACCATTATGAAAGAGGGCAAAAGGGGCTACTTCACAGCTAATGCTAAAGGGAAGACCAGAGATACATGAAAGAAGTTATTACTATATCTTTACCTGTCAAAATCTCTGCTGCCCAGAAATCCTCTTTCCCTGCCACCTTGAAATGATCTTTGCTCGTCAGCAGGCCTTGCCCAAATATCTGGCTTGCCACGAGATCGAGGCCTATCCATGAACTCCATACTCCTCGACTCGTCAAATGACCCAGGTCGCGAAGGAGGTCTCTCTGAAAACCCAGGAGACCTGCCTGCCCCAGAACCTGGCCTTTCAATGGCTTTTGGTCCAAATCGAACTTTGTCATCCAAATCACGGACCAATATTTCTAATTCCCTTTCTTTCTCATTTATCATCTCCCTTAAACTGGGTAGGTCATCAACAGAAACTTGTTGAGGTTCCTGATTCACTTTTGTCGCTTTCTCAAGCTCCGTCTTCAAATGCTCTATTTGTTCTTTCAATAACTTTTCCTCTTCAGTTTCAGGCCTAAAATAATTTTTACAGTTAGTATCAAGAATACAAGTTCATCAGTCACCGTGAGAACCACACAAAGCTGACACAGTGCTGAAAATGAGCACAGACATAGAAAAATACATTATTCTAAAGCATTCACATACAACCAGAGAATCCTAGGTCACAGTACAGACTTTAAAATAAAGTAGGCAGTCGCAAAACTCCAGTAAAAGTTTCAGCAATTAAAGGAAGGTGCAAACAGGTAGAAGTGGAAAAATGTAGTGAGCAACAGTAGAAAGGTGGTGTTTACGCTATGAAAACTGAGAAATGCAGAGTGAAGATCAAGCAGGGGTACTAAATCATGGTGTAAAATACATTCAGCAAAATGAAGATGGGGCCATATGATATCCCGCAAACCATTACAAAAATATAAACAAGATAAGACACATAAATGCCTTGATGCTGCAGATTTACATGGAGCTTTCAGGAAAAATTAATCATAGATCACATGAACAAGCAAATTTGGGATTTAAAAAAATATGCAACATAACATCACTCAACAGCAGTTCTGTGCAGTTATGACCATTAAGTTAATTAAAATGCAGAGGGGATGAGAGGAGAACGAAAACAAGGGGTAAGAAGGGAAAAAAAAAACCAACCCCTGGATTGAAGATTAACCAGTTCAGTTAACTGACAACAGTTTCAATGTTGTTAAGTCTGCCTCATCCAAATAAGGCACATACATTCTTGCATCAAACAGCAATAACAACATGGAAAAGAAGTGCCACATGTAGCAGTAGCATCATCTATATAAAATTAAGACAAGTGCACATGTTAAATTGTCATGTCCATACAGATAACCAAGAAAACAGCCACAAAAAAAAAGAAATTGCATTCTTTTATGTTCATCCAACAAGAAACAACAAACCAAATTCAGTAATTAGCATGATGAATACAGGCAGCCTCAAAAGTAAGTCAATGCACAACCACCAAAAACTTTACCAGCAAATCAGTAACACCAAAGTACGTTTTCAATATTACTGCGAAACATTAATTGGTGTACACTTAATAAGAATACCACTGGACTAGTGTGCATTTTTAACCGCAACGTATTCTACTTCAGTGGGTATTTTAAACAAAACATGCTTAAAACAGTAAGTAATTCCACATAATAATTACAAAAAAGTTCTATTCACTCTGTCCCACAGAGAGTTCCTTATTGACAAAGTAAATATATTAAGAACAACTATTAAATGTTGTCCCACCTCACATATCTTTTTTATTGACGTTCCAACATTGTCCTTTCAAATTAAATGTTGTTGAAGTGCTGGATTTAGTTTTATTTAGTTTTTGATAAAGGGGAAAAATATGAACATAAGAGAATGAATAATTCAGCTTTTTTATAATGGACATATTTTGGAACAGAACTAAAAGGATAAGAGTACAGTCTTTGTGGGGCTGAAGCATATTTATTTTTTGCAATTGGAAAAATATTCTTTGTAAATATACCAACCTTAAACTCAGCTAATTAACTTTTGGAATTGTGTCCATAAAATGAAAGTGGGAGCACGAAGTATCAGCATCCCTCCTAACAGAAATTATAAGATCTGTGGTGTCCATAAAATGGACAAGAGAGAGAAGCATCAGCTAACCCCATGCAATGAAGGAAGCATATCAACAAACGAGCCGAATTGAAAAGGAGACAGTAGAGACAGATATGTTGAAACAAAAAAATTACATGAGAAATGAGCTATCATCTAAATATGTTTTGGTTATGTGCGATGTGGATTTATGCATGCTTCACCATGAAACAATGATTGGATTCAAGTTGTAGACGTGAACAAAAAGTTGGGAAAAAGACAAAAAAAAACAGAAACCCTCTCTATGTATAACATTACCCTTGTGCCCACTTTTCTTTGGACAAAAATTAACCTTAAATTTAATATTTTATAAGGGCACATGTATCCATTAACTACAAAGGTTTCTCTCACACACCTCTCTTAGTCTTTCTCTGTTTCTCACTGACTGCAAAATTCTTTTTTTTTTCCATGAAGATCATAAGCATTCAAAATCAAATGGATAGCATTATTCTCTAATCAACAAGACTAAGCAAGCATTTTGGCCCCCTTCATAGAACATTGAAGTTTATAAAAATTATAGACAAAAAGGAGAATGATTGCACAATGCCCATCTCTGTTTTCCCCCTTCATTTGCAAACATTCTATTAGTGGCATATCACCAGTTGAATTCAATCCAACAATCAAATGTCCTGAGATCACCAGTAATACAAAAGCCTAGCTACATATGACATGGACTATTCATTCAAAAATCTAAACTAGTAATTCAATTTTAAGAAGACATTAAAACTTTCAGAGTCGATTTAAAATCAGAAACATGAACGAATTACAATCATGAGTAGATCAGCAAATTCCCAATTTGGAGGTGTATTTTCATATGCATGATGATGACAAAGATACCATTATGGCATTCAACCAGTGGTTGAAGGCAGGAAAGGAGAAGATGAATAAGGGATAAATAAGATAGAAAAAATGCCCTAGATGAAAAACCCTCTTCTTCTTTTTTTTAAAAAAAGAGAGAAGGTATTTGTGTCAAGTAAAAGCAGACACAATAAGAACCCACCCAAATAGCTGGTAGGTTATCGTGTATATAGCTAAAAGTATAAAATCTAAACACAGAACCCATCTCTTTTTTTCGTAAAACTCACACTGTTGCACTCAGGCCTTTGCCCTGATAAACTAAAAAAAGATACCACCTTTTGACATGAAAACCTGACAACATCATCCATCCAACTATGGTGATCTAGCAAAGAAAATTGGCAAGGCAAGACCCCTCCGGCTTATGCTTGTATCAATTGTAACAAAAAATCTCATCATAAAGCATGATAATTCACTTGTTGAAATAAGAAAGCTAAAAAAGTAAAATATATAAACCTGTTTGCACAAAAGGAATTCTCAAGAAGTACAGAGAATGGAATACTTGCCAATAAAGCTCAATTGTAAATCAAACCAACTCATGACCAACTACATATGGAAAAAATAAAAACAATAACTCAACTAACTTAAGCATGCCAACGGTAGATGCAAATGTTGCAATATAATCCTCTCAGTTCAGCCACTTGGACCAAGAAAAAAAAAAAATTTAATGGAAAAACTCACTGTAATATAATATTTTTTTTCCCAGTAAGTGATAATAAAGGATGAGCCTAGAAACACAACAAAGATTGTGACCAAGGAAATTTTAGCTGATGACAGGGTAGAACCAGCTTTTTTCCTATTTTGAGCTCAGCTTATTCAAATTTGAGTCTTGTCAACACCCTTAAGCTTTTCGGAAATACCCAACTATATTTTTTTACATCACAAATCAATATTCAATTCCTATTCAACAGAAAATCATTTCAAAACTTCTGCCGTGTAGTTGTATGAGACAAGCTATAAACATATTCATGGATTTGGAGAGAGACTATACAACAAGAATTGTTAGTCATCATCAAGCATCAAAATTCTAGTGCAATAAGCAAGGCTGTCAGTTGATATGTTTTGCATCACAACAAGGCACAGCTAACATTAGAAAAGCATCAGATCATACTTGAACTTCCGAATTATCCAAATGCTTCTCAATGTCCTATTATCATTGTAAGATCAACTAATGGCTAGCATATTGTATATCCCACAACAAATGAAACCTAGCAGAAATATCCACAACAAAAAGAAGCAGTTTGAAGCCAGATAAGATAAGAGAAGCATTCTCGAATTGACAATATGCAAAAGCCCAAGCAAGTAGACACACATGAACAAGCAATTCCAAGAAAACCATGCGCACAATGTATGAACACAACAAAGATAATGCCACAAGACATACCTATCTACCCCACGATGCTCCAACTCACGGTCAATCTTTATCCAATCTTGACCTCTTTCCTGCAACAACAGTTCCCTGGGCTTTGCCTCTCCAAAAGGATTCACCCTCGGCCTCGGCTTCGCAGCCACATTCTCAAACCCTTGGTGCAGCAGCCCTGGCCCTTCAGACCTATTCGATTGGGCACTAGAAGGTCTGCTAGAATGTGCACTAGTTGGCCTGCTAGATTGTAAGCTCGAGTTCTTCTTAGCTTCCATTTCCATCTCCAGCTTCTTCCAATCCAATCCTTTCTCTGCCAACACATCTTCTCTCGGCCTCGCTGTCCCAAATGGATTAGACCTGTTTGTTTTTACAGGCTCGTTAACTACAACTTCAACTCTTGGTGGATCCAGAACCAATCTAGGCCTCTCCCTCTCTGGCTCACGATATCCTCCTCTGCTCGAGCGATCAGGCTCCGGTCCAGAATCACGAAAACCCGAACCAAAAGTAGAAGGTCGAATAGGTAACGGTTTTTTATCAACTGCCCAATTATCAACTTCATCAGCCCTAGAACCACCTCCGTCACCACCGCCACCTCCGAGTGAACTGTAACGACTTTGTCGTCCAGAATCAAAAGAAGGTTGCGGTTTCTTCGCCATTGCCCAATTATCAACCTCATCAGCACGCGAAGGCTGATCGTAATCAGAAACCCTAGAAGGAGGTTGGCCTCTTCGTTCATCATCAAAACCACCACCAAATTGCCTTCTACCACCACCACCACCCCAAGACCCGTCGGTGTTGTCACGCATACGTCCAGGAGGCGGCCCGGTTCGACCGTAATTGGAAAATCCACCACCGAGGTGTCCATGCTGCATTTCTTCAGCGGAACGCTCTTTTGGACCTGTAGGGAGGCGGAACATCTCGTCAGGAGTCAAGCCTTTGGATTCAACACCGCCGCCGCTGGGTGTGGAATAAAATTCGTTGAGAGACATTTTCTTCTTTTTAGGCTTAGCGGTTCCAGCAGCTTCTTTCAGGCTGGGGAAGCTTTGAGAAACGGCTGCTGCAGCGGCTGCGCGCTCCTCTTCTTCGGCTTGCTCGGAATCGGCTGCCCATGCACCGATTTTCCCCCACTTTTTTGACATTGTTTTAAGAAAGAAAAAAAAAAAGAAGATCCGGAAAGGAGAAATGAACGGATCTTTAGAAAATGAAAAATTGGTGAACTTAGGGAGAGAGATTCGGGTGGGTAATGAGCTGGGCTCCGTTAAGGGAGCCGGAGCTCTGAGAACATGCGTTGATGAAGACGGAGGAGGAGGAGGAAGGTTACAGTTGTTGAGTTCGTTTCTTTATTATTATTATTATTATTAATCTCTTTTAAACAAAATCTAAGAAAAAGTAAATTAAAAAAGAAGTCCAGAGACAGAGGGACTGCTAAGGTGACCAGCGGGTGATGAGGATGTGAGAGGTCTGATCTGATCAGAGGAAGCAAGGTAGTGGTGATTCTTGGTGTGTGGAGCGGGGATAAGGGACGATTGTGTGGCCCACTAGCGATGGAGGAGTCAGTGATTTTAGAAATTATGCAATTGGACGGCCAGGATGCTCTTGGGATCCTCCACCTTTTTTCGGGTGGAAAAGGAGCATTGGCTAATAGCGCAGCGAGTGCTGTGCTAGTAATTTCTCAGAATAATAACCAAACAGTAGCCAGTAGTTTTGTGCTGTCCAAAAAAGATAGCTCTCTATTATTAAATTATTATAATTGAAGAAATTACAGTGATTTGAATTTTGAACAACCTTGTTTCACTGTGATTGAAGAAATTATAGTGATTTGAATCTCTTTGTCGGTTGAAATTGACGACTGCACAATAGTTAGATAGTGACCGTCTGATTTCGTAGTACCGTATATTTCCTTCTTATCACGGATATAAAAAAAAATTAATTAAAAAGCTTTATTTTTTTATATTGGATTTCACACGTGTCGAATTTTAATTCTTAAAAAATAAAATAACTTGTTTTTTTATTTATTTTACATCAAAATCATCCCAAAAAATATCAGGCTTTAATTTATTTTACATCAAATTGGTTTGGACTCCCTCGAATGTTATTTCATCTGAAATGAATCACACCCCTCATATTCTTGATTTACAGTTCTATAACTCTCATCAACAATTTTCTAAACCTGACAAATATTATTTTTAACATAGTTTTTCTATATTAACAACAACGGAGATGACCATCTGAATTTCTAGCAAGGATTCCGGCGATGCATGGGCTCGTTTTGGCTGCACCAACTTAAAACGTCCATGAATCCACTGCCTTTGATACAATAGATACCTCTTCTTTCCACTCACACAACATCAGAGAGCGAAGATGAGAAGGAAAAGGGGAAAGAAACTCTGCTGTGTGTCAGTTTATACTAGGGACAGTTGAGGACAAACAATGCACAGCCATGCATCTCTACCTCCATTGATATTGAATCTTTTATTTCTCCAAAATCTTTTCCACTCCAAACTTCTCTGCCGAAACATGACGTCGCATTCAAGTTTTTCCCAGGAAGTGCCTTAGTCAGGTCTGATATCGTTGCTGATATTACTGTCTTCTCTGAGTTCAGATTGAAAAGTGCAACATAAATCTCTCCTGAGTAAACAGTGGCAAAGTCAGTACTGAATTATTAAGAGCAACAGACACATGTGATATGCCATAAAAGTTTTCAGACAATGAACTCAGCATGGTATGGTTGGATACTACCAGATCAGTGTCATAGTAGACACAGAAGTTGGCAGCTAGAAGAAGAAGATCATTAATTCTCTTTAAATTAGGCAACTTGGAACTTGATAAAATGAATATATATTTACGTAATCAATGAAGCATGAATATAGATAAAGAGCAGACAATTTTCCACCTCAGTTACAAGGACAAAAAAAACCAGTTAGATTTAAAATAGCATCCCTTCACTAAGGAGGACAATTATAATTATCTTACGATAACCGATGATGAGCATATGGCTCAGTGGTAGAGATCTCTTGTTCAAGTCTCATCTCTGTCAAAACTTCAACAAAAATCCGAACATACTCATCTAAAAAAGAAAAACCATCTCAGGGTTGAAGTTTCTTATCAAACCACAAACTTCTCTGGGTTCTTTTAAAAAGAAAAAAACAGCAAAGGAATGGTAACAGAATGGAAACCAAATTTATAGAGACTTTAGGGGGGCATTAAACCTTTTCTACCAGTAGCAATCCAAGAGCGAACTCCTCCGCTGTTACCAACATTAGCTGCATATATCAAGGAAGGATCATCAAATAGCCCTTATCGTATGTATAGAAAATCAGCTTCAACTTCTAGCATAATACCGTCAATTGATTTCACAGTTACACAGAGACCAGAATAGCTGCTGATAAGGGATCCATTATTGCTCAACTCCCACATCTGTTGAAATTAAGAGTTTGCTTTCAAATACCACTCATATATGTAAAATTCATGAGAAAAAAATGTCACCCTGCAGACTGGCTGTGAGCAGAAAAACACAAGCATTCTGGCAAACCAATTAATTATATGTATTTGTTAAATTGTTTGATGTAGATTTATCTCCTTTGCATTCCACCAAAATCTTACAGGATACTAACCTCTGTGCCTCTTTGTTAGATGCTAGGGAATTGTGAATGAAGAGATACCTGGTTGGCATCTGATCTGCAAGGGGAGAAGGAACCACTGTTAAATTCTTTTGAAGTACGCTTCTTTCTTGGAGATGCATCCAAACAAAACTCCATTTCATGACTAGCTAATAAATGGAACCCTCCTTGATTGGAAATTAACCGTCCATCACTACATTGCCATTCACAGAATCAGATAGTGAAAATAATAATAATAACTCCTTGTTTGGAACAACTTGAATAAGGAAGGTGAAATGCATACGAAGTCAAAATTCGCTTGTATAGGCATAAAGGTTCATGGCTTCTCATGCTCTCTTTCCAGCATATCTGGTCAAGATCTTGGTCAAGTGCTTTAATTGACCAACCGTTAACTTTGGGATGGTTACAGCTAGTGAAACCCAGAAACTGTGTATGTGATGTGCCAACTTCCTTCAAACTTCTTCTCAATCTTCGGCTGTGATTCGTGGTCTTATGTGCAGGAACCTTTGTGCCAGTAACAAATGGAAACTGCATGTGCAATGCGATGATACATCAGAAAAAAACTCAGTTAATATTCCAAAGACCTCTTAAAGACATTGTTTCACATGCCTCCATATTGTTCGTGCTAAAAGAATTTATTTCCAGAATGAAGGGATTGGTGATCAAATTAGATGTGGTCTCATCAAGCCTTCTAACATCTCCTCCAAACATGATAGGGGATCTGGCCATTGCCCACAAAGTCATCTGTGAAGGAAAATACTTGTATCGAGTCATCAATAAAGAATCTTAATCTTTTAACAAACAACGGACGCACATATAGAGTTGCATGTACATACCTGGGTTTTCTGCTCATCTAGATTAAGGTTACTCATTCTGTATGGTCCTCTGCCAGAACCTAGGATACAGAAAAGCAATGTGATTATTCAAGTTTTTGTCTTTTCCAGTAGAACTCTTAACACTTTCAAGTTAATCATGAATACCCCAGCAACTTATGTGGCAAACCCCTAGACCCAAGGAAAAAACAGGTCCAGATGTATTACTTTTCAATGATTGTCACTAGGATGTGTGCCGTTCCAGTTAATTACCATGATAAACACTCGTGCATGGACAAGCTATGCAATTTTGCTACCCCAATGTAACAGCAAGCATTCCACTACTTCGTTCAATTTACATGTCAGCAATCCATGTTGCAATCAGCTTTTCCTATACTCAGTCTCACCAACCCCTTACAAAATAAAATCACTTAAAATGTGCTAGAATTAAAGAGAACAATCTGCTAATTTTTATCACCAGGATCTGTAAGCCATCCTATGGGCAGCATATCCAAGTCAGGCCATGACCTCCCCAGCAAGCCCTTCGCACCAATCTTATTAGCAGCAGCAAAGTCCCTGAAGTAGATGAACAAGAAATCACATAAAAAAATGAGAGAATAGAAGAAAAGCACCAATTAGGAGCGATGATCTATATATAATTCGAACTTTAAGCTCTTATTTTACATGAAAACTTTATTCCACCTTGAAACATCAAAATGAGCTGCAACATCTCCCCATGTATCCCAATCATCACCTGTGACCCTGTACATGTTGACTAACCCACTTATATCTTTCTCCATGACTGGTGTCGGGATAACTCCCGGAGACACAGAATACAGAATGGGACGACTGAGCTTTTGCAGAACCTGAACAAGTGCACTTCATGTATCATCATCTCTATTCAGAAAAGATTAAAGACATAAAATTTATGCACCAGAAAGTGCTGTATACCTCTGACACAAATGTTATTTCATCTACATCCAAGTCATTACCAAATACACAATCATGTTTCACTGCAAATAAAAGAGAAGAAACGAACATGAAAATTATTAAAACAAAGAAAGACTGACATGAAGCCACTAAGAAAATGCAGAGGTATAAATAACAGGAGGGGAGATTGAAATGTGCAGAATTCACAGCTTTGTAATAAATACGAGTCAAAATTACTATCCATAAGAAGCTTGCCCGAGCCTAAAATGCTTGAAGAGGTCAAAACTCTACTAGACTCGCAATATTACTATCCAGTCCTTCCAGGACCTTCAACATACATTCCCCACATCATTATAGAAACAATATTTCTTCCATGCTTCCAAAAATGGAAATTCTCGAAAGATGCAATGCTGCTTTGACAAGTTATTTTACCATTTTTAATCAGTAAAAAGAAAAATTCATTCTCTATAAAATGTTGAGACTTGAGATACACCCTTTTGGACTCACAGGCTTCTTAATGTGTTGGGTAAGATGGAAAAATGCAGGTTTCAGTTAATTATTAATTACCAAAATCAACACCCCACTCAGCATACTGTTCATACAGTGACCTCAAGAAGGCTCTTCCTGCTCCCAACTTAGTATTTACACTCATGAAACCATGTGGCATCCATCCACAAGCCCTCTCCGTGATCCCTATGTCTTTTGCTCGCCACAGTCGTCCAGACTCTTCATAAGCACGTCCCTAATAAAAATAGAAATTTAGCATTAACTTTTTAGAGCAAATCGATTAGAAACTTGAGCTCATATTGCACCTTTCACCTGACTAGTCTATTTTTATGATGACAGTGTTTGTGAGACTGTAAAATCTGAGCATGGAAGGGAAAAGAGAAGAAATACTTCTCCTGCTGAAAAAAAAAATGAAAAGAAGAGAGAAGAATGAACCCTCTTTGATAATAAGGAATAATACCGTGGTAGTATCCAAGATGGGGGTGTTCGCATCATATGCCTGTCTACTTAATCCTCTCATAACATGAATCCCAAGCTTCAAACCCACGCTCTGTACTTTCTGGGCTACTTCAGTGAACCCTTTCCCATCTTCAGATGAGGGCCACCTATCTGGATCAGGGATCAACCTCCCCCATTCATCAATTACATCAAATCCAAGAGAATTTGGGTAAGCACCTGGAACGTTCTTCCTATACCACAGGTAATCTATAACTGCATACTACATGGAATTTCACAGATAAAAGACAACTTCTATGTCAATAAACTTTCCGTTCTCAAATTGTTCCAGTAATTAAAAAAGTTCTAAAAGTTGATTGTACCTGTGGAAGAGCGTATCTCATATAGAGCAAACATACCCAAGGCTAATTAGTCAAACACTGTAAAAGGTTTAGCATCACTCAACTAGGAAAGAAAGTATATGGTATCAGATGAGGCACCCAAAAAATCATGCA
>Ga0307515_10014037_pt1 | contig 14901 bp, 2 predicted proteins | sample 17_EM_MG_FD_194513 | JGI IMG/M metagenome (GOLD analysis project Ga0307515, IMG submission 194513) | Populus trichocarpa ectomycorrhiza microbial communities from riparian zone in the Pacific Northwest, United States - 17_EM | ecosystem: Host-associated > Plants > Roots > Unclassified | place... | reverse complement strand
TAATAGTTAACTAAATAGGTCCTGTTTTAAGATTGATAATACCGTCTCCGTAGGCTATTAGATCTCCTAAAATTATTACTAATAAATATAGGTACTCCTTTCTCCTGTGTGGTAGTCCCATTTTTTTAACTACTGCTAGTAAAATATAGTTCCTTATTACTCTACTATCTATTAGTGCTTTAAACTGTTAATCTTGCCATTTAACTTATAAATTTAGGTGTTTTTCTTGAATTCCTTTAAGGGTCTAAGGCTCTATTACTAGTTCCCTCTAATCCTATAGGCCTCTACTTTTCCCAACTATTGGCTACTAGATCCTGTTTGTACTTAGTCTAACTTAGGCTAATACTTAGTTCGCTTTTTATCCTTAATATACCATAAATAGGTATTCTCTAGACATTCCTACCATTATTGTCTATTTAGGCATTCTTCCATAAGGAATCTTCCTGGTTAAAGTATTAAGTCCCCTTATTCTTAAACTTCTACTAGGTGCTAGCTATACATATACTTAGCGTTTTAGTATTTTGCCTCATCCGTTATCTAATATATTCTTATTAGATACTTTTAATTCTTATCCTTTAGTGTCCTATGCATGCTGTACGTATTATCTACGCATACTATCTATAATAGTATATAATATGCTTAATATCTTAGGTTAACTCTTAGCTTATCTTCGTCCTTAAGTTTAAACTTTTCTTATATTAATCTAAGCGTTATAACTTCGTTCGTAGGTACTAAGATTTATCTTTTACTTTTTTAGTCCTCTAATTACTCCTCTAGATCCTTTAATGTTATAATTAAGGCTCCTTTAATATAAGTTATAGCCTTTTCCGTAATTAGGTGGTTTTAGATAACTTTTTCATCCAACCATATATAGAAATCTTCCCACTTATCGTTGTGTCGCTGCCTATACTACTTTTAGTATAGCTACTTAAGTATATACGCTCTGTCCGTAAGGAAGTATCTTCTTATTACTGTATCGTAACAGCCCTTTATGTGTCGTTCTTTAAATCTAGTTAGGATTCCTAAATCCTCTTCTTATTCTAGTTCGGTAAGCCACTTAGCTCTTAGTGTGCCTATTCTCGGCCTATTGGTAATTTTTTATACCGGTGCTCTATCTCTTATATAACCTAGTAAACTAGATCTCTTATCTAGTTTCTGCTCTTACTATAAGGTAATTCTCGCTCTAAATTCCTCTATAGTTTCTTTTCTTTTACGTCTTGCGAGTAGATCCTTAAAGTCTTTATACTTCTTAATCTTAGTATTAATTTTTCAATCTTTAGGCTGAACACTATATTTAACTAGTAAGTCCTCTAGGTCTATATATCTGTCTCCTAGTCTAACTACTACCTAGATTGCAGATTCTCTAATCTATAAAGAAGCTCCTTACCTCTTATCTATAGGTGTCCTTATTCATACTCCAAATTCTTAGTCCCTTAGATTTTTTAATCCTAAGCTTACTTTTAACTTAAGCTTAGCTCCTACCTTAGTCTAACTAGGCGTTTATAGTGTTCTTATCTTATCTTAAAAGTCTTAAATCTTATCTATCTCGTCTTAAGAATTTAATACCTGTAGGAAACTCTGTCCTAAGCTCATTTATATATTCCTAAACTAAGCTACTGCCCTACTCTATCGGTTTTCGTCCATTATAGGTCCTTAAGTATACCTTATCTCATCTTAAGAATCTTAGTCATCTCTTATCTCGTCTTAAAAATCTTAAGCCTTTAGCCTTTTACCTTTATCGAGTGGTAAATTAGCACTAGCAGTCGTCTGCTTACTTAGTCTTTATAAGATACTCTTCCTACCATCTCGTAAAGCAATAGATGCCGTATCCAACGGTGTTATAATACCCGTTACTAAACCTTACTCTATAGCGGTCTCAGTCTCTACTTCTAATGCTAATATCTTAAGATCTTCTTTCTTAATATCGCTGAATGGATTTTTCCCAAAGTCCCTTTCTAAATACTGCCTTATTAACACTGTACTAAAAGTTGCTATTAGATCTTTATCGCATTTATAGAGCCTATCTTGCTCTTTATAGTCTTAGATAGCTCTTAGTTTCTCTAAACTAGGTTCCTATAGCTAATAGCTTGCGCTATACTTAGCGTCTTTATAAATTTAGCACGCGTTATTATAGTAAAACGTAAAGTGGTTAATTAAACAATCTTTTATTTCTTATAGTGCATTATTATCCCTCTATATATATATACCGTCTGCTAGTCTGGTTCCCTTTATTATATAGTAACTCTAACTATCTTTACAATCTTTAGCAAAATAACCCTATTTTCCACAATTTATATAAGCTCCCTCTTTAAACCATCTTTCTTATTATAGAGTCCGCCTAAATGTCTTCTACTGCTAAGATCCCTAATTCGGCCTTTACTCCCTAGACCTTCAATTACTTAATCCTTATCCTCTTAGTTTCCACGGTGTCTTGCTCTATCTCTTATAGGCTTCTTTAGTACTACTTAGGTCCATTGGCTCTGCGCTATACTATAGTTTCTAACTTAGCTTTAGTTAATGCGTACTCTGCGCCTTATACAACTATAGAACTCTATCCTAATCTCTCTTAGTCTATTCCCTTTAGTAGATCCTATTATTAATCTTTATCGCTTAATCTATTAACTCCCTTAGGGTATTCGCATCTTCTATCAGAATAATTACGTCCTAGACTTTAGCCTTAAGTCCCTATTTATACTGTGCTATAAGCGCCTTATTATTCCACTTAACTTATATTGCTAGCGTTTAGAACTGCATTATATACTTAATAGCTAAGGTTTATTACGTAATATCTTAAACCTTTTTTTCCGCTATAGTTATTGCCTCCGGGTCTTTAAACATCTGTATAAGTCGCTCTATAAATCCATTCCAGCTTAAGAACATAAACCGTACTTCTTAGTTCGTTGTTGTTATTCCATTTGCTTATATCTTTATAAGGTAAAGCTTAAACCACTTAAGTACTCTTCCTAATAAGAACAATCCTACATACGCTATTTGATCCATAGGCATTGCCAGCTTTGCTCCCTCTTACGTAACCTTAAAGTATATTTACGTAAGGAATCCTTTAAGCTTTAATCTCTCTCCTAAGAATCTTTTAATTAATAGTAACTTAACCTTTGCTGCTCTTATCCTATTAACTCTTTATTTAAGTGCCGTATTGTTTTCTATTAACTAGTTAACTATTTCCTATAGTTGTTTAACCGTCACAGGTTGTTATAAATTAGTATCTGCTATACTGGTGTCACCTCCTAACCTTAAAGTAGTTGCCGCCGTTAATGGCGTCGTGGTGGCTGCTTTTAGTGGCATATTATTTGACTTTCGTTACCGTAACTAGGTAGTAATTATATAACGGAACCTTATAGCAAGTACTACGGTAGGTCCTATTATTAGGCTAGGTGTATAGGTAATACGTAAAGTCAATAACGTAATAATAACTAGTAGAGTGGTTACCTAACAGATTAACTCTAATTATATTCTAAGAATTACTACAAAGAAGGAACTATCTAGGTAGAGACTAAGGGTCCTTAAATACACAACCGTACTCCTATGAAATCCTTCTTATACGTAATGTACGTAATATACGTAATGTACGTGACGTTCCCTTCGTACTTCGCGTATCCTACGTATCACATTATGTGACCTTGGTTACTATTCCTCGTTATATGGTTCTACCGGCTCCATCCTGGACCGTGCCTGTATTAACTAACTAGCTTCTTCCGACTCCTCTCTAAGTAGTCGTAACATCGTACTTAAAGCGTCCGTAACACCGCCTTAACTTTATTAAAAACGGCCCTTTAAAGAAGCTTTTAAAGCTGTACCTATTATATTAGTTAAAGGCGCGTCTTCCCTATATATTACCTCTACTTTTACTTATATTTCTAGGCCTCTAAATATAATTTAAATAAGCGGAGAGCTCTTATATAGTTAGATTCTACTACTAAAAATCGTCCTATAAGGCATTAGCGAACTGCTCTACCTAAAAACGATACTAAGAATACCTTTCTGCCTCGCGGCCAGAATAGCTAAAATACCCCTAAAATAGCTTAATGGCGGATAATAATTAAGGCAATGTAATAGGAGCACCGTATTCTTAATCGGCGAGGTAAAGCTCTGTATAGTAAAAGAGGCAATTTAGATAGCCTAAATACGTCCTTGCCGGAACTAGCTCCTATGCCTACTCTGCCGCCAATACCTACCCTACCGCTAATACCTACTTTACCGCTAATACTACCTTTCTCGCGGCAAGCTCTAACTACGGCTATACTATTACCTATTTTAGCTGTCGATTAGAAGCAAATTAAGAAGTTTAGGAGTATACCATAGGCTAAATATATAGAGATATGCGGTTATTATAAGGAGTGGTGGTTCTAAATAGGCCTAGCTATAGAGGGTAATAATATAGGTATATATAAAGCCTATATTAAGGACGCCGATAGTTTTAAAGATCTAACCCTTTTTTCCTATTTAGTAAAAGTAACGGGCTTAATCTGGGGCCTGTTCCTAGCTTTCTGCCTATACTTACCGCGGTAGAGGAGCTTCTAATTACGCGCGTATACGTTTATCTATAAGTCGTGCGTATACGCGGCTAGTAATATTGCTATACTAGCTACGTCTGCTGCTTTAACTAGAATATACTAAAGACTTAAATATAGCTACCCTAGCTACCTACTAAACTTGATATACTAATCGTAAGGCCTATAGTAGTAGAGGGTAGCAAATACCTAAGTTGGTGGTTTACTAAATAGTATACTATAATGCGCTCTGCTATAGTACTATAGCTTTACTTTCTAAAGGTTAATTACCCTAATTATTACAACGTTAAAATATATAGTACTTAGCTTACTAGCTTACCTAAAAATAGCTTTATATTAGACTAGCTACCTTATATTAATAAGTTAGAGTTAGATTTTAGTAGCCTAATAGCTTACCTTACTACTCCTATATGACGTCCTGCTGTTAATCCTCTACCTACTAAGCTTAGTAGCAATATACTAGACGGCAAATTTAATAATAATATACTGGATACTTTTATTCCTAATCTAGTACTTAACCTTAATAAATTAGAGCTTTTAGGTCGCAAGGTTTAATACTAATAAGACCTATAAGCGGGCCTAGAGGTTTCTACTATGCAATAAACACCTCTCTAAGCGATTAGCTAACTTTATTATACGCAGCGCCTTTCCTACTTTATTTCCTTATAGTAAAGCCGATTTTAATATACAATAAAGCTATATAGTTACCCTAGCTGCATATACCAAGCATATGCTTAAGTATTAGGACAGTCGGTTTGGTCACTACCCCTTATTCCGCTACTACGTATTTAATCAGATTATAAGAGAATAAGCCCTTAATGCCACCTACTTCCTTTACGGCTAATTAAGTAAAAATAGTCTATCTTTAAATAAGCTTAGTAATCTTATAAATAGTAGTAAGGATAACTAGGTTCTAAATAAGATTATACGGTATATACGGAAGCTTAAGGGCACTAGGCCTTATTAGAAGCAGAAGAGAAATAAGCTTATAGCTTATACTAAAAACATTAAGGGCGGGTCTATATTCTTTATACTTAGCGCTACTAATCTATATTAGTACGATCTATACTCTTATATACCTCTATTTAACGAATATAAAGCTACTAATAAGGCTTAGCGTTACTAGATTGCTTCTTAAAATCTTAATAATAATCTATATATTACTGCTTACTAGCTATATCGCCGCTTTAATTTATTTAGGAAGCATATGCTTATAGGTCTATTTAATAGCACTAACTTTTAGTCCTAATATAAGTGGTAGGTGCGAGGTAGCGGTTATATACACGGCTTTTTATAGAGTTTAATAGCCCTAAGGCTAGATCCGTTAACTAGCAAATTAAGGGCGGATTTTACTAAGTACTAGGCTACTTTTATATCCGTAATAAATCCTAATTAATTTAGATCTTCTAATCTTTAATATCCTTCTACTCTTAGCTATAAAGAACAGCTTAATACTAGTAAGCTTTTTACTGCCTACTTTAATGGATTTTAACGGCACTATAATTGCACCAAATCTTACTACTTAAGATTAAAGAAAGGCTCCACTAGAGTAAAGGAGTATTGCTTCTACTTTCTACGCTTTCTTTATAATAAGGCCGCTGTATTAAAGGATTAAAATCTATATTATTAGACGTTCTATCTATCGCGTAATAATAAGCTTCTAAATAGCTATAATATAGCTATAATACTAGCGTAGATGGCAAATATTAATACATCGCCTGCTATAAGCATATTAGTAATAGTTAACTATATAGGTAAATATTGCAGTAAGGAAGAGAAGAAGTTAACTTTTTACTAGGAGTTACCCTAATTAGTACAGCCGTACGCCAATAGTCTTTATACCTTTAGTTTGGTAGTGGCTAAGTTTATAAACAAGCTTATTACTAAACGCGATTAGTTAGCGTAGGAGGTATACTATCTACTTCTTAATATTCCCCTTTTTAAAGGCTTAAGAAATATAGTAACTTTAGGCTACCGCTAGGAGGATAATTAAAGCGCTATATATAAGCTTAAGGATAGGTAACTAAGAGGGCGCGGACTATCTAACTATAAGAAATATAAACGCCGCCTAGATAGGGTAGAGGATATTACTTTCCTTAATTTTCTACTCTATTTTAATTACTCTACTTATAGGCGTTAACTAAGAGCAAGGCCTTAAGTTATATTATACTTTCCGCGATATAAAGGCGATCCTTCCTATCTATAATATCCTAAGTTTTACCGTATAAAGCTTATTCTTTATTACCCGTAAAAAAAGTATAAAAAAGTAGCTATTTATACTAATAGATTTAGGGCCCCTAATTATATGGCTTCCTATTAGGCTTACGGTAACTTTTATTAGCACCTACCTAACTACTTCTATAATTAAAAACTAGAGAAAGGTCACAAAACTACTAATAATATTAATAAGTTTAAGGACAATTCCGTAGATAACTTAGAGCTATACTAGTCCTTTAAGGCCCTATATGCCCGCGTTTAAAATACTAATAGAGTTAAAATTAAGGATTCTAACAGGCTTAGTAATAGGAAGCTTAATTATAACTATAACTGGGGTATATATTGGGGTATATACCTATAGCTTAATAGGAGGACTTATTAGTAGGAAGTACGGCTATAGCCTCTATTATAAAGCCGCCTATCCTAAATAGTAACTCCGTCCTCCTTATAACCAGGTTATTATTATATCTATAATATTATAGTTAATTACTATAGGCAGATCTAAGTGGGCCTTAGCCCCCCCTAACTACGGATTAACGTTAATAGAGAGGTAGGAACTGGCAAATTGTATCTTATTACTGTCCTTTTTACTACGCTCTATAATATAGCAAGGTCTAATAGTAAGCTATCGCTATTAGCTCGAGCCGCCCCTACTAGGATAGCTGCTTTTAGTATTAACGGTAGAACTATATATAATCTATTAAGGTTGCTAGTAAATTATTCATTTAAGGAATTGCCTATTACTAGTCTTACGCCTCTATAATAAGCTTTTAAGGATATTTACTATCTTATCCTTAATAAGAAATCTATAATTAGGCAAGTATATCTAGCTTAGATTAATTGCCGCCTCCGTTAGATCTACCCTATGCGTAATAATAACTACTTTAGAGGCTTAAACATCTTACTAGTAGGCAAATTCCATCAGCTTCCCCCTATAGGTTAGGCGGCCTCATATAGTAATCTACCTATTAGGCTGTTAGAGCTCGCTAGCTATAAAAAGGGAGCCTATAAGGCAATTAACCGAATAGCTGTTTTAGATTAAGTTATGCGGTAGGGAGGTAATAACGCTAAAAGCTCTATATTTAGGACCGCCCTTATAAAGCTACGTAGTAATTCTATAAGTAATTTAACCCGGAAGCTTCTTTTAACTAGGTATAAATAGGGCCTATTTATTAGTAAAGTTACAGGCTTTAATAACGTAATTTGGCTATATAGTATATACGCTACTATAGGTAAGTATAACACTATTCGGCTTCGCGACCTTTTATAGCTAATAGTGGCTATTAAGTTAGTTAACACTAATATAGGTACGCGGAAAGTTACTTTTAATTAGTGCAATACTATAGAGAATCTAGCCCTATATATTGGCGCGAAAGTAATACTAATATAGAATATCTAAGTTAAACTAGGCTTAGTAAACGGCACTACTAGTATAAATAAAAATATTATATAAAAGGGACATGTGGATATTAAAAAGGATTAACCTTAGTTACTACTAGTTACGGTAGATGGGTATAACGGACCTACCCTATTTACTTAGTAGGATAGTAAGAAAGTTATTCCTATATTTTCTATACTTCGTAAATAGAAGGATATAAGAGGCTTTTGCTTACGGCGTTAATTTCTAATTACTCTAGCTTTTGCTTTTACCGTATACAAAAGCTAAGGCCTAATACTTAACTAGGTAGTTCTAGATATTAAGGAAAAGAATAAGATAGCTGGGCTAACTTATATAGTAATCTTATAAGTTAAGAAGCTTTTAGGGCTTATATTTAAACGTGGGTTTAATATAGAATAATTTTAGTTATCTATAAATAAGACTAAAAAGGTATAACAAGAAGATTTTATATGGAGGTAGTAGTAACTACTTATAAACGACTTTTCCTAAATAGGAAATTATATACTGGCTTAGAGGTAAGCGGAGAATACAGTATTTGTCTTGGTTTCCTAGCTTTTAAATAACTTAGCCACGAAATCTATTTATTTTTTTTAAATTTAATACCCCTATTTATCCTACCTTCTTACCACTTCTAAAGCTATTAGATATATATATAATAGTATATAGGGATAATTAGTAGTATTACCGGGTTGATATTACTACTGTCTATAGCGTTAATCGATTTTTATATTTTTTTAGGTTTTTTTAAAGGGCGGAAATGTTGCTTATATAAGGAGTTATATAACCTCTAAGAATGCAATAATTTCTAACTAAGAACCCTCTTTTTAGCCTTATAGCCTTACTTAGTTATCCTAGCGGCTATATAAGGTGTTTTATATATATCTAGTAAAGCCCTCTATAAGTAGGCTTAGCTATACCTCTAATATTAATAAGATCGGTAAGGGGTAGTTAATTTTTTTTGTCCTTTTTGTAACGGAACCTTGTAGCAAGAACTACGATGGGCTCGTTATTAGGCTAGGTGTATAGGTAATATAAATTAAAGTCAACAACGTAATAATAACTAGTAGAGTGGTTACCTAACAGATTAACTCTAATTGTATTCTAAGAATTACTATAAAGAAAGAACTATCTAGAGTAGGGACTATAGTCCTTTAAATACACAACCGTACTCTTAGGAAACCCTCCTTATATATAAGGTACGTGTACTCTATCTATTCTATTGCGGATTATACAGATTATATAGATTATATAGATTACATTATATGACTTAGTTACTATTCCTTATTATATAGTTCTACTGGCTCTATTCTAGACTATACCTATATTAACTAACTAGCTTCCTCTAACTCTTCTCTAAGTAGTCGTAATATTATACTTAAAGCGTCCGTAACACCATCTCCCTCCTCTTTATCTTCGTCCTTAAAGATTCTAAATATCTCTAAGTCGTTTATTAGAGGTGTAATATCTATCTAATTAATTTAATTAATATTGTTACTTACTATGCCTAAAGTAACTTCTTTTTCTTCTATAGCTCGTCGCGCTTGTACTATTGCTATAGTGCTATCGCTAGGTAAAATAATACTATCTCTATATTCTCGTTATACGAAAAAGGGGTTAGTTTATATTATACTGGCGAGTCCTTTGTCTCGGCAACCCTCTTTTTATTTAGAGTGCACTAAAGCCAATATTTATTTGTCCTATAATGTTTGCTCTATTTCTAACGCCAAGTATACGCGTTCTATAACTTTTAGTAGTTATTAAGTTCCCTAAGTAATTTGTTATAGGGTTTTATATTTAATCTGCTGCTATAAAGCTCAATAGTAAGCTCTTAAGTGCTCTTAATAAACTACGGCGATCGCAGGAGGCGGAATAAGAGGCTACGGCTGCTTAACAGCGTGCCCTTAAAACTCGTCTTCTGGCCTCTACTCGTCTTCTATATCTTAAACGGGTTTATAAGAAGGTGCGTTTTAAAGAGTAGAAACTTATAGAATAAGGTCTATAGGAACTTAGTAATAAGAGAACTAACTCTCTTCCTATAAAGGAAATAACTCTAAGTAGTTTAGCAGTCGCTCTTCCTAGGTCCCCCTTAAATGACTTATTCTTTAGTAATCCTTCTTTGTTACGAGACGAGGTCAAGGAGGCTCTAAGAAGTCGTAGTATTGACTAGGTACACGACAGGATATTGCACGAAGGTGCAAAGAGGTGCGAAGGCACCGTGGCTCTATATACTGTGGGTGCTAAGGCTCGCCTAGGGCGAGCCCTTGGCGGTGCTACGGTCGGAATCTGTAACACTTTCCCCCCCCTAATATAAAGCCGAAGTCCCTTAAGGCAGATCCTCCCCTTATGCGTAGTACTGTGGTACTCATTAGCGACTAGTAGAGTGTTTCTTTTTAAAGTGTTCGCTAGCAGACGTTGCACAAATAATTGGCTAGGGTGTTCGCTAGCAGGTATTGCACGAACGGTTAACTAAGGTGACGATTTAATAGGTAGATTAATAACTTAATGTCTACGGTGTCTTATAACTATTCTTCTAAGTTCATTAAGTTATAGATAACTGTTCGTAGTTATAGTTTGAAGTAGTATCCTCACAGCGGGATAGTGGGTGCTGGTCTTACTTAGTAGGAGCTTACAGCGGGAACAGAGGTGCTGGTCTTGGATCGGCGTCGTCGTAGTCGTATGCGCAGGTAAGTAGAATTGTAGAGACAGTAGATAGAGATAGAGACATCAACGCGCTAGGAATTGAGAGGTAGATTAAGGGATATCGAATTTCGTCGGCCAACGGTCGGTACGAGTTAAAGTCGTCGTGCCGGCTCCATAGGCGGTAGGTAAAGCCTATGCGAGCCGTTGGGGTGCAACATAATGTCACGAGACGAGGTCAAGGAGGCTCTAAGAAGTCGTAGTATTAACTAGGTACACGACAGGATGTTATACGAAGGTGCAAAGAGGTGCGAAGGCACTGTAGCTCTATATACTGTGGGTGCCAAGGCTCGCCTAGGGCGAGCCCTTAGCGGTGCTACGGTCGGAATCCGTGACATTCTTTAATATTACCTAACCTATTCTCTTCTAATACTCCTATACCTTTCCTATAGCGTTTTTTTAAATTTTCTAGTAGTTTCTAGGTAGTTTTAGTGTAGCCTATCCACTTTACCTTATACTATGTTTTATTATTAATATCCTTATAATTAACGATCTTTAAAACTTACTATTTATCTTCTTCTTATCCTCTATACGTATCTACCTTATAGACTAGTAGCTTAATATTCCTATATACTGGCTCTAGCATCGCGATATACTATATAGGGTAGATTTTTATTTTAGCTAGTAGGTTTAACTTAAACGTAACTAGTAAAATTCTTTACGTAATTTTAAAAGGTCCTAGTTTAACATAGTCTAACTTCTTACTTAGTCGTTAACTTTTAAAATTTTTATATAGTAGCTATACTTTATCTCCCTCCTTAAGATCTAGTCCCTTAGATCTCTTAGCACCGTAGTATTTCTTTATTCTTTACTATACTACCTTAGCTATTTCCGTAAGGTTTTTATAAAGATTTATTAATATCTCCATCCTTTACTTAGCTGTGCTATTTGTCTTCTTTACTTAATATAGCAATAATAATATTCTTAGCTTATATCCATAATTCGCCTTAAATAGTAACATACCTATTCCTTCTTATGGTGTTACATTATATATAAACTATATAACTGGTAATAATAATACCCAATTATTCTATATATAATTAATATAGTGCCTTAGATACTATTCTAGTGTCTAATTTAATCTTTCCGTTTAACTATCTGTCTGTAGATAATATACGGTAGAAGTTACTACTCTAACTCCTTACTCCGCTAAGAATACCTCCTAAAATACTGCTATAAATCTTAGATCTCTATCTAATATAATTTTACTTAGTGCTCTATATTTTATAAATACTTCTTTAATATAGATTCTAGCAATATCTTTTACTAATATCTCTTCTATATATGCTATAAAGTATCTTTATATCACGGAACCCGACCGTAGGGGCCTCTATAGGAGAACCCCGTGCTCTTATATACACCTCGCGTATAGCTTATATTAGCTACGCGAGGGTATATCACCTCCTTACGCCATTAACCCTTACGATCGATTGCGCAATGTCTTGTAGACTCCCCGAATATATACGCTTTATAGCCATTGCCCGCGTTCCGTAACATTACGTTACGCCTTTTTCTTTACTAACGCTTAGCCTATGACTAATTCTACGTCTCCACAATACCGTAGACGCTGCCAGAAGTAGCGTGTCTATAATTCACCTTACTTTATACTCCTAAAGAATTAACAATAGTAAGATAAAATTCCTTACTAGCCACTATATTAAACTTAAAGAATAACCCAATACCTATATTGAAACCACGACACTAATTAGTCCTAGGAGGATTTAATTCATTAGCCCTAGCCTTAACCCCTAAAGGGAAGCCTAGTGGCTTAAAAGACTACAATAACTACAAGGGGGACATTAATAATGTTTTATCCTTTATTAACTATATAACTATAGATAAACAAGCCGAAGGGCTACTACCTATTAAGATCGAGATATGAGACGCCGAGATATTTATAAAAATGGTAGTATAAGAACTTAATAGATACTATTACTTTCTATAGAACTACTATCTAAAGCTTATACGAGCTAAGATGCGTACTATTTAAGATTACGATATTATCTAAAACCTATAAGCTTATAAGGCGCTCGCTAATAATATATACTAAAAGATTAAAGATAACCTCCGCGCGTCTAAACACAACGTCTAATGATTAAAGAAGGCTGAGATTACACTTATTGCTACGGTTACCGAAAAAAAGGGTATAATTAAATACCTACAATCTTAGCTTAATAAGCATATTCGTAATGATACTAGATACCTCTCTACTGTATATAACGCCACCTAAGTCTCTACGCCCCTAGCAACCTTACCTACTTAACGCTTAATAGAAGGTCAGCGCCGAGCAGCTTCACCTAATAGAAACCCCTACTATAGCAGCGGTAATAATAAAAGCTATAATAATTAAACCTAAACTACTACTATAGGGTCTAATATACGCTACCCTAATCCCCTAATCTTTAAGGGTGACCGTAAGGAATATAGCTACTAGAAGATATAAACCTGCGAGAAACTGACCTAAAGCGCCCGCCTTTTCCCTATAGAAGATATTAAGATTAGCTATATTATTGGATAAATAAAGGGCATCCCGTTTAATAGGCTTTTCGCTTAATAGGAGACTAGCAGTCCCTAGAAGTGGTAGTTCTACTAGGAAGTCCTTAATAACCTTAACTAAATATACTGTAACTATAACCTAATAGCCACTAGTTGAGCTAAACTACGCGCCCTAAAGATAAGTCCTACTAAATTATTTAACGAGTTCTATATTAAATTCTAGGAATATACTAGAGTCCTTGCCTAAGACGACGCTAAAGACCAGGAAGATTTCCTTAAAAAGGTCACTTATCGCCTTAGTTACGCAGCCGCTAGCCATAACTATAACGACGTTTATAATATAGTAGCAGCCCTACGGAAGATTAAATAACGGCTAAACTAGATTACTACTATAAACCCCTACCTAAAGACCTCCCTATAGAAGCCCTCTAGACCTACTAAACCACCAACGCCTACTACTCTAAGTAACACCACTGGTCCTAATATCGACCTCTCTATACTAGCCTTCCTAAAGAAGCTACTAGATAGAGAGCGCGAGCTACTCTAAAAGCTAAGGCGTTGCTATAGATGCCGTTAAGAAGACTATTATAGCTATAGCCTAAACTGCCTAATAGCTAGGTTCAGCAGCTACTATTAAATACCTAACCCTATACCCTGGACACCAAATATGTTACTACGCGCCGCTACCATATAAGATAAAGATGTAGTAACGGTAGTAGAATTAAACGCGGAAGCGGAAAACGTAAAGTCTTAGCCCTAAGTTATAGGTTAGGACATTCTAATAATAGAGGGATTTACATATCGGCTTACTTAATAGATAGCTTAGTAAGAATAGAAGGATAGAAGCAAATAATCTTACCTATAGAGGGAACTACTATTAAGAAATAATATAAAACCTATTCTATAATTAACTACAGAGCTACTAATAAATTTATAGATACCTAATTTGTGCGCACTTATAATCTACCTACCTTACCCCTTACCAAAGCCCGCGCCCTATAACTTACTAATAGTAGTTATACTATACAAAAGATTACCTATATAGCATAACTCTACCTAAACATAAATAGACACTAGGAGGAGCTTTAGGCCTATATTATACCATTTATAAACTACCCTATTATCCTTAAAATAAACTAGCTTAAATAATATAACCCCACTATTAACTGGCAAAAGAAAGAAGTAACCTTTAACTCTAAATACTATAGAGAGACTTGCCTAGGGCACGGCCTAGCCGCCTCTATTTACTCCCTAGGATATTAACCTAAGGAAACCCTTATTACCCTACCTATAACTAACTACTACTACGTAAGCGCCGCGGCCTTCTACCACATAGTATATAGGAAAGGCTAGACCGTTACCGCAGCCTCTTAATTACAACTATATAAGCTTAATAAAGATTAGGACTACGTCCTCTATAGTAACAGGATAGATATAGTCAACCTCCTAGAAAATAATGCCCCTGTAAAACTCTACAGACTTTTACCCTTAGACTTTAAGAAGTTTATAAAGCTTAAAAAAGGACTTACTAATAAGGAACTCCGTAAGCTCCTCCCTAAGAGA